>Ga0214923_10004388_pt1 | contig 17074 bp, 19 predicted proteins | sample LL1510_MetaG_FD_177993 | JGI IMG/M metagenome (GOLD analysis project Ga0214923, IMG submission 177993) | Freshwater microbial communities from Lake Lanier, Atlanta, Georgia, United States - LL-1510 | ecosystem: Environmental > Aquatic > Freshwater > Lake | place: USA: Georgia | collected... | reverse complement strand
GTCCTGTGTCAATCGTTTGCAAAGGAGCTAAAATTGGCCCCAACACTGTTGTTTATCCTAATGTTTATATCGGTCCTGGGGTTGAAGTAGGCGAGTTCTGTGAAATCCATCCCCAAGTTGTTTTGTTGGCAAAGGTAACCTTGGGTAATCGTGTAAGGGTTTTGGCTGGAAGTGTGTTGGGTTCAGAAGGATTTGGACTTATTGAAGGCTCGTTGGGACATAGAGAAATTCCCCAAGTTGGAGCTGTTGTTATTGAAGATGATGTTCGAATTGGAGCTAAATGTACTATTGATCGGGGTACCTTGGGGGAAACAAGAGTTGGTCGAGGTAGTAAGTTAGATGATCAGGTTCATGTCGGACATAATTGCGTTATTGGGAACAATGTCATTCTATGTGCTCAAGTTGGTTTGGCGGGATCTTCAGTTCTGGAAGATGGGGTCGTATTAGCGGGTCAAGTTGGAGTGGGTGATCACATACGAATTGGTCAAGGAGCTAGGGTTGGAGGACAAACTGGGGTTACTAGAAATCTTCCGGGGGGAGACACTTATTTTTCAACCCCAGCAGTTCCCCTCAAACAAGCTTTAAGAACCCATGTTTTAGTTAGGGATTTGCCAGATTTGGTTGAGCGCATAAAGCAGCTCGAAAAGGAATTTAATGGACACCCAGATCGAAAACTCTGAGATGATACATCCAACAGCAATAGTTCATCCTAAAGCTAAGTTAGGAAAAGGAACCAGGGTGGGTCCCTACTCTATTATTGGGTGTGATGTCAGCACGGGTGAAAACTGCGACATTCAAGAGCATGTTGTACTAAGGGGCCGAGTAAATCTTGGCAATGATTGTAAGGTTTTTCCTTTCGCTGTTATAGGGGGTGAACCCCAGCATCTAGGTTACAAAAATGAGCCAACAGAAGTTTTTATTGGTGACCGAGTAGTTTTACGAGAATCGGTTACTGTCCATCGAGGGACGGTGGTCGGGGGCGGGATGACTCGAATTGGGAATGACTGCTTGATAATGGCTTACACCCACGTCGGTCACGATTGTGTTGTGGGAAACAAGGTTATTATCGTGAACTCAGTTCAATTAGCGGGACATGTTTTTGTGGACGACTTTGTGACGATAGGCGGCCAGTCTGAGGTCGTCCAGTATTGCAGAATTGGTAAGTATTGCTACATTGCTGGAGGCTCTACGATTAGGAAGGACATCCCTCCGTATCTTACGGGAAAAGGTAATGAGTTTATGGTTCAAGGTATCAACAAGATTGGGATGGAAAGAGCGGGGCTTTCCAGTGAAAGAATTTCTACTATTAAACAAATTTATAAGATGTTTTATATGCAGAAACTAACAGTCTCTCAAGCGATTGAAAAAATAGCCATGGAGTTTCCTAATAGTGAGGATGCTAACAATTTCTTGGGCTTTATAAAAAGCACCAAGGCGGGAATTCACCGCTAAAGTTGGACTTTAAATAGATGTCTTCGAAAGTAAAAATTGGGATAGTTGGAACCGGTAGAATGGGAGCTCTCCATCTCGCCAAATTTCAATCTTTACCCAAAGCAGAGGTGGTTGGGATTTACGAGCCCAACATTGAGCGTGCCCATGAGCTCATCAGAACAACTAGTGTGAAGGCATTCAGTTCCATTGAAGAGTTGATTTTTAATGTCGATGGGTTAGTCATCGCAACTCCCACGTCCACACATTTTTCAATTGCTAAATCGGCTCTTTCCCACGGTTGTCATGTCCTTATTGAAAAGCCTTTTTGTGAAACCCTCGAGGAAGCTTATCAGCTTGAACAATTGGCCAAATCTAAGGGGTTAATTTGTCAGATAGGATTTTTGGAGCGTTTTCGTTTTGAAGCTTTGATGGGAACCTATACTTTATCTAGGTTTTCAAAAATTCAAGCTCAGAGGTTATCGACTACAGTCGGGAGAGAAGTTTCAGTAGATGTGGTGAGCGATTTAATGATTCATGATGTTGATTTGGTTCTTTCGATTGCAAATGAAGAACCTACCCGGGTCACAGCGACTGGATTTTCTGTTGTGACTGACTATATAGATTTTGCAACCGCAAAGTTGGAATTTTCATCTGGGATTGTCGCGGAGCTTACGGCAAGCCGAGTATCATCAATACAGAAGAGATCATTTCAAATTATCTCTAGGGGGCTTTCTTGCGAGTTGGATTTTGTAACCAACTCCAAGTTTTTTCTTGAGAGAGCAGGAGAAGATACCCGCTCGAATAAAACAATATCTTTTGATGCCCTGGAAGCCCAATCGACTAATTTTATTGAAGCCATAATGGGGAGAACGACACCAAAAGTTCCCGCACAGGATGGCTACCGCGTGATTTCTACTATTGAAAAGATTAAAACTGAAGTTTATGGGGAAGGGGCTAAAGTTTTCTACCCGAAAACCTTGGAGATATCAGCTCCTATAAGAGAACAATAAGATGAGTAAAAATCTTTTTATTGTTGCTGGAGAGGCATCGGCTGATATGCACGCGGCCACTTTGTTAAAAGCGTTAAAAAAGAAAAATCCGGAAATTATAGTATCTGGGGTTGGCGGGTCTGCTCTATTGAGCGAGGGAGTGAACCTATTGCTCAACTCTGAGAAGCTTAACGTGGTTGGAATCTCAGATTGGTGGGATCGAGTGGGTGAGGTTTTAGGTGGATATAAAAAGGTTACGAGATATTTGGATGGTAACAAACCTGATTACGCCATTCTTTTAGATCTCCCTGATTTTAATTTGAGACTTGCCAAAAAACTCAAGAAAAACGGAGTCCCAGTTATTTACTACATTTCGCCACAAGTTTGGGCTTGGCGAAAATATCGAATTCGGCAAATCAAAAGAGACATTGATCTGATGTTAGTTGTATTTCCTTTTGAAAAAGAATTTTACGACCGACAAGGAGTTCCCGTCGTTTTTGTTGGGCACCCCCTTTTGGAAGCTGTCAAACCGAAATCCTCTTTTCGTGATCACAGCCAGATTGTAGAGGAACCAAGAGTGGTTCTATTGCCTGGCAGCAGGAGAAGTGAAGTTAAGTTTCATGGCCCTATATTGAATGAACTAATTGCTTTGATCAAACAACATTACCCGAAATCTAAAATTAAAGTACCAGTTGCTCGAACGCTTTCAGTAGATTTTGTAAAGCAATATGTGCATTCATCGGAAGTGATATTTGATGAAACAAACTCTCATGAAGTAATTGAGTGGGGAGATGTAGCTGTAGTTGCTAGTGGAACTGCAACATTAGAGACGGCATTGATAGGAACTCCTTTCGTTTTATTCTATCGCGTTTCCAGTCTGAGTGCTTGGGTGTGGCAAAATTTAATGAGTTATCGGGGCTTTATTGGGATGCCAAATCTTCTACATCAAAAAGAGATCGTGAAAGAATTTTTTCAGGAAGGTGCCACTGCTGAGAAGCTTTTTGAGGAGACTGACAAGCTAATTCAAGATCAAACTTATCGACAGAATCAGGTGTCTAGCCTATTTCAATGTCGGTCTAAACTTGGTGATGAAGGAGCGAACCTTAGAGCTGCTGAAACAATACATCAGTTTTTTTTGGACCGTGAGAAAAATAACCGGAGCCAACCTAGCAATGCCGTTTGCAAGAGCTAAATGGTTTTGGGTTGTTTTTTTCCCCCTTTCATGTTTTTGGGCACTGCTGACCACGGTAAGGCGGAGAATTTCTGTTCGATTTAAGCGTTACAAATCACCTCTGAAAGTTATTTGCATTGGAAATATACACAGCGGAGGTTCGGGAAAAACATCTGTTGTTAAGACTATCGCTGAACGTTTTCGCGGAAAAAACACAGCAGTACTGGCAAGAGGCTATCGCGGAGAGCTTTCCAAGAAAGGCGCCCGGGTCGATTTAGACAATGAAAGTGGAGCAAGTGTTTTTGGAGATGAGCCGTGGATGCTAGCTAGCCTTTTAAATGTCCCTGTGTTTATCGATAAAAACCGCGTACGCGGCATAAAGATGATAGAAAAGATATTTTCCAATGGAATAGTTATCCTAGACGATGGGTTTCAGCACTTTCCACTACATCGAGATCTAAACCTGGTGTGTATCAGCGCAGACAAGAAACCGGAGGATAGTTTTTGTCTTCCTTTAGGAGAGCTGCGAGAGCCGATATCTGCGATTTCTTTCAGCGATGCAGTTATTTTAACTCCTGGATTTGAATTGAGCGGAATTGGAATTTGGAGGGACTGGTTGAGGAAAAACTTTCTGGCCACACCAGTTTTTGTAGCCCAGCAGGAGATAGAGGGCCTTTTTTCTGGCAACAAACCTTTCGAACCAGATCCCTCTGCTACACTGTTTTCGTTTTGTGGAATTGCCTCTCCTGATCGTTTTGTTTCGACGATCCAAGGTATACACCCAAATTCTAGGCATTTAAGATCCTTTGCCGACCATCATTGTTACACACAGAGGGACATTGAAACCTTGTTGGCGATGGTCGGCACAGAATCCCCCCACTTTTTTGTCACGACAGATAAAGATTGGTCCAAGGCTTCTCCATTTTTTGAACGTCAATATAAGACTTTGGTAAGTTTGAGAATTGGTTATAAAATGACCGACGAGTTTTGGGTTTGGTTGGAAAAAGAACTGGGGTAAAAAATTTGGTGGTCGCGGCCCTAAAAATTCTATCTACCCTTTTAAATCGGGTTCCTGTATCGATTCTCGATCGAGCTAGTCTCGCTTTGGGTTGGTTTTTTTATCATGTAGTAGGATTCCGCCGAAAATTAGTGGAGCAAAATCTTAAGCTCGCATTGGGTTCTGAAAAAACCGATGAAGAGCTAAAAAATATCGCACTTCAAAATTACCAACATTATGCCCGCACTGCGGTTGAGATTCTTTGCTCTATAAACTGGACTGAAAACGATTATAGAAAAAGAACTCGGATTGAGGGTTTAGAAAATATTCGCCCAAGATTGAATGGTAAAAATGGTGGCATTTTCTTAGGCGCTCATCTAGGAAATTGGGAATTTGCAGTTTCCACCGCAGCGATCCATGGGATTCCTGTAGATGTCGTTGTAAAAGAAGCGAAAAGCAAGATAGGTCAACAGTTTTTGGATTGGTATCGTTGCAGGTTTGGCGTGGGAATATTTTTTGAGACCAAGACTGTAAAAGAGATCTTTAATTCATTTAACACTGGGCGTTTTACTGTTTTTATTTTGGATCAGTTTATGGGTCCGCCTATTGGTGTTCCGGTAAAATTTTTTGGGGTCGAGGCTGGGACAGCCGCGGGGTTAGCTCTTTTTTGTGATAAACGTGATCTCCCGGTTTTTCCCGCGTACAATTATAGAGACTCTGAAGGGAGACTGTGTACTGTGATTGAGCCTCAATTAGAATATGAAAAACTTTCGTCGGACCGCGATACTCGTATTTTTCAACGCTCACAAGCCTACAATAACGCCATTGAAAAAATGGTAAGGCGAAATCCCGAGCAATGGCTGTGGTTGCATCGTCGTTGGAAGGAGTTTAAAGGGGAGTCCCGTTGGCGCAAGCAAGTGGAAGTCGGCTGTGTCACTAGTTTGTTGATTATCGCTTTAGTTTCCTGTGCGGGGGGACCGAAGGTTATGACTCCAACAGGTATTGAGCTGCCACCCGATCCGAAAATAACCTCCCCTGTCATTCAAGCTCCTGGTCCTGGTGAGGAAGAGAGTGATTCAGAGTCCATCACGGAAAACGAAAAAAATGTTAAGCAGGAAGGCACAGCTAAACAACTTAAGATTCCTAAAGCTAAACGTATTGAAAAAGCCAAAGAGGGTAAGACAACAAAAACAAAAGAAAATCAGCCCCCCCATTTTCATGTGATTCCTTCAGACAAAATTCCATTTGAGGTGGGCGAAAGAGTTGAAATGGATTTGAGATGGCTTGCGATACCTGCGGGGCGAGCGGTCTTAGAGGTTCGGGAGGGACCCACTTTGAATGGGAGGCCAACTTACCATTTGTGGGGAAATGTTTTGTCATCAAAAATTGTAGATGCGATATACCATGTAGATAACACGGCAGAATCCTTTATTGATAAAGAAGCCTTTATTCCTTACAAGTTCTTACTTCACATGGTGGAGTCGAAACAGAATAAAGAAACTCGAGTCGCCTTTGACCACGTTAACAGTAAAGTTTTTTATTGGGCAAAACGTCTTTCTGAAAGATGGGGAAATTTAGATGTTGATCGAGTTGACGTCTTGACCCCTAAAGCCAAGGATCTCTGGAGTGCTATTTACTACGCTCGGTACCTTAATTATAAACTTAATGAGAAGCAGCGGTTTGTGGTTTACGAGAATGGACAGAACTGGGAAGTTGAGTTGACTCCAGTAGCAAACGAATTAGTCACAAGCGGAGTAGGTGCTTTTCAATGCTGGAAAATTCTAGTTCATGTTTCTTTAAATAATGTTTTGAAGCCTATGGGTGATGTTTTTATGTGGCTTAGTGATGACTCAAAAAAGCACTTGGTTAAGTTCGATGCAAAAATCAAAATTGGTTCTCTTTATGGGGTTCTTACTTCGATAAAAGAGCACTAGTTGTTTTTGGCGCGAGTGAAATTATGGGAGTTAACTCAAGATGGGAAAGAAAGTTAAATCAGGTTTTATAGTTGCTATTGATGGGCCGGCCGGAGCCGGAAAGTCTACAGTCAGTCGTCTATTGGCCTTAGAACTCAATGGAAGGTTATTAGATACTGGGGCTATGTATCGAAGTGTTGCTTATTATGCCGTGAAAGAAAATGTAACTACTGCAGCTGGGATCTCTAAAATCGCTCGAGGATTAAGGTTCGATTACGATAGCAACAACCAATCTATTTTAGTAAACGGACAAGAGATGGGAAATCGATTAAGAACTCAACAAGTCAGTTCTCTTGCTTCTAAAGTGAGTTCTTTCAAGGGAGTGAGACAGACTTTAACAACTTGCCAACGGAAATTGGGAAAGGCCTGGGCGAAGACTGTTCCGGTTGTTGTCGAAGGTAGAGATATCGGTACAGTTGTTTTTCCTAAGGTCGAATATAAGTTTTTTGTGACGGCTGATCCCAGAGTCAGAGCTGAGAGAAGATATCAGCAATTAAAGAAACAAGGGACAAAAGGTGTTTCGCTACAAGCTATTTTAAAGGCTAATATCGAAAGAGATAAACAAGATTCAATGCGGCGATATGCTCCTTTAAAGTGTGCGGAAGACGCAATAGTGGTAGACACTTCTAAAATGAGTATCAATCAAGTTGTACAGTTTATGTCAGAACACATCCGCGGAAGAATGACTTTGGTAGGCGATTAAAACAGAAGTTTAGTGGTCGTCATCATCGTAGTTGCGTTTTTGACCGCTTAGGGCCTCCATGCTTTTGTGAGCTGCAGCAGTCATTTTCTTAAGCTCATCCTCGTAGGCTTTGAGAATCAACTTTTCCATGTTGTTTCTCATTTCGCTATTTAAAGGGTGGGCGATATCTCGAAATGTACCATCTTTTCGTTTTTTGCTTGGCATTGCAACAAACAAGCCCGTATTTCCATTGATAATTTTTAAATCTCGGACCACAAAACAGTTCTCAAAGATAATGGTCACGTAAGCTTTGAGCTTGTCCTCGTTAACTGGAAATATCTTAATTTCTGTGATCTCCATGATGCTCTCTCCTCAAGAGGATCTGAAATCATGACCCTCAGTTGATTTATTCAGTGTGTTGCAAAGGTTTCTGCAAAAATACTTCTACAGTTGTTTAATCGGAAGAATGGTTGAAGATCTTTAGCGGTTTCTTCTCTACTTTCCTTGGAGTCGAATAATGCGAAACACGTAGCCCCACTACCGGAGAGACCAGACCACAGGCAATCTAAAGATTTTAAACGATCTAAAACAAGCCCAATTTGCGGATAAAGATCACAAACAATCGGTTCCAAATCATTTTTTGCTCGAGCTAAGTAACTTAAAAAAGCAGACTCGGTGACCCTCTTGTTGGCAAAGGGCAAGGTTGAGGGAGTGAAGGTTGAGTTTCTGATTTTGAACTCTTTAAAAATTGATTTTGTTTCGCAACCAAAAGGAAAGACGATCAATAAAAAATAAAGCTTTTGTGTTAACGCGGGTTCAATCTCAAGGGCTTGGATATTTTCTCCGATTCCAGTAACCCAAGCCGGACGGCTATGAAGAAAAAAAGGGATGTCGGCTCCAAATTGAGCAGCCCATGGCTCCAAATCCGTTATTTGTACGATATTATTTTCCCGAAAAAACTTAAGTATTGTTCCTATATTGGATGACCCGCCCCCCAGCCCACCCCCTATCGGAATTTGCTTAGAGATCTCGACAATCCACTTACTCTCTAAGTTGGGAAGTAGGTTAAGAACTTTAGTTACAATATTATCTTGTTCCGCGGGGAGCTCAGTTTTTGAAAATGGTGCCGATTTGTCCCATTGGACTCTCACTTGGCTGTCTCCCAGCGAAAGAGTAATCGTGTCACCAAAATTAAGCGGCCAAAAAAGACTTTCCAGGTTGTGATAACCAGTTTCTCGGCGACCCACAATACTGAGTCCCAAGTTAATTTTTGCTGGGGAAAGAAACGACTTACGCATAGGGTTTTTTAACAGTTGTCCAAATGTTTATCACTCAAAAGTTTTTTACTGAACTATGAACAATTCCAAACACTAAGCACTTCTAAATTGAGTTTGGCGTGACGCTTGATTGTTTGGAGCCTCCAAAATGGCCAAACCCGCCAAAACCCACCACAAAAAATGGCAGTAAATTCAATAAAATAGCCCCTTGGTTGCTGGGCACAGGACTTGAACTCTCAGATTAGCGGTTATGAACCGTGAAGAGTTCACTGGGTAGAGGATATGAAGAATAGGCTCCAATATTGTTACAGCATAACTGTTTTTTTAGGCGCGCTAGTGACCGCTTATCTAATGATGAATAATGATTTAAATGCGCGGAGTTCCTTTCGCCCAGCTACTCAAACACAACTTATCATGGAAGCCGGAGTCGATCCTGCCCTTAATTCTCTTTTTGAAATAGAGAAGGGTTTGGGAAAAATCGATGAAAACAGGCTTGATAAGAAACGTATTCCAAGTCAGATGGTTCCTAGACGAAAATTATTTAAATGAATATCTAGAGGCCCCTCGCCTTTTCCTTAATTCTGTTTCGTGTTAGCTATAGTTAAAATGAAGTCAATTTTTATATCAGATGTTCATTTGCAGGACGCAGATGGCCCAAAAACTCGAGCAGTTCTCGACTTTCTTAGGAAAAAAGCTGTTGAAGTACAGCATGTTTTTATTCTCGGGGATTTGTTCGACGTTTGGCCAGGGACTACAGATTTTTTAATTTCATCGTTCAAGCCGGTTACCGACACTTTCAAAGATCTAATTAGGCAGGGCTGTCAGTTGCATTACATTGAGGGAAATCACGATTTTCGTTTGGGAAAATATTTTCAAAAAGAACTAGGCATTAATGTCTACCCGGACTCTTTAGAGCTCCATTTAAATCAAAGAAAAGTTTTTATTTCCCATGGAGATTTGGGAAACCCCGAAGAAAAAGCTTACCGTATTTTAAGATCAATTCTAAGGGCAAACTGGCTTCACTATCTGATAAAACCGATTCCAAAGAGCTGGATTTTTCTATTGGGTAAAAAAACCTCTCAACTCAGTCGCGGATATCAGTCACCGAATAGTGAAAAAGAAGAACTCATCAGAGAAACCTATCGAAAAACAGCCCTCGAGCTATTTGAAAAAGGCTATGATGTTGTGCTGATGGGGCATACGCACATCCCTGATGATTATAAAGTCAAAGTTGGAAAGCGCGATTGTCGCTATTTGAACACGGGTGACTGGGTTCGCAATTTTACATACCTTGAGTTTGATGGAATTGAGTTTTATACTAAGGCTCACAAGCTTTCGAATATTTAGGTTTCATAAATAAAATAGAGATGCCTCAAAAGCCGCTTACATCTTATTTCGAGTATTGGGATGAGGCTCCGCATGATTGGCCTAGTATCATCCAAGAGCGCCTTCATCGGGGTTTTAGTGAGATAACCATTCCGATTTTGTGGGGGGTTCACGAGTCTGCGCCCGGAATGAGGGACTTTTCCAAGCAGAGCAAGCTTAGAATCGAAAAGTTGTTCACAACGTTGCAGTCCCTAGGCGTATCCGCAAAGATAGTTTTGGGTTTTCCGGCTCACAGGCTTGCATTTCCCGCTTGGGCAAATGATTCGTCAGACTTTGAGCTTGTGCCTGGTTCTCTCTGGTATGGGCAACCTCCTTATTTTTCACTGGTTCGGGTTCCTTCTCCTCGTTCATCAAAATTACTCGAGGGTTTTATATCCTTTGTTGAGGAGGTAAGTTCGATACTTTCGCTCTATCTTTCGCCAGAGGGGCCGATAAAAAATGTCGAGATGTCGTTGCGACCACTCCAGCTTTCTCAGTCTTACTTAAGAGAAATCGAATACATTCAGAATTTAGAGGCACGCTATAATGACATTTCTACCTTCAATAAAATATTTCAGACAAGCTATAAAAACTTTGCTTCAGTGACTACTTCAATGGGTGCCCGATTGGTTGAAAGCAAAAGGCCTTGGTTGTACGCGTACGATTATCAGTTGGGTAGGTCTCGAATTGTCGATGAGTATTTCAATTTAATATTGAAAGCCCAGATCCCAGAGTCGCTAAAGAAGATTATTAAGCTCGAAGGGTCCGAACAAAATGCGAAGCCCGATATTAGAAGTCCAGGAGTTGTTTGTTTGGAGAGTACTTTGGTCGAATTTGAAAACTCTTCCGAAATAAGCCCGATAATGATTAATGGCCATCTAACTTCGTCTTCCGTTCAGATGTTTCAGTGGGCCATCATGCTCTCTGAATGCGCAAAAAATGCACAGTTTGACTTGATGTCACTAAAAACTCTGGGGTCTACGGTCTGCCAACAATCTAAAGTGGTTTCGGTCTTTTGCGGTAAGTATTTACCCATGGTAGCTGCCAAAGCCATCCAATATAAGTTAGATGCAGGCAGCTTCTTGTTTTTCCCAACCGGCCTGCCCCAGTTTGATGAGAACTTAGAGTCTCTCGACTGGTCTGCGCTAGGAGCGAGAAAGACTGCTAAATTAGGAGATCGTGATTGGAATGTTCTTCAGAAAAACAGTGGTTACATTTTCTATCCAAAAGGTAACAACGATAACTCCTCTCAAAAAAGTGTTCAGAGTTGGTTGAATGTGTTTGGAGCGGTGTCGGAGGGGTTGATTAGTGGTTAGACTATCAAAATATTTTACTCCGGTTTTAGGTGATGAAGAAAAGTCAGTCATAACCAGAATTTTGGGCTTGAATAAGTTGTCATTTAAGCTGGTCGAGAGGTTTGGTGACCAAGAGTTGTTGGTTCAATACTGGTCCCCTGCGGGAAAATCTACTAGAGTCTCGGGGGGTATAGCAGACGACTCTTGTGGGGACTCCGTACAGTCTCCTAGCCGAGAAATCATCACTCATCATTTAAGTTTAATTAGGGATTTAAAAGAGGAAGACAGCCTGGGACTTTTGGGGCGTGTGGTCGCTTACCCATACTCTGAAATCCTTAGATCTGATTCATCGGCAATTAGGCTCGAGTTTGCTCCAACGGATTTCAGTCAAAACCTTCAAAGTCTAAAGCAGATTGTGTTCGACTTTGAGGCTCTTATGGCTAGGTATGAACTTTGTGTTCTGTGGATCCGAAGCAGTGAAGCGAGCTTTCCTTTATTGTTCCACTTTGTTCGCAAAAAGCTTATTAGAGTGGGCACCATGTCTTCTCTTAAAGTGTTAGCTGAAAGCTTCCAGACGAGACAGCTTAAGCCTTCGGACTTAAAACAGTTTTTTGGAACCCACGCCGCATTTTTTGAGTTGGATTTAAGTCTGTTTAATGGTTTTGATAGCCCGCTAGAGCTATTGAAAATGTCGATTGATCGCTGCCTTACTACCCCTGAATCAAAGGTTCTTGGAGAGCCCGTATATAAATTTGAGACTGCTCCTTATCTAGATTTAGAGTTGTAAAACCATAGCAATACTGCTAATTGAACTCCTAGTGTGTCATCCTTGCTCTAAAGTTGTCTTTGGGGCCTGGGGCTCATAGTGAGCCACTGACCGAGAGGAGAAAAATGTCATATCCAAGTTCCTATATCTACGAAACCGTCTATATTCTGAGGCCAGGTCTTCAAGATGCTGATGCTCAAAATATTCATCATAAGATTGATGCTGTGATTACCAAGTTTCAGGGAACCCTGAAACATAGGGAAGATGCAGGCATTAAAGAAATGGCTTATGAAATCAAAGATGAGCGTTCGGGTCGATACACAACGATTGTTTACACTGGTAAAACAGGGGTTGTAGAAGAAATTGAACGGCACTTTAGAATTTCTGACGATGTCATTCGTTTTTTAACTGTAGCGCAGACTCCGGAATATGATTTTGCCAAAGTGAAACAACAAATTGCTATGGCAGAAGAAGAGCAGAGGAAGAACCGAGAGTTTAAAGAGCAGAAAAAACGAGAGAGAATGCAGTAAACTTTTATTCGATTAAAGCCATTTTTTAAGTAGGTTAAATTGAACAAAGTTCACCTGACAGGAAAAATTAGTCGTGTCGGGCAGTTGGCCTATAGCCCTTCGGGTTTAGCCTTATTAGAGTTCACTATGGCGGTATCTCAGGAGGCTTATTCCAAGACTTCCATGGGCTATTTTCAATTGGTGGCTTCGGGCGATAAGGCTGAAGAGCTGAAGGGAAAACTTAAAATTGGAATAATCGTTACTGCAGAAGGGCAGTTATTTCACCGGGCTTATACAAATAAGTTTGGGGTTAAAGTTGAAGAAGTAAAAGTGATTTTAGAAAATCTGGAGGAAAAAAATGAAAAGATTCGAAAATAAAAATAGTGATCGTGGCCAAGACAGAGGGGACCGATCTGATTTTGGTGACCGTGGTGGAGAAAGACGGGGATTTCAAAAGCGAAAAGGATGTCGTTTTTGTACCGAGCCTGGCTTTGTCATTGACTACAAGGACAAACCCACTTTGAGCTCATTTATTACAGAACGAGCGAAAATTGTTCCCCGACGAATCTCTGGCTTGTGTGCGGCTCATCAAAGAGACTTAACTATAGCCATCAAGCGCTCAAGACATTTGGCATACTTACTTTATACATCGGCTCAGCTCTAAAACTAAGATGAGACTCGTAAACGACAAACAAGAACCCATCGAAGTGAAATCGATAGATATTTTTGCTCTGATTTCACAGATGTTTTTGGTTTCTGTAGGGATAGCCACCTTGGTTTTTGCACCGATGACCATGGTTTTGTCTCACAGTCGTTTTACCAATCCTTGGTCAAAGTTGGCAGGATTGGGCGGAGCAGTCTTGGCGCTCGTGATGTTGGAAGTTCCGTTGTCTCAAGTGGTTGTGGGGTTTGTTTTTAGTCTTTTTGTGGGTGATAGTTTTCACAAACAGGTAAAACCCTTCCAATTGTTAACTCAAGCCTTAGCGCTAGGGCTAACCGTGGCTGTGTTGGGTTTGTTTTGGGGGGCTGTAGCTCAGCACATCAAACCGACAGAGTTTTGGGTCCAGTGGGTAGGAGATTTGATTGCACGCCTCAGAGGGACCAGTGCTTTTGAGGGGGCCGTGAATTTTGAGCTCATTAAAGACCTGGTGATTTATGAGGGGCCATTTCTTTATTTGTCAGCGCTTCTTTTGTCGGCTTGGATTGCTTTGGGAGCTGCTGCACATTTTGGCTGGGTAACCGACGAAAAGAGTCCTTATTCTTCAAATTCCCTACGACAATTCTCTGTTCCAAAATGGGTTGCAGGGGCTTTTCTAGTCTCTTTTTTCCTCACCCTAACAGTGACTTCGAACTTTCAATATTTAGTGGGTGGAATATTTCGAGTTTTGAGTGGATTTATGTTTATTCAAGGCTCTATTTGCTTGTCGGTCATGCTTTCGCAGAGGGGTGTTAGACATGGGGTCCGAACTTTAGTCTATGGTGTAGCGGTATTGTTGGGCTTTTATGCTTTGGTGGGAATGGGCATTATGAGTCCTTGGATTTTAAGAAAAAGACGAGGGGTCTCACCACAGATCTCTCCTAATAATTTGGAGGAACAAACATGAAAGTTATTTTACGAGAGGATATGAGTAATTTGGGTTCAGCAGGGACAATAGTGAACGTAGCACCAGGCTACGCAAGAAACTATCTACTTCCTAGAAATCTAGCGATTCCAGCAACGGGAAATAATTTAAAAGAGTTTGAGCACGAAAAACGGCTGATGGAGACAAAACGAGCAAAAAGAATAAAAGAAGCTGAAGCTGTCAAAGCAAAGCTAGAGAAAATTTCCTGCTCCATCGCCAAAAAGGTTGGCGAAAACGACAAGTTGTTTGGCTCGGTTACAACTCAAGATATTGAGAAAGCTTTCAGTAATGAAGGGTTCACGCTTGATAAACGAGACATCTTGCTTGCGGAGCCTATTAAAGCTTTGGGAGTTTATACTGTACCCATTCGCGTTTTCGAAGAGGTTGTCGCAAACACAAAAGTTTGGGTTGTTAAAGAGTAAAAACTCTTTTTATTAGTTTCAGGAACGCTCTGCGGAATTAAAAAGCCCCAGGGCGTTTTTATTTTTTTAAACAACTGCAAGGCGCCTTGAAGAAGTTTTAACTTTAATTCTCACTTTTTTTATGTGCTTGGGTCAGAGGGAATAAATAGAGCCCAGCATAGTAGACATCATCCGCCTGCTTATCTAATCCATACTTCCGATTTAGTTTCTTCCTAAATTCTTTTATTTCTTCTTTAAGTTCTTTGATTCTGTGATGTGGCACCGATACAATCAGCCCTGAAAGTTCCCGTTTTTCCATGGCAACTGAAAAAATGGAATTTATCGCTTTTCTCAGATAGGTGCGGTGTAAACTGCGCAAAACGTGAGATGGAACTTCATCTGAGCTTGTAAGGAGCGGCTCTTTTTGCTCTAAGTTCCCTTTTTGATTTCTTACTAATATTCCCAAGCGAATAAGTAACTCTAAACTTTCTTTAGCTTGAGACTCCGTAATTTTATTGCCAAGACGTTCAGCAATCCATTTCGGATCTTCATTAAAGTCTTTTAAGTTAATAAGCTCACGAACAACACCGTGATGCCAATCTAATAGAAACTTAATTTTGTCTGACTTGAGAGGGACCGGAGTTCGCTGTTTTTCCTGATACTTCAATAGAGATCTCAGGTGAACTTCTTTACTATCCGGGTCTGAGACCTCTTGATACATTACCAGCTCTCTAAAATATTTTTCTTCGTCTTTTGAAAGTCCTAATCCCCGGGCAAATTGAAACAGGGTTCGATCGGTGATTCTGCGTTTTCCATCGACGACTAATTTCAGATAATTTGGAGAACCTAATTTGGCTTTTCTTGCAAACAGTCTATAACTGTAAGCTGGATTTCTTTTTTTGTGAAAAAGATAATAATCTTGCAGAAATTCTCGATAATCAAAATAGTTAAACAGATTGGGGATCAAATCTTGTTTTAGTTGTTCCCCCATCGAATCAAACCTCTCAAAAAAACTTTGCTCTCGAAGGCGCACCAAACTTCGTAAAACAGAATAAAGACCTTCTCTTCATACCCGGTTCTTGTGGGGGATTCAACCCCTAAGCCATTGCCAATAAATCAGAAGTCTATAAGGCGGCGGGTTGAAATAAGGTATCTTCAACTCTCTTACAGTTTTCTATGACCAAGTCTAGGGGGGAGCCAGTTGTTACTGAACCAGGCAAGTGCACTTCTGGACCCACATAAAAAATTCCAGGGTAGAGCTCTAGTCCCTTTGTCTCTAGGGAACTGTGATTGTTAACTTTGGGTTGAAAGACGATTTTTTCGCGAAGGGAAGCAGATTTAAGATCCTCGAATTCTTTCAACAATTCCCTTTTTAAAGCCCTGATGACCTTTGCGACTTCCTCTCTGTCTTCAGCAAGCTCTCTTTCGACAAACACCAACCAGTGCATTTTAAAGACCTGACTGCCCTCTCCTTGCGGTTGGTCATTAATGCCAATGGCCCGTAATTTATAGTCCTTATAGCGAAAGGGAAAAACAAAGGAGTTTGATAAAGGAATACAACAGTTACTCAGCTCAATTTCCAAGTGAATCCCGCCTTGGGAGTCTTCTTGTTTCTTGGGGGTTTTAATTGATATTTTAGGATTGCCTTTTACTGTTTTAAACAGCGTTTTTAAGTCCGCACACCATAATAAGTTTTCGAATTCGAATTCGCTGCCATCTTGGCAGTATGCTTTTCGCGTTTCGAGCTCGATCTTTTCAACATTTTTTTCAATTAAAAAAGAGGCACTGATCCCACTTTTCATTTCATTCAAAACCACTTCAGAGTTTGCGGTAGGTCTGTAAAAGGGATTTCCCAAAAAAGCCTTTTCCTCGTCGATAAAGTCACTACTAGTGATGATCCACTCGCCTTTTTTTCTCTCCAAAGGCTGACCATCAACTTTCGCCCACTCAATGCTTTGAAAGATATTTTTTAACAATCCAATGCTGTTATCCTGATGAAATCGTAGTTGCCCAAAACTAAAGTCTTTTCCCAGTTGTTTGGACTTCTCTAGTCCCTGAAATGTGAATCCCCGATGTGACAGGAATTTCCCCATTAATATGCCTGTAATGCCCCCACCAACGATGAGATATTTGTTCATAATAGGGTTAAATTTACCCTCCAAATGGCTAAAACACCAAACACTGAAATAATAATTTCTTTTGCTTGCCTTTTGCCTAGAAATAAATAGATTACGTCCTGTTGTTGTTCTTTACTTCTTCTAAGCTTTCCCCGGTAAAACTGCCGTAAGAAAGTCCGAAAAAAAGTAGTTGACAGTAGTGCCCAGTAAACATAAATACCTGGGTCTTCGTAAGATGGTCTTTGAAAACTAAATAGCAGTGACGCCAAAAATTAAAGTACGGGCCACATATGAAATTCATTTGAACGAAACCAGTAGGTTTCGCTTCAGAAAAAGCTTAAGTTAGGAAGTTTACTTCCTAACAAACTTTAACTGAAGAGTTTGATCCTGGCTCAGAACGAACGCTGGCGGCGTGCCTAATACATGCAAGTCGAACGAGAAAGTGTAGCAATACATGAGTAAAGTGGCAGACGGGTGAG
>Ga0214923_10004387_pt1 | contig 17075 bp, 15 predicted proteins | sample LL1510_MetaG_FD_177993 | JGI IMG/M metagenome (GOLD analysis project Ga0214923, IMG submission 177993) | Freshwater microbial communities from Lake Lanier, Atlanta, Georgia, United States - LL-1510 | ecosystem: Environmental > Aquatic > Freshwater > Lake | place: USA: Georgia | collected... | reverse complement strand
CAAGAATCAACAACATACAATCGCCCTAGATCACGATTAATCACAATCCCTATTGGAACATTAAATTCACCGTCCCCACTCCCTGTTGTACCAAATTGGGTACTATACGTACCATTTGAATCAAATTTTTGGATGCGGTCATTTCCAGAATCAGAAACATAAAAATTTCCATCATTGTCTCTCACAATCGCAAACGGCGCTGTTAGTTGTCCATCACCATTGCCCGATGATGCCCATTCACTGTCAAATGAAAACGGTGCTGTCCCAGGAAAACTCCCTGTTTCAGAAACAGTTAATCCATAACTTGTCGTGGTGCCATACTCAAATCCACGCTCAGTCGGATTTTCTCCTCCAGTCTTATCAATTTGCGCAGTAAAATTCTCGCTTGTTTGTGATGCAGACGACGCAGTCTGATTGATAAGTGTTGGAAGAGTAACCGCAAATGTATCTCGTGGAATAAACACCACAAGAAGCGTAAGACTGTATATGATTTTTAGTACAAAAGGACGTCTATACACAAAAACATTCTACCATAAGTACTTAATAGTATAAGGAGAGTTTTGGAACAAAGATGATACACCCAACCACAATTGCAACGATAACTGTGATAAGTACTGCTCCTGCGGCAACATCTTTGGTATCTCGAGCATACGGATGATATTCGGGACTTGTGAGATCAATGTCGATTTCAATTGCGGTATTAAATGCTTCTGCAGCAAGGACTATTCCTATTGCAAGCACAAGTATTGCCCACTCTCCTTCGCTAATGTGGAGCCACAATCCCAATTTCACCACGATGATTCCCGCGATAATATGAATCCAAAAATTCGGTTGTGTTTTGAGCAATATCGAAATCCCCCGAAACGCGTGTTTGAAACTCTTCGCCCGCCCTATGATCGAAAACCTCTTCTTCTCCGAAATTTTTTGCATGAAGGAAGTATAACAAATAAAAAACCGGGGTTGAGCCGGTTTTAAATAATATTATTACTGTGCTTTAGTTTCCAGCACCTCAAAAAATGGTAACCCGTAAGTAGTGTTTGGGTTTGGTGGCCAACCTCGATGATTTTTGTACTCATCTTTATATTGAGCAAAAGTTAGAATCTGATGCTGGCATACCTCATTAATCCACTTACTCAAAGGTAGAAGTCCTCTTGTTTGTTGATACATGATTACCCATCCAGGGAATTCCTTATAAGCCTGATATGGCCAATTGGGCCAATGAGGATTATCCTTCAAATGGATTTTGTAATCTTCCATCCCCTTAATCCCCAACTTAGTTACCTCCTCTTTCCAGTTTGGATATGGAAGAGCTTTTGCTTTATGAATCTTTTCAGGACGTGAAAAGAATTTCGGCCATCCAGGAAACATGGTGTAAACTAATCCTGGGACACACGGCCATCCAGAGAAGTTTTTATACACCTTGCTATATTCATTACCTGAGGTAATCCCGCTTTTTCTAACTTGCAAGACCCATTTTTCATATGGCTGATAGTGTTGTTGCGCAAGAGCTTTCCTTTTGGCAATAATCTTAAGTACCTTCTTGTAAGAAGTGTGCACCTTTAGATTATTAACTTTTATCTTAGGGACAAGCATTTTTTCCATTTTATCTCTGGGGAAAAGATGCTTTAGACGCTCAGGGACAACAAATGTTTGCTTGATAATATCAGCGTAACAGATAGGCTGCCCCTTTCCTCGTCCAACTTGGTCAAAAAAATCAACAATATATGCAAACTTCTTGTGATTAAGTGGATCGACTCTCAAGTTTCTAACTCTTTGGGTTGCTACAACAACTGACTTTGTTGGTTTCAGATTGAAACAAACAGACGCTAATGGAGCGTCAAAGCCTGTGGTCACCATATCGACATTGCAGAGCACTTTCAGTTTTCCGGCTTTAAAGTCATAAAGCATCTTATCAATTTCTGTATCCTCAAGATTGGAGTGGACAGCAGATGCACTAATTCCAATATTCTGAAAAAGCTTAGCGACATTATCTGCATGAGCAATACTCGCACAATGAATAAAAGTGCTTTGATTCCAAAATGCTGGAACGGTTTGGTACAGTTTTAATGCGGCTCTATTTCTGGAGTCGATATTTACTGCTTCTGATAAATCCCTAGCGCTATAGTCTCCACCAATTACTTTCACCTTACTAATATCAGTATCGGTTTCGGCAATAATAACCATAAACGGGCAAAGGAATCCTTCCTCTACCGCTTCAGGAACGGTTACTGATAATATTTCTGTTGGCAATAAATTGGAAACTTTCTTTTCATCAGAATAATAAGGGGAAGCAGTGAAGCCGAGTTTTATTGATTGTTCGTATTGACGAACAGCTTCCATACGCTTTTCTGTAAGGCAGGTATGAGGCTCATCAAGAATAAGATACTTGATATCTTTATTTAACTTACCCTTCATTGTCTGCCTTACAAATGATTCATATGTGATGATGGTTATATTTTTATTGAACTCTTTTAAAAGCCCGTAAATAAAACCAACATCCAAATCTTCAGCAAACCTCATAAATTCTGATGCTGTTTGATGTAATAGGGCTTTTCTAGGAACCAATATATAAGCTGGTTCATCAATTGCTTTTAACAACTGTGTTATTAGAACAGTTTTTCCAAATCCTGTTGGAGCAACTATGTAACCCTCTTTTTGTCCATGAGTTAAAAACTCTAAGATTGATTTAAGCATTCGGAGTTGTAACCCCTTTAATACCGATGATTCAATGTTAGCTGTTTGACTGCGTATATAGTTTCTTATTTTTTCTACCACGCCTTCTTTTTGAGAATGACCTAGATTAATTTTCATGTTGAAGTTTTTTTAATGTACAGTGACTCTCTATTTATTTACCGGAGAGATTTCGGCTTTTGTTTCACCGTATCACAAAAAAAAATCTGTCAAACTCTGAGGAGCTCGACAGATAAAAACCTTAGTCTTTATAGATGTTTTATCTCTTCCCAACCTTGCGGCGGGTGATGACGTTTTGGTTTGAGTATTTCTTCGGAGTGCGAGTCTTTCGGCCTCCAGTGATTTTTCCGTACACTGTTTTTGGTCGTTTGGTTCCACGTCCTTGCCGTCCTTCTCCCCCTCCGTATGGGTGATCAACTGGGTTCATTGCCGTACCTCGTACGGTTGGGCGAATTCCACGCCATCGTGAGCGTCCTGCTTTCCCAAATTTTCGAAGTTTGTATTCAGAGTTGCCTACTTCCCCAATCGTTGCAAAACATTCTTCAGAGACACGACGAATTTCAGATGATGGAAGCTTGAGCTGTGTGTAGCCATCATTGTGTGCAACTACTTGCGCGTATGTTCCAGCACTTCGCACAATCTTTGCCCCACCTCCTGGTTTGAGCTCGATGTTGTACACAAATGTTCCCACAGGAATGTTTGAAAGTTTTGTTGCGTTTCCCGGTTCAATTGGGGCAGTATCTGCGGTCAACACCGTCACACCGACTGTTGCTGTTTTTGAGACAATCGTGTAGCGCTTCTCTCCATCGCGGTATACCAAGACACCAACAAATGCGCTTCGGTTTGGATCGTACTCAACACTTGAAAGAGTTGCAGGTACCCCTCGCTTGCTGTATGAAAAATCGATTGCTCGATAGAGGCGCTTGTTGCCACCTCCTTTGTGACGAGTAGTAATGCGACCAGTATTGTTGCGCCCCACTGAACGTTTGAATCCAGAGGTCAACGACTTTTCTGGAGTGCTTTTAGTGAGCACTTTGCGATAGTCAATCGTTGCAGTGTTGCGAAGTGATTTGGTTGTAGGTTTGTAGGTTTTCATATGGAAGGAATAAAGGGATAGGTGTAAATGATTAGATTACCGTAATATTCGTTCCTTTTGGAACAAAGATATACGCTTTCTTGGTTGCACGTACAGTGTTGAGTCGACCACGCTTGAATGAATATCGTTGTCGCTTGGTGGTAGTATGCACTTTCGTTGGAACCACGTTGTATCGTTTGAAAAATGCTTTTTTGATTTCTGATTTGGTGATTCCAACTGCAACATTAAACACATACGCGTTTTTCTCGCTGAGTCGTGCAGCTTTTTCAGTCACCCGCGCACCAAGAATGATACTCGTATCGATTGTTTTTTCTGCACTCTTTGATGTAGTTGTTGGTGTTTTTGTTGCCATGATAGTAAAAGGTTATGCCATTTTTGCGGCAAGTATTGATTCGACTTCAGTTGGTGTAACAATAACGATGTGATTGTTACGCAACACATCAAGCACGTTGATCTCCTGCGCAGTTGCAAGCGTAACTCCAGGAAGATTTGCAAAACTCTTCACCACCGCTTCGTCCAATGAAGGGGCGATGACAAGTGCTGTTGTTTTCTTTTTGCTTATCAACTTTTCAAACCCTTTGATTGTCGCAAGCGAAGCAAGAAGCGTGTGCGCATCCTTTGTCTTTGGTGTACTGAGCGTGATTGCATCAAGCGCAAGAAGTCGCCCTGATGCAGCACGCTTCGAAAGCGCAACAAGAAGTGCTTTTGCGCGCATTTTCTTGTTGATTTTCTTTGAGTAGTCCTTGTCATTTCGTGGACCGAAGGTAATACCTCCCCCAACCCAGATAGGAGAACGAGAGGATCCGTGACGAGCACGCCCTGTCCCTTTTTGTTTCCATGGTTTGATACCGCCACCAGAAACATCTCCTCTGTTTTTTGTGTGTGCTGTTTGCGCACGAGCATTTGCCATCATTGAGACCGCAACCTGGTGCACAAGATCAGCATTCCATTTCAGACCAAATACTTTTTCAGAAAGTGCTACTGCACCAACCTTTTTCCCTGTTTGATTATAAAGTGTTGTTTCCATATTTATGCGCTTACTATCTTAAGAAGTGTCCCTCGTCGACCTGGTACTGCACCACGAATATAAATGATATTGGTATCTGGATCAACTGCAGCAACCGTAAGTCCACGGACAGTGACAGTATCACCTCCAGTACGTCCTGCCATACGCATTCCTTTGACCACACGTCCTCCTGCACGCCCTGGTCCTCCACCGATCGAACCCGCTTCACGCTCTGAGTGTTTTTGACCGTGAGATCGTGGACCACCGTGAAATCCATGGCGCTTCACCACCCCCTGGAATCCTTTTGCTTTTGAGGTACCGGTCACGGTAACACTGTCTCCTTGTGTAAATGTTTCAACAGTAACAGTATCTCCGATTGATTGCGTTGTTGCTTCTGCAAGTCGTACTTCTGCGACATCTTTGTACGCCTTCCCTGCAAACGCACCGAGTTGCGCCTTTGTTGCACGAGACTCTTTTTGTTCACCAGTCGCAACAACAACTGCATCGTACCCATCGCGAGTAGAGTTCTTTATCCCAACAACAGTATTTGGCGCAGCAAGAACAGCGGTCACTGGAGTAACAACACCGTTTTCAGCAAAAAGCTGCGTCATATTCAATTTTTGTCCTAGAATGTATTTCATCGGTATGTAAGTGGTCAGCTCTCGTTTGAATGATTGCACCTGTTGGTCGATTACAAAATAGATGAATTTCTACTTTTTATAAACAATCACCTGGTGACAGTTTTCAAACTAGGGCTGACATTACCTCGTCCCATATCTGCATAGATAGTTAGAAGTCCGCATATTATACACATGATGCAATTTTATGCAAGCAAAAAGAACTCTACGGCTACTCTATAGCATAGCGATAGATAGACACATCCCTTCCGAATCGACTAGAATACAGCCTCGCTGGATGAAAATGATGTAGTAAAAAAGCCTCCCGAAGGAGGCTTTTTTACTACATCATTTTCACATCAATATCCACACCAGATGGCATTGAGAGGTTTGTAAGCGCCTCAATAACTTTTGGTGAAGGATTTTCGATATCAATCAAACGCTTGTGCACGCGCATCTCAAATTGTTCGCGAGCATTTTTGTAGATGAACGGGGAGCGATTGACGGTGTACTTCTTGATTTCGGTTGGAAGCGGAATCGGACCACGCACCTGCGCATCGTAACGAGTTGCAGTGTCGATGATTTGCTTCGTGCTTGCATCAAGAATCTTATTCTCGTACGCGCGAACGCGAATACGGAGCATTGATTGAGTGTCAGTTGCGGTTGTTTTTTTTGTTGCCATGATACGAAAGAGCTATAAGAGAGCGTATGTTATTTGATAACTTTTGTTACCAATCCAGCTCCAACCGTCTTGCCTCCTTCTCGGATTGCAAAACGCATCTGATCTTCAAGTGCGACCGGTACTACAAGTTTAACAGTAACTTTGACGTTATCTCCTGGCATCACCATTTCGGTTCCTGCTGCGAGCGTCACTTCTCCAGTCACGTCAGTTGTTCGGATATAGAACTGTGGTTTGTACCCATTCATAAATGGAGTGTGTCGTCCACCTTCTTCTTTCTTAAGTACGTATACTTCAGCTTCGAATTCAGTGTGAGGAGTCACAGAACCAGTTTTTGCAAGCACTTGTCCACGAGTGAGGTCTTCTTTTTTAACCCCACGGAGCAAGACTCCTGCGTTGTCCCCTGCCATACCTTCATTGAGTTGTTTGTTGAACATTTCAATTCCAGTCACAGTTGTCTTCATGGTGTCTTTAATACCAACGATTTCAACCTCTTCACCAACTTTTACTTGTCCACGTTCGATACGGCCGGTCACAACAGTTCCACGTCCTTCGATAGAGAAAATATCTTCAATCGGCATAAGGAATGGTTTGTCGAGGTCGCGCACTGGAAGTGGGATGTAAGTATCAAGTGCATTGATAAGATCCATGATCTTTTGTGCCCATGGGTCATCAAGAGAAGTTGCTTCAAGCCCCTTCAACCCTGATCCGCGAATCACTGGACAATCCTTATCAAACCCTTGTTTTCCAAGAATTTCACGGATTTCTTCTTCAACGAGGTCGATCATATCTGGATCATCCACCATGTCGCACTTGTTGAGGAACACGATGATTTTTGGCACACCAACTTGCTTTGCAAGAAGGATGTGTTCACGAGTCTGTGGCATTGCACCATCAGTCGCTGCAACAACGAGGACTGCACCGTCCATTTGTGCTGCACCAGTAATCATGTTCTTGATGTAGTCAGCGTGACCTGGCGCATCAATGTGTGCATAGTGACGAGCATCCGAAGAGTACTCGTTGTGGGAAATGTTAATAGTAATTCCACGTGCCTTTTCTTCAGGAGCGGAGTCGATTTCACCAACCCCTTTGAGCTTCACACTCTTTCCTGCCATATCGAGGACATGGAGAATTGCTGCGGTAAGCGTTGTCTTTCCGTGGTCAACGTGACCGATGGTTCCAACGTTTACGTGCGGCTTTGAACGATCAAAAACTTCTGCTGCCATATGATTTGTTGATTAAATAAATAATTAAAAACTAACTCGCAAAATAAAAACAAAACGCAAAACTGCGGTTGCACCATATCATAGCACTTCGAGAAAGGTTGTCAACAAAAAAAAGACTGCCCCTTTTCAGGGCAGTGCAATCAATTGGCTACTTAAAAAAAGATGGAGGGGAAAATAGTATCTGCGTATGACTCAGGACTTGGAGCATGTGCCCAGTCAGGCTCACGCCCAATGCGTTCCAAAGTAAATGCTTTTCGTGCCATATGAGTATCAATCAGTCCTGGTTCCAGTACTGTAATATCTCCCCACTGTTTTTCTTCAGTTAGTGTTTTTCCGTACTGTGCAACTTTTTGCATTGGTTCAACATATGCCTCCTCTGTGTATTTCCCTGTTCGCTCAGGACCATCAGGGGCAAAGCTTGAGGCATGAGATCCAACAAAAAATTGTTGAATCCCCAGAAGATGCGCATGATATACCTCACGCAGTGCTTCTACTGTTGAAACCTTTGTTTGTACATTTGATCGAAATAACATATCTTTTACTTCATCAAACGGAAGCTTCGGCCCCGGATATCCGTCATCCCACAGAAATGTCCCAGCAGAATGGAACACAATACTTGGAATGATATCTTTTTTTGCAAGCTCAGAAAAAGCAACCACCATCTCATCTTTATATTCCGGATTACTCTTGTGAGCAAAAACATGTGGAAGTGCTATGAGCCCTTTCGTTTCTTCTTTGTCTAGAGAACGAAGAAACACGTGGACATTCCAGCCATTTTTTTGAAAGAGGAGAGCAACCGCACCACCAATTCCCCCAGAAGCGCCAGTAACAAAAATCGTTTTATTCATGTTGATCATTTTACGCTACTCTACCATAAAAACAAAAACCGGCCCACGCCAGTTTTTGCAAATTTAAGTTCGAGACTTGATGATAGTATCAGCAACGTTCTGTGGCACGATGTCGTACCGCAAAAATTCCATGGTAAATCCAGCGCGACCCTCAGTCATTGAACGAAGAGATGTCATGTAGCCAAACATTTCTGAGAGTGGCACCACCGCATTGACAGCTTGGTTCATTCCACGTGTTTCCATTCCCTCAATCAATCCGCGACGTGATGAGAGCGATCCGGTCACATCTCCCATAAATTTATCAGGTGTTACGACTTCCACTTTCATCATTGGTTCGAGGATAACAGGACGTGCTGCCTTACATGCATCTTGCACCGCCATCGATGCTGCGATCTTAAATGCCATTTCGTTTGAGTCAACTTCGTGGAAACTTCCATCATAGAGGTCAACTGAAACATTTTCCATTTTAAATCCAGCGAGCACCCCACGATCAAGACCTTCCTTGAGTCCTTTTTCAATCGGTGCAATATATTCTTGTGGAATTGCTCCCCCTTTGATGTTGTTAATGAATTCAAATCCACTACTTCGCTTCACATTCTTCGGCAATTCTTTCTCATCAAGCGTTTGATCCATTGGTTTGATTTTGATTTTGACGTGTCCGTAGTTTCCTTTTCCTCCTGATTGTTTGATGTACTTTCCTTCTGCTTGTGCCTCTCCAGTGATCGTCTCACGATATGCTACCTGTGGCTTCCCAACATTTGCTTCGACATTAAATTCACGCTTCATACGATCCACAATAATTTCAAGGTGGAGTTCCCCCATCCCTGCAATGATCGTTTCTTCTGTTTCGGGATCAGTCGACACTTTAAACGTCGGATCTTCTTGTGCAAGACGGTTTAGTGCAAGACCCATTTTTTCTTGATCGGCTTTTGTTTTCGGCTCAATACGAAGGTTGATCACCGGTTCTGGGAACTTGATTCGATCAAGGAGTATTGGGTGCGCTTCGTCACAAAGCGTATCAGACGTATTCGTTTCCTTTAATCCAACAGCTGCAGCAATTTCTCCTGCGAACACTTTTTTCACCTCTTCTCGTTGATCTGCTTGCATACGAACAATGCGACTCATACGTTCTTTATTCCCAGTACGAGGATTGTAAATGTATGATCCTGCTTCGAGTGTTCCAGAATACACACGGAAAAAGACAAGCTGTCCGACAAACGGGTCACTCATCGATTTGAACGCAAGTGCTGCAAATGGTTCTTTGTCGTCTGCGTGACGCTCCAACGGAGCATCAGTATCAGGGTTTGTTCCTGTTACTGCCTTAATATCAGTTGGAGATGGAAGATAATCAACAACCGCATCGAGCACGAGTTGTACTCCTTTATTTTTCAACGCACTTCCCGCATACACAGGGAAAATCGCATTTGCAATCACCGCTTTTCGAAGTGTTTTCTTGAGCTCATCAATTGATGGTTCAGTGCCTTCAAGGTATGCATTCATTTGCGCTTCGTCATTTTCAACGATACGTTCAATAAGTTCTGCGCGATATTTTTTTGCATCTGCCATCATGTTCTCAGGAATTTCTTTTTGAACTACCTTATTCCCCATTTCACCTTCGAAGTAGTACGCTTTCATTTCCAACAGATCAACAACTCCTTCATGATTCTCTTCAAGTCCAATTGGAAGTTGCGCGCGCACGGCTTTTTTCGAGAGACGATCGAGAATTGTTTTATATGAGTGCTCAAATGATGCACCGGTACGGTCGAGTTTGTTCACAAAACAAATACGAGGAACTTGCGCTTCATCAGCGTAGCGCCAGTTTGTTTCTGATTGTGGCTCAACACCGGCAACTCCATCAAAAACTACTACCGCACCATCAAGCACGCGGAGAGAGCGCTTCACCTCCACCGTGAAGTCGATGTGTCCTGGGGTATCAATAATATTAAATCGATACCGTTTTTGTTTATCTCCTCCTGCATACGTTGGAATCCACGTACAGGTCACCGCAGCCGCAGTAATGGTAATCCCGCGTTCTCGTTCTTGCTCCATCCAGTCGGTAGTCGTCTCTCCTTCGTGAACTTCTCCAATTTTGTGACTTTGCCCAGTATAAAAAAGTACACGTTCTGATGTAGTAGTCTTTCCTGCATCAATGTGTGCAATAATTCCAAAATTTCGAACCTTTTCTAGTGGATATTCTCGTTCCATAAATTAACTATGTTATAGATGATTACTAAATTGAATAAAAAAAGCGCTGATTTAGCTCAAACACTATACGTGAAATTGTGCTTTTTTGCAATAACAAAAGTCAACTACACCCCAAGGACTTATGGATTCATTGCAATATACCCTGCAGTCAATGCACCAACAATACCTGTTCCTGCCTTCAATCCAAGCGGTTCAAGAATGCTTTGTTTGTTCATGTTCTGAAAACAGATCACTGCAGCACGAGTTTTTTGTCCAAAATAGGTACTTTCTTTTCCTTTCGATCCGATACCTGTAAGGGTAACGGGGCAGTGGTGGGTGTTGAGGTATTGTTGGAGGCGACGAACATCTTCTCCACGCATTCCGAGTCGGAGAGAGCGGGTGAAGGGAGGAGGAGGGAGTGTAGCCGGAGGAACAGGAGCGGGAGAGGACGCTGGTGCCGACATTCCTCCTGAGATAGTGATAGGAGCTGGAGTGGTGACCACTGCTGGTTGTGCACGGAGGGTGTTGGTGGTGGTATCGAGTACATAGAGTCGATCGTCTTGGAAGGCGCTGAGGTACAGGTCTGTACCAGAGAGGCTCATTCCTGCTGGGGAGTGCCCGACAGTGATCGTTTTAGTGACGGTGTTGGTGAGGGTGTCAATGACGGAGATTGTCCCCTCATCGAAGTTCTCGACGTAGACCGTGGTACCAAGTCCAATGATTCCTCGGGGACCCTCTCCCACGGGGATGGTGGCGGTAACTTGATTGGTGGCAGTGTCAATAACACTTACGCTATTGCTTCGGAAGTTGGCAACGTAAACTTTGTTTCCTAAGACCGTCACTCCTCGGGGACCATCAGAACCTCCAGGAAGGATGATGGTGGTCGTCACTTGATTGGTGAGTGAATCAATGACAGAGACACTATTCCCTCCTGAATAGTTGGGATCTCCATAGTTTGCAACATAGAGGTCAGTGCCATGAGCTTTGATCCCTCGTGGATATGAGCCGACAGGGATAGTAGCAGTGACAGTGTTGATAGTTGCGTTGATAACGGAGACGGTGTTTGATTGTCCATTAGTGACATACACATTTGTTCCAATAGTGGCAAGATAGTATGGTTTGACACCGACAGAGATGGTGGCAGTAACAGTGTTGGTTTGTGTATTGATAACTGAGACGGTATCACTTCCCGTGTTTGCAACGTAGAGGTATGGGACAGAGGCAATGGTTGCTGTGGTGAGACCGTATGGTTCTGAGCCAACGGGAATAGTGGTTGTGGTTGTCCCGGTACTTGCATTGATGACGGAGACGGTGTTTGCTCCTTGGTTAGCGACATAGAGGTATCCATTGATTGGGGCAGAGACTTGGTATGGGTGGGAACCGGTATTAAAGGATTGGTATGAACCGACCTTGATGTTTATAGTATCTCCGAGGTTTCTGGTAATGAAGGAATTCTCTGCGGTGAAGGAGCCTTGAGATGATGGGAGATCGTATAAAGTACGGGTGTATGTGTTTGTTGCATCAGTGACAGAAGCACTAGTGATACTGTCAATGGCCAGATCAGGAGTAGTATCATTTACTCCAATAGTGTACGTACCTGAGAGAGTGGCACCTGAGACTTGATTGAGAATTGCTGATCCGCCTGAGTTGAGGTGCACCGTCATGGTACTGCCGGACGCAAGGGGGCGACCGAAGTGTGCGGTGAGGGAGATGGTTTGGCCAGCAGAGTATGTGCCACTGCTTGCACTGGTGCTGAAGGAGACAAGGTTGGGGAGGAGGGAAGGGAGGGTGGTGGGATCAATTATATGTACACCTTTAGCAGGTGAAGTAGCGTATACTTTTGAATCTCCTACCGTTACATAATACCCAGCAGCTTCTATCTCAATGGTATCACTTACTGTGTGTGTAGTAACATCTATAACCGTTACATGCCCAACTCCTGAAGCATCAAGATTAGGAACATATACTTTTGACCCAAATGATTGTGATGAATAAGGAGATTGACCAGCCTGTATTGTTGCAGTGATTGAATCTGTAAGACTGTTTATTACAGTAACCGTCGGTGTTCCTCCGTAGTTTCCAATATATATCTCATTACCAACTGAATTAGAATAAAAACTGCTTGTGTTTATTGGTATCACTTTGATAACCGTATTTGTGAGTGTATCAACGACAGTGACTGAATTGGTACCAGGTGTACTAACATACAATTTTGTACCAACAACTGAAATAAAAAGTTGTATTGACCCTATTGAAATATCTGAAGCTAGAGTATCAGTTGTTGTATCAATAACGGAAAGATAATTACTTCCTGTATTTACAACATATACATATTTCCCAACAGCAACGGCATAGAAAGGTTGGATGCCGACCAAAAGAGTCTTAATAATAGTATCAGTATTAGTGTCAATAATATAAACACTATCAACATTACCGCTGATTACATATAGTTTTGTTCCTGAAAGAAGGGCTGTTTGAACTCCGTTTCCAACTGTTAGAGTTGTTATAAGTGTGTTAGTAAGTGCATCAATAATATATACCTTATTCCCTCCACTTACGTAAATCTTGTTTCCAATAGCATTAATATAGTAAGCACCGTATAATCCAGAAATGGTCGAAACAATCCTATCATCTCTCATATCAAGTATTGACAATGTTCCGGCCACTCCGTCAGGAACATACAATCTCCCTTTTATAGCAAGACTATAGTGAAGTGCTTGAGCATTTGTAAGTATCGTGTAATACACCTTCAAATTTAACAGACTTGGAAAAAGAAAACCTCCGGAAGCCTGTAGTGCAGGATTATTTGGCGTATAAGAAAGCGTTACTATATCATTTACTCCAATATCGTAGGGTAATAGTAAAAATACTTGATTACCAGAAATAGTAATACTAGAAATAGGAACCATGGTGCCGTTAACTAAAATAGTAAAATCATCTGTGTTAGGAATTGAATTTTCATTAAGTAAATCAGTGTAGGTAAGGGTTACTTCTTTTTTTTCTAATGTCGCACGAGGAGTATCAAATTGTTTAAAAGAACCGCCATTTAAAGTAATAAATATAGTACCAGAATCGACCTTTGCAGAACGTGCATCAAGCTCAAGTCCATCGGCAACAATAATCCATGGACCATTTAAAACAAAATCATCTGACGTTGCAGTAGTAGAATCAAAGTATCGAGTTTTAGTACCAATGACAGTACCATTATTTTGAGAGGAGCCATTTTTGAAAATAGCATTACCTTCAATCGTTCCATTATTGACTGATTCATCATTAAAAACAGCATTACCAGTGATGGTGCCATTATTAACTGCTTTTCCATTAAATTTTATATCACCATTAAATGTTGCCCCTGAAACAACAATTACTCTATCGACTGAAAAAGCAGGAAGTGCTTCTGCTTGCCACGTAAAATTACTGTTATACCAATAATTCCCGAGCTCTACTGGATCACTATCAACAGTGTTAGTAAAATAATACTTTGGAAGTACTGGTTGGTTTTGTTTAAAAAAATGACCACCATTTAAGGTGATAAAATCTATAATTGTGTCATCATATTCTAAATTAGAAAGATCCACATCACACCCGTCAGCAATCACCAATGATGTAGCATCAAATCCTATATTAGGAGAAATGTTAGTAGTGTAGTATCGAGTTTTAACACCAATAATTTGACCTCTGTCTTGAGTAGTATCACCATAAAAGGTAACATCACCTATAACCGTACCATTATTACTAGAAGTGTCATGAAATATAGCATTACCTTCAATCGTTCCATTATTTTCTGCATTAAAATTAAACGTAATACTACCATTAAACGTTGCACCAGAGACAATTGTTACTTCATCAACTGAAAAGTCAGGAAGTTGTGTTGCGGGATCGGTTTGATCACTGTCATTCCAATAGTTTCCGAGCTCTGTTGGGTCTTGGTTAACGGCATTGTTGAAGTAGTAGGTAGCAGCTGACGCGTGTCCAGCGAGCACAAAAAATGCACAGATAATTATGCTGAGTACTCCCTTTTTCATTAAGGATAATTGTATCATAAAAAGATAGGCCCCTGTAGAAACAGGGGCCGCAACCAAAACTAACTGCTTATGAGAAAATTTAAAAAAAATGTTTTCTTTACACATAGTTTACTCTTTTTAAAAAATATGTCAAGCAAAAAGAGCCGCACCCGGAGGGTGCGGCTCTTTTGGGCTTTTTAGAAATTACCAAGCAAAGTGTGCGAAAGCTTTGTTTGATTCTGCCATTTTGTGGGTGTCTTTTTTCTTCTTCACTGCATTTCCTTCTCCTTTTGATGCTTGGATCAGTTCGTCTGCAAGTGCAACAGCTGTTGTGACTCCTTTTCGTCCGCGTGCTGATTCGATAATCCATCGAACTGCGAGTGCGTTGCGGCGCTCCGCACGAACCTCTCGTGGCACTTGATAGTTTGCTCCTCCAATACGACGTGAACGAACTTCAACAAGTGGACTTGCATTCTTGATTGCATTATCAAACACTTCAAGTGGATTTTCAGTCCCTTCTTTTTCTTTGATGATATCAAGCGCGCCATACACAATCGCTCGTGCTGCCATTTTCTTTCCATCCCACATGATAGAGTTGATGAATTTTTCAAGCGCCTTTGATCCGTAGATTGCGTCAGGGCTTACCATATTTCTATTTTTTACTGGTCGTCGCATAATGTTTTAGTTATCAGGTTGAAAGTTATTACTTATTTTGCAGCTTTTGGTCGCTTTGTACCGTAGAGAGATCGACTCTTTCGACGCTTATCGATCCCTTGTGTGTCGAGCACACCGCGTACAATATGATATCGCACTCCGATCAAGTCCTTCACACGACCACCGCGAAGCATCACCACTGAGTGTTCTTGGAGATTGTGTCCCATCCCTGGAATATATGCAGTAACTGTCATCCCGTTTGTAAGACGAACACGAGCAATTTTACGAATCGCTGAGTTTGGTTTCTTTGGAGTTGTAGTAGAAACTTTTGTACACACTCCACGCTTAAATGGAGATGCGTAGAAAACTGGACGATTTTTGAGATGATTCATTCCACGAGAAAGTGCTACCGCTTTTGGTTTGCGAGCAACCTTTGTACGAGGACTTTTTATAAGCTGATTAATAGTAGCCATGTAGGCCACATCCTACTACAGGAAGAAAAATAAATCAATAGAGTAGGCGTCTATTATAGAGAAACGCCCGTAAGAGCGGTAAAGAGCGTAAAGATGACTGGGGCAACCACTCGCCATCCAAATACCAAGAATATAATAAGAAGTGGAAGACTCCACTGTTCTAGAAACGAAACGATGCGTCGCGCCCTTGGACGATACCCAACAAGCGATTGAAGAAGAGTAAACCCGTCAAGTGGCGCCAGTGGAATACTATTGAAAAATGCAAGCACAAGATTAATAAGCACAATAATGCTCGCCATCCGATAAAACGGTAAGTACACAATATTCAAAAGAACACTCGCTCGAATAAGTATTGCAAACGTTATCGCGACAATAAGATTTGCAACAACACCCGAAATGGCAATGCGTGCGATACTTTTATTCCCACGACGCACATTGTTGGGGTTATACGGCACTGGTTTTGCCCATCCAACCACGAACCCTGCATTTGAAAGAACAAGGATGAGCGGGAGTACGATTGATCCAACCCAATCGATATGTTTGATCGGGTTAAGTGTGATACGACCCAAAAGTCGTGCGGTCGGATCTCCTTCTTGTTCAGCGACAATCCCATGTGCAACTTCATGGATCATGATTGAAAAGATAAGTACGATAACGTAAAAAAGAGAAAGTATTGTTCCCGTGTGCATGTGCTGATAAGTATACGCGATTATTCTATAAAACTCTAGAAAACAATACGAAGTGGGACAAGTTGCCAGTATGCATTCTTCATGCTACGATGTGGCGCGTATGGCAAAAGTATGTGCAATCACTAAAAAGAGCTCTCTCGTTGCAGGCGGGTATGCAAACCGCACTCGTGCAACCGTCTTCACTCCAACAGGGAACGTTCGAAAATATGCAAACCTTCAAAAGAAGCGTGTGTTCGTGCCTGAACTCAACAAATCTATCTCTATCACCGTTTCAACCAAAGGCCTCCGCACCATCCAAAAAAATGGCGCCCACGCAACACTCAAAAAAGCAGGGTTGATTAAATAAGTTATAAGATAAAAGTTTTAAGAAGAGTCCCGGAATCCCAAGCGATTCCGGGACTCTTCTCTATTTATAAAACACAAAATACTTCATCAACTTCTTGCGCAACATCTCTGCTTTCTTTTTGTTGCGATAGATCACCATTTTCGAATCTTTACTCGATATATGAGTGATCTGAAGGAATAAACAACCTCGCAGCAAGCTGACGAGGTATTGACCCTAAGAGAGAATAAAAAAGGCCCCGTAGGTATTACTCCTAAAGGGCAACTTCTTCATTGGTGATATGACTATCATATAACGGGCAGTACTCACTGTCAATTCTTTTATTTCTCATCCGTTTCGGTCCAGGTGGTGCCGTCGGTGGTCAGCGTCACGAGGCCGTGATCAATCGTTGAGACGGAGGGGGTGGCGAGCGCGCGGAGACGCGCGAGCACCTCGGGGGCAGGATGCCCATAGCGATTGTTTGCACCTGCCGAGATGAGTGCGAGGGTGGGAGAGGTTGCTTTCAAGTATTCAGTACTCGAAGAATATTTTGAACCATGATGCCCAAGTTTCAATATATCAACAT
>Ga0214923_10004386_pt1 | contig 17078 bp, 12 predicted proteins | sample LL1510_MetaG_FD_177993 | JGI IMG/M metagenome (GOLD analysis project Ga0214923, IMG submission 177993) | Freshwater microbial communities from Lake Lanier, Atlanta, Georgia, United States - LL-1510 | ecosystem: Environmental > Aquatic > Freshwater > Lake | place: USA: Georgia | collected... | reverse complement strand
GTTTTCTCTTTTATTACCATTATCTAATGTTTTTAAAAAATTATTGTAATTATTTAATTTTAATGGGTCTAAATTTCTGTGTTTTTTTATATTAACCATAATTATATTGAAGCACTAATTTTATATTATTTTATTAATATTTATATATATCAAGAGTTTACAAATTACATACTTTTTCTTATTTTTAAAGTCACATTATAGAGTCTAAAAAAATAAGTAAATATATGCTTACACTTACTCCTAGTAATTATCATGAATTATATTTATTTTTAAAACAATTTAAAAATAAATTGAAATAATAAATAACCCGAAAAATGATGTCAAATAGTATCCACAACCCAACTACAAGAATGAGTTCTGAAATTAAAGTTAATGATATGTTTGATATTGAAAATGAACCTTATATCGAAACGCCATGGAATATTATTGAATCTTATTTCAGTGGTCAGCAATTAGAAAGATTTGTAAGACATCAATTAGAATCATTTAATAATTTTGTAGGTTACCAAATTATAAAAACTATTGAAATGTTTAATCCAGTTCATATTGCTTCAGAACAGGATTTTGACACAGTATCTAAAAAATATGCCTTAGAAATATTTATTACTTTTGAAAATTTTAATATTTATCGCCCCCAAATCCATGAAAATAATGGTGCTATTAAGTTAATGTTTCCTCAAGAAGCTCGTCTTAGAAATTTTACTTATTCAGCATCTACTACGGTAGATATAAATATAAAATATGTAGTTAGAAATGGACCAAATTTAGAAAATATACAGATATTTCATAAGTCTATACCTAGGGTACATATTGGTAAACTACCAATTATGTTAAAATCTAACATTTGTGTTTTGAATCAGTATAAACATTTTGATAATATACAAACCGGCGAATGTAAATTTGATGCTGGAGGATATTTTATTATTAATGGCTCTGAAAAAACTGTTTTAGGACAAGAAAGAGCAGCTGAAAATCGGGTATATTGTTTTAATGTTGAAAAGAATGATACAAAATATTTATGGAAGGCTGAAATAAAATCTGTTCCTGATTTTAAATGTATTTCACCAAAACAAATTTCTATGCTCATTTCATCTAAGAATAATGGGTTTGGTTTACCAATTGTAGTAGAAATACCACGTGTTAAGCAACCGATTCCATTATTTGTTGTTTTCAGAGCATTAGGCGTTTTATCAGACAAGGAAATTTGTGAAAAAATTCTTTTGAATATTAATGATTCTAAAAACAAACAATTACTTCAAGCATTACAAGCATCAGTAATAGAAGCAAATAAATATTTAACACAAGAGGAATGTATCAGATATATAACAAGCTTTGCTATGTATACACCAATTAATATGGATAAGGAAACTGGAGCAAAAAAGAAGCACGAGTTTACATTAGATATTTTGAACAATGATCTATTTCCTCATTGTCATAATATGGAGCAAAAAATTTACTTCTTGGGTTATATGACAAATAAATTATTAATGGCACATTTCGAATTGATTAAACAAGACGATAGAGATTCTTATCTAAATAAACGCGTTGATTTAACAGGAACATTGCTAAATAATTTATACAGAAACTATTTTAATAAGCTTGTGAAAGATATGGAAAAACAAGTTATCAGAGAAATAAACACAGGCTCTTGGAGGTCAAAAGATGATTATGAAAATATAATTAATCTCACAAATATTTATAAAATAATAAAATCTTCCACTATTGAAAATGGAATCAAGAGAGCATTATCTACAGGTGATTTTGGAATTAAACATAGCAATTCAAATAAAGTTGGTGTCGCACAAGTTTTAAATAGATTAAATTATGTGTCAAGTCTAAGTCATCTGAGAAGAATATCGACTCCTACAGATAAGAGTGGTAAATTAGTACCACCTCGTAAATTACATAATACATCTTGGGGTTATTTGTGTCCTGCTGAAACTCCAGAAGGTCAATCTGTTGGTGTTGTAAAAAATCTTAGCTATATGACTCATATTACTATTTATTCAAATTCGCTTCCTCTATATGAGTATATCATACCAAATATAGTTAAAATTGATGACCCACAGACAACACCTGAATTTATTTATGATAAAGTAAAAGTATTTATCAATGGAGCCTGGGTAGGCATCGCTCTAAATCCAGAAGAATTATATGCTATGTTAAAAGATAAGAAACATAAAGGTATAATTAATATATACACATCTGTTATATTTGATTATAAATTGAAAGAGATCAGAGTTTGTAATGATAGTGGAAGACTTACAAGACCATTATTAAGAATAAAAAATAGAAATTTATTGATTAATAATTCAATTATGAAAAAACTAAACAATAAAGAATATAATTGGAATAATTTGTTGTCTTCATCAAACATGTATGAATCAATTATTGAATATATTGATCCTGAAGAACAAAGTTGGTCAATGATAGCCATTAAACCAAAGGATTTAATCAATCCAAATAATAAATTAGTAAAATATACACACTGTGAAATTCATCCATCAACTATGTTTGGTGTTCTAGCTTCTTGTATACCATTTCCCGAACATAATCAATCCCCTAGAAATACATATCAATGTTTAGATATTAATGAAACTGTTTTGTTAACAAACGGAAACAAAATCGCCATTAAAGATATAAAAATTGGTGATAATGTAGTATGTTTTAATCCAGAAACATTAAATACCAGCTATACAAAAGTTGTAAATCATTACGTTAGAGAAACCGATAAAACTTTATATAAAATTAAAACCATTACAGGAAGAGAAATTATTGCTACAGAAGATCATAAATTTATGACTATAGAAGGATGGAAAGAAGTCAAAGATTTTGTAGTAAATGATACTTATATTGGTATTATGCCTAATACAACATTTGTTCCTAATATAGAAAAACAACAAAAACAAATTATTTTGGACGAATGTGAATTAAGAAATAATCTAATAGATTGTGGTCTTGATTTGAACTACATTAATAAACAAATTATTACATTAACAAAGGCACAATTAATTCCACTTCATAATGATGATTATATTTTACCAATCATTTCAAGAATATTTGGATTTATTCTAGCCGACGGTTCTATTAACATTTATGAGAGAGGTTCAAAATATACAGCTTGTTCTTTTGATTTTGGAACCGAAACGGATGTTAAAGCATTTGAAAATGATATTGAACAATGTGGGTTAAATAAATGCAAGTATAATAAAGGAACTAGACATTTTAATAATGTTATTCATACTACATATTCCGTTACACATAACGGTGCTCTTCCTTCTCTATTAATTGCTCTTGGTGTTACATATGGAAGAAAAACAGAAACAATCAGAAAAGCTATTCCTGAATGGATTATGAACGGTAATGATATAATTAAAAGAGAGTTTTTAGCAGGATTTCAAGGTGGTGATGGTTGTAAAATTAGATGGAATAAAACATCAAAAGGATATAATTTTATTTGTGCTGAAACATCTCAACAAATTAATCCCAATCATGTAGATAGTTTAGAATTATTTATGAATCAATGTGTTCAATTATTTAATCATTTCGATATTGACGTACATTTATGTAAAAATGTAAATGTAGAATCAAATAAAATTAAAGTTGCTTATAAATTATCTGATACGCAAAAAAATTTGATTAATTATATTGAAAAAATTGGATATAGATATGCGTCTACTAAATTTACGCATTCATTTGTTATCGTTGAATATTTAAAATATAAAAATATATGCTATGAAAAGCATCTTAAATTTATTGAAAATATAAGACAAATGATTGATCATAATAAAAGCAATACAACTATAGCAAATGAATTGGGTATTTCAGTAGCAAAAGTTTCTGACATCAAAAAAAGTTATTTGAATGGACGCAAAATTAGTATGTACAGACTAAATGAAAATACAATTAAAAATTGGATGAATGAAATTAAAATCCAGAACAATATGATATTTATGCCTATCAGTTTAATTGAAACAATTGAAAATAGAAAAATTTCAGACATCACAGTAGAATCGGATGACCATAGTTTTATTGCTGGAAATAATTTCTTGTCGAGCAACTGTGCTCAAGGTAAACAAGCTATGGGTGTGTATGTAACAAATTATGAAAATAGAATGGATAAAACAGCATATATATTAAATTATCCTATGAGACCATTAGTTGATACACGTATTATGGATTTAATAAATTTAAATAAAATCCCATCTGGTTCACAATTAATTGTAGCAATTATGACTCACACAGGTTATAATCAAGAAGACTCTTTACTGATTAATAAAGGATCGGTAGATAGAGGTATGGCATTAGTAACTGTCTATCATACTGAAAAAGATGAAGATAAACAAAAAATAAATGGTGATGAAGAAATAAGATGTAGACCAGATCCAAATAAAACAAAAGGCCTTAAAATGGGAAATTATAATAAAGTTAATTCAAAAGGTGTTATACCAGAAAATTCTTTGGTTGAAAATAGAGATATTATTATTTCAAAAGTAACACCAATTAAAGAAAATAGAAATGACCATACAAAAGTTATTAAATATGAAGACCAAAGTAAAATATATAAAACTGCTGAAGAAACGTATATTGATAAAAACTATATTGACAGAAATGGCGAAGGATATAACTTTGCTAAAGTTAGACTTAGAACAGTAAGAAAACCTGTAATTGGTGATAAATTTAGTTCTAGACATGGACAGAAAGGAACGGTTGGTAATATTATTCCAGAATGTGATATGCCATATACTGAATCCGGTCTTAAACCAGATATAATAATTAATCCTCACGCTATTCCATCCCGTATGACGATTGGTCAATTAAAAGAAACTGTACTTGGTAAGGTATTAGTTGAATTAGGATTATTTGGTGACGGAACAGCATTTGGTGATTTTGAAGTAAAAGATATTTGTAATTTATTATTAAAAGCTGGTTACGAAGCGCACGGAAATGAATTGTTATATAGCGGTTTAACCGGAGAACAAGTTGAATGTAGTGTATTCATGGGACCAGTATTTTATCAAAGACTTAAACACATGGTTAATGATAAAGCTCATAGTCGTTCTATTGGACCGATGGTAAATCTTACCAGACAACCTGCAGAAGGAAGGTCGAGAGATGGAGGGTTAAGGTTTGGTGAAATGGAACGTGATTGCGAATGGGAAAACACACCAATTGTAACGACAAATGGTCTTAGTGTTTTAATAAAAAATATGGAGTCTTGTGAGGATGAAGTTTTGGGTTGGGATGAAAAAACCAATAAAATGATTCCATCAAAACAAACTGGTTTCTTATATAAAGGTGAACGAGAATGTATAAAAATTACATTTGAAGATGGCAGAACTAATATATGTACTCCAGAACATCCAATACTTACATCTGATAGTCAATGGATTAAAGCTAAAGATTTAATTGTTGGTGAACAAAAAGTAAAATCAAGTGTAACTTATCCTGTTGCTGATTTTAATGAAGAAATGAAAGAATGTAATGGATGGAATTTAAAAGTAGGAGATTTAACATTCAAAACAGACACGATAAAAAATTATAAAAAAACACTTGTATTGGCGAAATTGATTGGATATTTAATAACAGATGGACATATTAATAAAGACAAAAATTGTTATTCAGCATCGGTATTTTTAGGGCATATGATTGATGTAAATAGTTTTATGAATGACTTACAACTATTATGTGATACTAAACAAACCAAATTCGAATGTAAAAATTTATACGAAGTCAAGATTCCTGCTTACTTAACAAATAATATAGTTGAGTTAGAAGGTATATTAGTTGGTAAAAAAGTTACTCAATCAGCAACACTACCTGAATTTATTCTAGACCCACTATGTCCTTTACCTATAGTACGTGAGTTTTTAGGTGGATTATTTGGAGGCGATGGTCATACTTGTGTTCTTGGACTACATCGTGGAAAACGTGACATATTATCTTCCGTTTCATTTTCACAAACAAAAAATAAATTTCATTTAGATTCTCTAACAAAGGCGATGAATGATATTAAAAATTTATTAGCAAGATTTAATATTCATAAAATAACTATTCAGAAATTCAAAGAGACTAGTTATTCAAAAGGTAAAACAGATTTGAATGATGATTCTAGAAATTATCAATTAACACTACATCTGGATATTGATGAACTTATTCCATTTCACGAAAAAATTGGCTTCCGTTATTGTTGTCATAAATCACAAAGATTAGAGGCAGGTGTATCGTATAAACGTCTTAGAAATGAAGTGACAAGACAACATAACTGGATTGTTGCTAAAGTAGATGAATTAACACATTTTAGTGAAATTAAAAAAGAATTTCCAGATAAAATTGTTCATACAAAAGAAGCAATTGAAAAAGCGGTTGAAGAATTAAAATTAATTGAACCATTAATTCACGAATATGCTATTCCATCTACACACGACATTACTGACCATTTAATTAAAGGAACAAACTTTGGAAATTTTGCCAGTAAATCATTTCCAACAGCAGAAGAATATTTAAAAGAAATAGGTGCTATTGATTGGTTCTTAAATGATATATCAAATAAAAATTCAGAGGATGATTGTCAATATATTTCATCAAAATATGGTGTAAATATAGATTGTGAAGGATTACCAACAATGAATTTAAAAGTTATTGACATTAGACCAGCAGGCGTTTATCCTGTTTATGATATTGAAGTAGAAAATACTCATTCGTTTTTAGCAAATGGTATAGTTGCTCATAATTGTATGGTTTCCCATGGAGCAGCTAGATTTACTAGAGGAAGAATGTACGATGCGTCTGATAAATATTCTGTATATATTTGTAAAAAATGTGGTCTTATAGCATCTTACAACGATAAAATGCACATACATTTATGTCATACTTGTGGAAATAGAGCTGATTTTGCTTATGTAGAAATTCCTTATGCGTGTAAGTTATTATTTCAAGAATTAAATACTATGAATATTGCTCCTCGTCTAATTACAGAGGGTTAAAAAATAAAAATTTAAAAAAATTATTAGTATAAAATAATAAAATAAAAATTTTTGATTTTAAACTATAATTTATTTACATTAAAAATAAATTATATTATTTAATTATATGATATTTAAAAATATTTCAAACTTCACAAATGTAAATGATTATTTACCTATTTTAAACGGTTGTATAAATGCGGATTTAATAATAATTTTTTTACTATATCATAATGTCTTTAATTCTTATTTATTGAAAAAATGGTATAAAAAATATCAATTAAGTGCGGTTTTAGCTGATGTTTTAATTTTAGTTATAGGTATTATTATTACTAGATTTTTATATCATTATTTTTTTACTTCATTTAATATCTGGAAATTTACATTATTAGCTGTAATTATTCAGATTACTCATGATATATTATTTTATTTGTTTTTTAAATTTACACCTGTTGGTTATAATAGTATGTTAGATTTCTTTAAGGAATACGCAAAAGAAGTTGGAGGAAAAGCTATTGTTGGAGATAGTTTTATGATGATATTAGCTTGTTTATTAAGTTCAAATTTTGCTACATACTCAGTTAATAATAATATTATTATATTAATTATTTCGTTATATTTTTTTCCATATATGATTAACTATTTAACTTAAATAATGTGATATTATTTTCTTGTACTTCTTTTGTTTTTTATACTTTTTCTGTTCTTTATACTTCTTTTGTTTTTTATACTTTTTCTGCTTTTTTTCCCTCCATTAGAATCATAATTTTCATTTTTCCATATATCTGCATGGTCAACTATTAATGATAAATTTCTCTCAGCCACCGGTTTCAATGGATGAGGACCGTTTTTAACATTTAAACTTTCGTGTAGTAAATTTTCCAAATATCCGAGAGTAAGTTCATTACTATTGATATAATCTTTAAATTTATTGTATGCTTCTATATCGTTCCATTTTGCCTCTTGAACAAGTATTTTTTTCGCTTCGTCTAATTTTTCCTCTTTTGTTAAGTTTTTATAACGATTACTATTTGACATTATATATATATTAATAGAAATAAATACCAAAAAATTTAATTTAGCGTAGCAAGTTAACTAAATAAGTTGTAGCAGCAAATAATAAACCACCCCATAAAGTATCAATTATAACTGTAAGTATAGACCAATTCTTTAATAAAGCATAACTAGTTGTTTCATAAACACCATAAATGACAATACCTAAAAGGAACGCATCACTTACAGATTTTTTTGGTTTAATGATAAAATAATTTATTCCAGATATTAAAAATATATAACACAAAGCTACACCTAAATAATTTATATTAATGGATGACCCTTGAACATTTTGAACTTGTTTGTTAAAATAACCTTTCATTACATTTAAGTATACAAAATCAATTGAAATAAAAATTATCGCACTAATTAGTAATATAAAATCGAACATTATATATTATTTAAATATTATTCTCTCTTCCAAATGTTTAGATAAAGTTATTAATTTATATAATATACATTTTTAAAACTTTTTTACTATAGTATTATATAAATGTCGACATCTGTAGGATATACAAGCCCAATTAATGGAAGTAATGTTGCTTTTCAATCTTTAGTTGTAAACCCAAAAAATTCAGGAGGTGCTATAAAAGGTTATATGCCTCAACAAACACAAACTACCGATAAACGCTATAATGAATTCGAAAATATTCGTTTTACTTTAAAAAACGCTTGGAATACTACTTATCCAAGTCAATTAAAACGCGATAATCTAAAACAACCTATCACAACACCATTTAGAGCAGTTAATAATGCTGGTGATATATTAAGTCGTTTAAATTATTCTTGCGGTGGTAGTTGTCAGACGCCTCAAAGTAGACCAGGTTTAAGAGGTCTAAAAAATCATTTTGGTGCTGTACAAAATTCGTGCACACCATCCGCTGCTTATAATACTCTTCAATTAATTAATAATATACCAGCAGCAGCATGTAATGTTAAATTTGTTTATGATAGTTCTGATTATACAACTTACTTAAAACAACAAGCTGTTAATAAGAACTATAATGATTTGACTTATGGTGGCGATCAATCTAACGCAAGTCAATCTGCTTGGCGTGCAATTAGAAGATATTAAAAAATTTATTTAGGAATATTATATTTATTTAACCTATGAATAATAATCGTAGACTTCAATTATTATATCAAAAAACAGATTTTAACCATCATAAAATATGTCAATTATCTTCTATATTTAAATGTTGTAAATGTAAAAAAAATAATACCATAATGATGAACAAATTTTTAGATAATCAATTATGTTTATTTTGTGGAACTCCTAATAGCATTAAAAAATAATTTTTAATTCTTATCATATTCAATACTATTTAATATCAAATATAATATATTTTCATATATTATATTAAATGACAACTCCATACGCTGTATCAACAAATATTGGTTCTGTATCATATGATAATTATGTAAATTCTCCAATAACTGGTCCATTAAGTACAAATCAGTATCCTGGTGCTATACCTTATCATAGTTATGGTACTTTAAGTGGAATTAGACCTACACCACCACAATTTTATCCAATGCAGGAACCTGTTTATGCTGAAATGAACTCAAATATGAGAAAACAATATTTAAGAACTGCTATTTCACAAACTGTCAAAGCCAATCAAATAGCTTTAGGAAAATTATCAGTACCACAATCATATATTATTAATTCATCACAAAGAAGAGTTCCTGTATCATCTCATACAAATTATATACCTCCTATTGCTTCTTCTATGTATGTTAATATTGTTAAAGCAAATGCTGTAGGTCAATCTGGCTATAAAGTAAACTTACCTAATTCAGCGGCAATTAGTACAAAAAATTATTATCCTAGTGGTGTTCGTTCAACAATTAAAAGGGCGCGTTCAGGTGGTTGTACAGCACCTAAAAAGAAAGGAGCAATTGAAAATTATAGTTTAAAAAATGGACAAGTCTGCGCTTGGGGTTCTATCGTTCGTCAAAATTATTAATCTTTTTTTTAAAAAATAATATTTAGTATTATTATAAGATGCCAAATTATGGATTCCCATCATTAACCCCCGCATACGGCTTAGGAAGTTATGGTAGAACAGGTGCCGCTCTTGCTATTAGTAGTCCTCGTAATAAAATTGGTTCTCAAGGAAGAATTTATGGTTATTACAAAAAACTAGGTCAAGGATACCAATACCAACAATATTTAATTAATGTTCTTGGTCTTAAATATTTACCAAAGGTTAATCCTTGGACGCTAATTTAAATTTTATGATTGTTATTATTAATAAATTTAATCATAAAATATTTTAGATTATAAATGCTTTAACTGTCAAATTTATCCAATTTATACTATTTATCTTAACACATACCTTGTCGTACAACTCTATAATCTTACTACATTTAACGTCAGTATTGAATATAAATAACTCATATAAATTATCTTCTAAAATTACTATTATACCATTTTTATTTATAGACAATATATAACCGCACCATATTTTGTCTAAATTATCATCAAAATAAGACAATAATTTTAAATTATTATAATTCTTAACTAATTTATCTATGTATAATTCTTGTTTATTAATATGGGCTAAAATATCCTCAATATTTTCATAACTAATACCCGCTAATAATCTATGTATAATTACATCAAAATAACGACGAATTGGTGATGTAAAATGTGTATATGTTGTCAATCCTAAACCAAAATGACCTGAATTTAAAGCATCATAAATCGCTGGCTTATATTTTTTTATTGATATTATAGAGTTAATTATATCGTTGTCTGTAAATTTTTCTAATCTTATTTCTGACTTTATCTTACTATGATATCTTTGTGGAACAAATGTTCCTATATTTTCACTAATTTTTAAATTTGTCAATACCATTAATGTTTCAATTATCTTATGAGCGTCATCAAAATAATCTTCTAATTCATAATGATGTATTTTACCATTTTTTTTATTTATATTCATTTTTAAGTGAGGTATATTTAAAGTTTGACGCTTCCATTTATTATAAAATGCTAATAATGTAGGAAATTTATCCAAACAATTACTAAATTCTTTATAATCATATCTCTTCTTAATTTTAATTAAAGATTTGTAAATAGAATAATTAATTATCTCTTGTGTTTCGCAATTAATATTAAATTCAATTGTAATAGTTTTTCTATCTCGACCTTCAATTAAACTTAATTTATCTTCAGCTAAATGAACTGGTAAAATATTTTGAATTTTTTCAGGTAAATAAAATGTAAAAGAATGATATAAAGAATTTATATCAATATTAGATAATTGTTCAATTTGTTCATTTGCATCAACTATATGAACATATAGTTTACTTTCAATTTCATCAATACTTATAGCGTCATCAAAATCCTTTGATTCAGTTGGATCGACATTAAAAGTATATAAATGCGTTAAGTCTTTATAATCTTCAGTATAATAGCAAGTTGAATTTTTATATGACGGCATAATAGAACATAAGTTTGATTGCTCTTCATATAATTTTATAAATAAATCTCTATCATTTACCCTATTTTTTATTGAATCATAAACATTAATTACTTCATAAAATCCTGTTCCAACTTTAAGTATAACTGCGGAAAATAAATTAAAATTAGTTTGGTTTGGAATTTGTAAAGTGAAAAATTTAGGCAAATTAGGAAAACTGAATATAGCTACATTATTTTTATCTATATTTTTAATAATTCCAAATAAAATTTGAGTTTCCCTCTTTAAAAGTTTAATAATATTTATTTTATCATTTTGTATTTCATATTCAACAATATCATTTGGTAATAATGAATATAATAATTCTGTTTCTTTTATGAAATGTTTGTCATTGAAAATAACGTATTTATTATTTATATTTGCTATTGTTCCAACTTGTTTTATCATTTCATATTATTCAATATATTTTTTAAATAATTTATATATAATTTATATATATAATTTATATATATATATAATTTATATAATGCTTAACAAATATTTAGTTGAGTTTTTAGGTACTATGTTTCTAATGTATGTTATTTTTGCTACGGGAAATTGGTTAGCAATTGGTTTTGGTTTAGCAATTCCAGTGTTGTTAGGAGGACCTATTTCTGGTGGTTCGTTTAATCCAGCTGTTACTATTGCATTATATGCTTCAGGTAAATTAGCGGAAGGCGATGTATTACCATATATTATTGTAGAAATATTAGGTGCTTTAGCCGCTTTTTATGCCTATAAAAAGTTTGTGGATAAATCTTAAGAAAAATTATATATTAATTTCTTTTTGTAATATATAATGCCTAGAAGAAATAGAAATAGACATAGAAGTAGAACAATGAAAGGTGGATTATTTGGATTGTTTGGAAGCACCGACTCAACAACTCCTTCATCATCTGGCTCTTGGTGGGATAAAACTAAAGAAAAGCTCGGAATGAGTTCATCAGTTACAACAACAAGTTATGGTGGTAAATCCAGAAGACGTAATAGAACTATAAAAGGAGGGTTTACCGGACATACTCCAACAACTGGTTTAGCAGTAAAGGCTGCTCCATTTTCTGGTCCTACAGCTCAACCTCATAATTGGTTAGGTGGTAAGAGATCTAGAAAACATAGACATAGTAAGTCTTGTAGACATCGCAAGCATTAATAAATATAATTATTTATTTTAGATTATAAATAATTATAAGTTATTTATTTATTTTTAATATATAAATTACTATTATGAATATTTTTACGGTTACTAAGTTTAGATATCCAAAAGTTATTGAAGATTCTTTTATGGAAATGACTAATAATAATTATCATTTTTTTTATGATCATGATAAAACATATGAATTATTTTTTCAAAATAATATTATTGAAAATTTTACTTTTGATGAATTTAGTCAAATTAAAAATTCCTATATAAAAAAAATATGTTTTATTTTTTATATTCTTTATTGTGAAGGAGGTTTTTTTATAGATATAAATGTAATTCCAACTAAAAATATAAATAATATTAAATTGACAGATGAAGTTTTTTATTGTGTTAAGTCTATTTTAAATCCTTCTAATTTATTTTTAGGATTGTTTGGATCATCAAAAAACAATACAATTCTTTTAACTTTTATTCGAAACTTAATAGATTTTGATAAAACAGAAAAAGTATTTAATTCAAAAGAACTTTATGAAATTATAAGTAATGATAAAACTAAAAATATTATTTATTACAATGAAAAAAATAATAATCCAAATTATGTTTCTACTGTAAATGAATTTGGAGAAACATTATTTAATCATTATTATATTCCTGAAATATATTATAGCGATATAAAATTTGATAGAAAAAAAACAACTGATGTAAAAAATATTAAAATAGGAATTACACTAATTATTTTTGAACAAGTTAATTCTTTTTTTTCCAATGGAATAAACCAGAATAGTTTATTTTTATGTGAATTATTACTTAATATTGGTTTTGACGTTTATTTTATTGTTGAAGATAGTAAGCTATTTAGAATTAATGAAAATGTTTTATCTGAAATATTTTATGACGATAGATTCAAATATAAAAAATATTCTGAAATTCTTTATTCTGAATTTGACTTAATTATTACACTAAGCTTTTCGTATGGAGAAATATTTGTATATAATTATTTAAGATATTTAAACACCAAACACGTCGGTTATTTTTGTGGAAACACCTATATTATTGAAACCGAAAAAATACTCTATAACCAACACAAAAACCGTCAAAATGATGAGTATGATTTTACGATTAATGGACTTTCAAAATATGATCAAATATGGTCTATACCACAAATGTCTGAGTTAAATCTTGATTTTTGGTCTATTTTACATCGTTGTAAATGTATTGAAGTCCCTTTTATCTGGTCAAAAAATGCTATTACTTTGTTTTGTAAAGCCAATAAATGTATTGAAGATGATTTATATTATAAAAACAGAGGTTTAGAAAAAAAAATTGCTATTTTTGAACCTAATATAAGTATAATGAAATGGGCTTTACCTTCTGTTTTAATTTGTGAAAATGCTTACCGTAAAAATAAATTAATTAAACATTTGTACATAACAAATATTAATTCTTCAACAACGAATGATTTTAATTTAAAACAATTTAATAAAATTATGAATACTTTAAATTTAACAAAAGATAAAAAATGTTCGATTGAAACTAGATATAACACATTATCATTTATGAAAGATCACGCAGACATAGCTGTTTCACACCAATGGGGTAATCCATTAAATTACTTATATTTTGACTTAGCATGGATGGGATGGCCAATCATTCATAACGCTCATTTATGTAAAAATGTCGGATACTTTTATGAGAGTTTTAATCTTATCGAAGGTTCTAAAATTTTAGAAGAAATATTAACGAATCATGATAAAAATAAAGATTTATATATAAAACAAAATCGTCAAGCAATTGATGTTTTTTTGCCGTCAAACTTAGAATTACAAAATACTTATAAAAAATTAATATTAAATTTATTATAATTTAGAAATATTTAAAGAAATTTTTGTTTAAATATTTTGTTAAAATTTTTTTATTTATATAAATTATAATGAGTAGCACTAATTTATCAAGTGTTGTTTTAAACAATTTTGGTGATACGTGGATTGAAAAAGCTCCGTTTAATAGTTGGTATTGTGTATCAGTTTCAGCAACTGGACAATACCAAACTGCTGTTGCTAGTTGGGGTAAAATTAATGTATCAAGTGATTATGGAAATACATGGACTTTAAAAGATTCTGAAAGAGCATGGACTTCAGTATCAATATCATCAACAGGAAAATATCAAACTGCTGTTGTCAATAATGGACAAATTTATGTGTCAAGTGATTTTGGAAATACGTGGTCTGCTAAAGATTTTGACAGAAAATGGAAATGGGTATCAATTTCAGCAACTGGACAATATCAAACCGCTGTTCCTTATGATTCTAATAGTGATAATATTTATGTATCAAGTGATTTTGGAGATACGTGGACAGCTCGAGGTTTTAGAAAAAAGTGGTATTGTGTATCCGTATCAGAAACAGGACAATACCAAACCGCTGCTGGGTTTAGTACTAAAGTTTGTGTATCAAGCGATTTTGGAATTACATGGACTGAAAAAGGTTCCATGACAAGCTCCAATACAGTATCAGTATCAGCAACTGGACAATATCAAACTGCTGCCGCATCAAATGGTTTAATTTACGTGTCAAATGATTATGGAAATACATGGTCTGAAAAAGAATCTAAAAAAATATGGTTTTCAGTATCAGTTTCGGGAACTGGACAATACCAAACTGCTGTTGGTTATAACATACAAATTTATGTATCAACTGATTATGGAAATACTTGGACTCCTAAAGGTTCTGTCGCAACTTGGCAGTCAGTATCAATATCAACAAATGGGCAATACCAAACAGCTGTTATTAGTGGTGGTAAACTTTATGTATCATATTCTGAATCAACAATTACCTCATTACCGATTTCTATAGAATCTTCTTTATCAAGTGATTTATCTTCAGGACTTTCTGGAAATTCTTCTTTATCAAGTGATTTATCTTCAGGACTTTCTGGAAATTCTTCTTTATCATCTTTATCGTCTGCTTTATCAAGTGAGGTATCTTCAAGAATTTCTGGAGATTCTTCTTTATCGTCTGCTTTATCAAGTGAGGTATCTTCAAGAATTTCTGGAGATTCTTCTTTATCGTCTGCTTTATCAAGTGAGGTATCTTCAAGAATTTCTGGAGATTCTTCTTTATCAACTGATTTATCAAATGAGGTAAATTCAAGAATTAATGGAGATATTTCATTATCCGCTTCCATTTATATTAAAGAACAAATTTTATATAATTTAATAAATGAAGAAATTCAATCTAGAATAACTGAAGATTCTATTTTAATAACTTCTTTATCAATTGAATCTTCATCAAGAATTTCTGGAGATGAATCCTTAGCATCAGCTTTATCAAATGAAGTAAACTCAAGAATTTCTGGAGATGAATCCTTAGCATCAGCTTTATCAAATGAAGTAAACTCAAGAATTTCTGGAGATGAATCCTTAGCATCAGCTTTATCAAATGAAACAAATAATAGAATTTTTATGGACAATGCTAATTTATCAGGATTTTCTGTATCAAATATTACTTTGAGTAATTTTGGTGATATTTGGGCTGCTAAAGATTCTAGCAGATTTTGGACATCAATATCAGTATCATCATCTGGACAATACCAAAGTGCTATTGTCTTAAATGGACAAATTTATGTATCAAGTGATTTTGGAAATAAATGGACTGCTAAAGATTTTAACAGAGGCTGGCAATCAGTATCAGTATCATCATCAGGACAATACCAAAGTGCTGTCGTTGTAAATGGACAAATTTTTGTATCAAGTGATTTTGGAAATACATGGTCTGCTACAGACTCTAACAGAGTGTGGCAATCAGTATCAGTATCATCATCAGGACAATACCAAAGTGCTGTTGCCGTAAATGACCAAATTTATGTATCAAGTGATTTTGGAAATACTTGGACTGCTACAGACTCTAACAGAGAGTGGCAATCAGTATCAGTATCATCATCAGGACAATACCAAAGTGCTGTTGCTGTAAATGATCAAATTTATGTATCAAGTGATTTTGGAAGTACATGGAGTGCTAAAGACTCTAACAGAGGCTGGAGCTCAGTATCCATATCATCATCAGGACAATACCAAAGTGCTGTTGTCTTAAATGGACAAATTTATATATCAAATGATTTTGGAAATACATGGGCTGCTAAAGATTCTAGAAGAAATTGGTTTGCAATATCAGTGTCATCTAGCGGACAATATCAAAGTGCTGTTGTTAAATCAGGTAATATTTATGTATCAGTTAATTACGGTAATACATGGACCGCAAAAAATTCAAACAAAAATTGGTTTGCACTATCAGTATCATCATCAGGACAATATCAAACAGCTGTTGCTTATGGTGGTCAAATTTATGTTTCTTATTGCGGACCACAAACATCAGAAATTAACTCATTATCATCTGCTTTATCAACTGAAACTTCATCAAGAATTTCTGGTGATTCTTCTTTATCCAATGCTTT
>Ga0214923_10004384_pt1 | contig 17085 bp, 15 predicted proteins | sample LL1510_MetaG_FD_177993 | JGI IMG/M metagenome (GOLD analysis project Ga0214923, IMG submission 177993) | Freshwater microbial communities from Lake Lanier, Atlanta, Georgia, United States - LL-1510 | ecosystem: Environmental > Aquatic > Freshwater > Lake | place: USA: Georgia | collected... | reverse complement strand
AGAATCATATAAGCGCATAGCTTGAATATTATCCTGAGCCGTAATCCACCTAACGATATTGAGGTTATTGTTTTTGGCATACGATTTAACAGCCTCAATCAATTGATATCCCACACCATGCCCACGAAACTTAGGCAAGACGATAAGATCATCAAGAAATACCCCACTACATGCTTCTGTTGGTCTAACAAAACTTCTAAATTGGGCCAATCCAACCACTTTCTGCTTAATTTCGGCAAAATAGCAGTTAATTTGCTGAGGCTGCTCAAACAACCACGCCCAAACTTTTTGTAATTGGGCATAGGTTAGCGACATCTTATAAAAATCGAGATAAACGCGATATATTGCAGACCAAATATCATATTCATCTGCCTGCGGTTTTCGAATAATAACTTCTGTCATATACCCATTCTACCTGAAGATACTGGTTTTTTCATGATTTGATTTTTTTGTCTATCGATCTTAAAAAGATGAGGAATAGTCTGCTCTATTGCGAATCTTTTTAAGATCGATAGGCGAAAAAAGCAAGAGTGAAAATCCAGTATCTTCAGGTAGAATGGGTATAGATACTCCATTTTGAGGTTTGGCTATCCCAACTCATAATACCTCCCTAAGAAAAACTCTTGTGGGTAGCCCCCATAGGTCGAGCAAATATCTAACGTTGATTCAAACGCTCCTATCCGAAATGGGTGATTTCTAACTCAGGTGAAGAAAATTTCAACATTGAAAATAGATATCATTCCTAGCTCGTTTCTGTTTTATAACTCGCGAGTTAAAAACAAATCAAGCACCTTCCAATATCTGACCAATCATCGTACGTGCAATATTGGCTAAAATCGGATTCGTATTTTTATAATAAGGAAGAATAATCAACGCGATTGACAAGGCTCTTCCTCGCCCTCTTTGCCATGTATTTTCATTAACTGCTTGAAGGTGCTGCTTAAAAACAGTTCTCGATTGCGCGTTAAACAAACACCACGCAGGTATCAAATCAGATGCCGGATCACCCAAGCCTACATCAGAAAAATCAATGACCGCACTTAATCGCTTCTGTTGAATTAAGATATTACCTGGTAAAAGATCACCATGTAACCACACCGGAGCTTTATCCCAATGGGGGATCTGGGATAACTCATCCCATAAAGCAGTTACTTTTTCAATATTAATCTCTCCATGTAACTGACTAATCGCCTGTCTTGTTTCCGCATCCAAGGCCTTGGTATTTAAAGGAACTCCTCTACGTGATTTTGGACCTCCAAGCACTGGAATGGCATGAAACTCATTAATAAAATGAGCTAAATCTTTAGCCAAGTGCTCATACTCATTATTCGATTCAAAATCTGGTACTGAGCCATTATGCCAGCGGGCAACTGTCCAAAAATAAGGATAATTATCGTCAGGTTGACCTTTATAAACAGGAACAGAAATAGGTGTACTCAACATTGGCGCTAATTTAGGCAACCATTCACATTCTTTGTTAATATTCGGTGTTCCACCGTCTAATCTTGGCAATCGCATAATATAATCTGAACCTAACCGGAATAACGCATTATCAGTGCCACTCGATATAATGCGTTGTATAGAAAGGTCTTTCCATTGTGGGCATTGAGAATCAATCAACCGCTTAACAATTGTCTCATCAATCATTAATTCATGCTCATGCATTTTAGCCATCAATACTCTCTCAAATTTTCTTGTGTTAGGGCTCTTATCTTTTAAAAAGCCACTTCCATTACCGTTACAGGATGAGACTTAAATTCATCCATACAGATTTTCCTCCACCCAAGTCGGCCATAATACTCTGATATGGTAGGATCAAAAGCAAACAAGTAAATTTTTTCAAAGCCAAGCTCTTTAGCTTTTTCGATTGTAGCATTAAGCAGCATTTTACCGACCCCTTGTCTTTGGTATTTTGGATCAACTACCAAATCACCAATCCAAGGTCCTAGATCTGGCCGAATACTTCCATTTAATTCCAATGTGCAAGAACCTACAGGAATTTCACCATCTAGTGCAATGTAAGTCAGTGGCATATCTGGTTTCAGCTCTTCATAATACAAAGATTCAATTTCTTCAATTCCAATCTCTGGCATCCAGATTTTACCTAAAACCTCATGCCATATTTCTGCGCATCTTGGTATGCTTGCTGGGTGGTTTTTAAGTAGGTCAATAGTGATCATAATTTACCTTCAATAATTTTAATGGGTATCAAAAGTAAAAACGTTCATTGCATAAGGCTCAGGATTTGCTGCAGTCTTTAGCTCATTTTCTGTTTTAAAAATCTCTGTGTAGTCTCCTTTTGAAACATCAGATATAACCTTACGCCAAAATTTGACTGCTTTTATATTTTCTGGCATTACAGCTATTGACCATTTCCCTGGATGTTTTCGAAATATTTCTCTCGCAACTGTGTTGGCAATACCTTTGCCTTGAAATTTAGCAAGAACGAAAAACTCCCCCATGTTCCAATCAACAGGTTCAAGCAAAGGCATTTTATCCAATAGAACAAAGCCTGCAATTTCATCTGCAACCCTAATTAAAAATGCTTTCTCGTCAGGATTTTCAAAGTAATGCTTAAAATCTATACACTCGAACAATCCACTCTCGGGACATTCCCAGCCCATATAGGCTGTTCTATCATATACGTAAAATCTTGCCATGTTTTGAATGGTGGGGTAATCAGCAAGCGTTGCCGGCAATAATCTAACATTTGGCACAAATCGTCTAATCAATAAATGATGTGGTTTGCCAGCTCCTGAAACATCACCAGACATAACAAAGTCACCAATATGCAGAAAGCCAGCTTTCATGTAGACATGTTTTGCTTTAGGGTTATCGCTAGCCGGGTCAATGATGAATGTATCCGCTAATAGGTCGAATTCTCTTCTGAAGAAATCAATGAACTCCGATAATGTTTTAGCGCCGTATCCTTTGCCAAAATAATTTTTATCCCCGATCATGAAATCAATACCGTAAGTATGACCAGTTGTTGAAAGGTGATTTAATTTAATGTCATCGATATCATCTTCTGCTGTTTCTTGGATTGTCATCAGCATTGCGAACGGATGGCCATCACAACTTGCTATCCAATAAATAAATTTGCCGTCGCAATAATTCGAAGGTTCTGTTCTACCATTAACAAAATTTAAAATATCATCTTTATGGTCCTGCGTATTATCCCAAAATTCTTGAACAAAAGGCTCTGCAAGCCAAGAAAAAACAATATCCATTTGACTTAAGTTGGCTTTTTCAAATTGTATGTTCATATAGTTTTCTCCAAGTGCATTTTCATCCCATCATGGCTATCTTCAAAGCCCAATCGTACATAAAAACGTTTTGCCAAGGTACGTTTCTTAATCGTCGGTAGATCATCGAGAGTGGCTTTACGATGGCAAACTTTGGGCATGCCCGCTGAACTGAATATGTTTTATTTCTAACGCATAGCTAAAAGAACTTATAATCAAAAATATTGATAAAATTAACAGCTTAAAATTAAACTTCATTTTACTCTCTTTCAATCAATCCAATTAATCTTACTGGTGCTTCTGTGCCATCTTTAATTTTGATCGGAAGCACCATAATAAAACCGCCAAGGGGTGGCATACTATCTAAATTGGCGACGTTTTCTATCAATATCTTTCCAGCACCTAAAAAGATCTGATGCACTTTGAAACCATCTTTTGGGCGATCAGGTGAAAGCGTATCAATACCAAGGGCTCTGACACCTCGTCCAAGTAAAAGATTGGCAGCGGCTGGAGATACCGATGGAAATACGTGGTTGTTGTGATATTTTTCAGGCTCAGTCCAGAATTTGTTCCAGCCGGTTTTAACCATCACGCATGAGCCTTTAGCGATAGAACCGTATTTGCTTTCAAAATTGCTAATATCTTCTGGAGTCACGCTATAAAGAGCATGGCATTTATCTGAAACATCAATCACGACACATGGCATGCATAAGTCATTAACATCAAATTCATGAATGCATTTACCGCCTTGAATGCAGTGGCTAGGTGCATCCATATGAGTACCAATGCCCGCATGCATACTCATTTTCATGACGCGGAATTTATCTTCACCTTCACAATCTGAGTAATCTATGTTCACATCATGGTTAAACCCACAACCACCATTCCAAGTAGGGATAGAAGCTTCAAGAGTATGGGTTAAATCGATAAGTTTATAGGTAAAGGTCATCAAATTTCTCGAGATAATTTCTTCGTAAACCAAAGCACCAAGTCATCATCAAGTGGATAACTGTTTCCGGGGATAGTTGGTTTGTAATGATAAGTAACGCCCTTGCCATCAGGTACATAGCCGCGTTTGACATAAAGCCTCTGAGCGCTACCATAGCCACCATCGTGGCCCGCATACAGTCCTACACCAATACCAATAAGGTCACTTTTAGTTGCCGCTTCTTTTTCTGCAATATCGAGAAGCATGGAGCCCACTCCAGCCTTCCGAAAAGGTGCTAGAACGTTCAAATCCATGACCTCGGGTATGTGGTCGCTCGCAAATGACTGGTATTGTGATACATCTGTGTCTATTCCTATATAAATATGTAATTCCTCAAATTTGTAGTAATGTAGCTAGGGATTATACTTCATCGCTCATTTCCTTTTCGATTAATCAGCCAAAGCTCATTCTTCTCTTCTTGCTCTAATACAGGGATAAACCCCGCTTTTTGATAACAACCAATCGCAGCGATATTTTTGATATCCGGTGTCACAAGGGCTGCGTCAAAGTGCTTAAAAACAACTTCATCCATAAACTGTGATAAAGCATGTGAACCAATACCATGACCCAATAAATCCGACTCTCCGATATAAAAATCAATGGCGGCCAATGCGCCTTGGAAAGACGGTGTATTTGGAATCATGAGAAAATCGTGTGCGGAATAATACTGAATATAGCCCACATCGCGCCCTTGGGCTGCAATTATGTAAGCAAAAATTGTTTTTCTTTCACCACCCTCCAATTTAAAACCTGCAACATAGCTTTGGTATTTTTCAGTAATTTTTTCAAGATTCCAGGAAATATGAGTATCCCACCAAGCCTTGACATGAGGGGTTTCCAGCCATTTTAAAATAATAGGAAAGTCATTTACGGAAAGCTTGCAAAAAGAAATTTTCATTGATTCTTGCCCCGTCAGTGCATAAATGATGCGGCTTTTACTTCAACCAACATATGAATACCATCATGTTCTAATGAGTCTTGTATTGCCAAAGCAATAAATTGCTCTGGGGAATAGCCTAAAATTTCAGCAAAATGCTTGGCCTTTTTGGCACTTACAATTTTCCTATCATGCTCCAGATCACAAAGATATTGCGTCGATACTTCAAGTTTCTTAGAAAAATTGGTTCGGTTTTCTCCCTCGCCAAGACGTATGGAGCGTAATGCCTTACCCAAACTCAATCGTCCTGTTTGACGCTCTAAATACTCACGCGCATTAATAGTCATGTTTATTTACCTCCATCACTGAGAAGATTATAATATATTTATTTGGGCGCTCAATATAAATAGGGCGTGTTTACAATTCATCCCTCAAACAGCAATTCAAATCGGAGGAACCATTTGTAACTCCTTATTCAATGCGATAACATTTTGCGAGCAATACTACTTTTTATAGTCTCGCAAAGATCTTGAATCTCTTGAATCACTTTTTTTTCGGGGGTATCAAAATATTGCTCCGGGATTGAACAAAAATTTAACTTAGCGGCTAATTCATGATTTTTTTCTAAAGCATTTTTCATCGTTTGATAGACTTGTATTGTAAAATTATTGCTCCCCACCTCCAATTCCTCTAACACTGTGTTTTTCTCCAACAAAGAAGCTATATGAAATCCGGCTGCATCATCAAGGCTATTGGTATTTAAATCCAACAATACGACAGAAGGATGAGACTCCAGTTCTTGTAGAAGAATAGAAACGTTTGAGCGAAGATCACAAGTTCCCAAATGAATATTTTTTAACCTAGTATTCACCTTAAAAAACTGAGCTAACAGCTGCGCTGCATTAGCATTTATTGAATTACCCAAAAAACTAATGGTTTCAATTGCCGTGTTGTTCTGCAATGCTGTAGCAATGTTTTCAACGTCTTGCGACGTTAAATTGACTCTTTTGACTTTGGAACAAATCAGTTCTGTTACGGTAGGATCATTATCTTTGATTTTTGAAAGTAAATCAGGGGAGTAAATAGGCATTTACGAGTTCTCTTTTAAGGACAGCCAGACTGAGGTAACCAGATAATACACTCTACGAGCCAGGATAGTAAACGGTTGCTGGCCCTGGCTGACATAATGGGTATAAAGTTTACATGAAGATTAATTTTTAGTATATTACGGCCATGACCATTTTTCTACACCGCCACAACGATAAACGATAATACCATAGGAGTGATTGAGCATGCGTTTTTTCCAAGACGTTCTTACAAAATACGACTTAACTCTCAAGAGACAAATTCAATCATCTGTAGACCCCATTAAGGCTAGAGATCAAGAAGGAAGAACGTCATTGTGTCTAGCAGCTTTGATTGGCAATCAAGACATTGTTGCCGAATTATTAGCAAGGCAGCCAGACATAATAGATGCTCGAGACAATTTTGATAATACCGCATTGATAATTGCCGCCACTCATAATCATGCTGATGTCGTTGACAGGCTTTTGGAAGCTGGGGCAAATAAGAACAGCAAAGACAATTTGGGGAGAACCGCATTGATGAAGGCCGCCCTTAATCATTGTTCTGATGTCGTTGATAGGCTTTTGAATGCTGGTGCAAATAAGGACGACAAAGACAAAGGTGGTGCTACCGCATTGATGTACGCCGCCCAAAAAGGTTCTTCTGACATCGTTGATAGGCTGTTGAAGGCTGGTGCAAATCAGTACGACCGAGACAATTTTGGCAGTACCGCTTTGATGTACGCCGCCATTGAAGGTCATGTTGAGGTCGTTGATAAGCTCTTGAACGCAGGCATAGACAAAGATGTTGCCGATCAATTCGGAGAAACGGCATTAGACTTAGCGACTGATGCTGGGCACACCGATGTCATCAGTCGCTTAACCAACATCACGAATTTCAAGAACCTTTAGTAAAGGGGATAGAATGCTCTGAAGAAACGGCTGCTTCAGAAAGAACAACCGATGGTATCCCAGCTGCAGCAGCCCTCCATGGGGTTTTCAATTCAGGCGAACATCGGCATTGTCCATTGAATAATGGGGCAACTCCTGAGTCTAAAGGCCATTCCCGCTCAAGTTAAGCGATGTCAACGCGCTATATTGGGAGTGTCTTACGTCGTCGATCCGTCCGCATTTTGTGAAAGAAGACATTTTTAACTGTAGTTTAGACAGTCTGCCACAGCAAACTGTCCAAACTACAGTTCAATATTGCAAAATGATATCAATTTTTTAGAGATGGCGCAGTTGATTGAACACTAAAAAATTACCCATTATTTTTTCAAGTACCGGAGTCTAGGATCCGACTGTTTGTCCGACTCGACATCATCCTTAGGCTCTTCATGATTTCGCAAAGATATACAAGAACCCCGACCGCTCTGATCAAAAAGCCGGTAATGTGGAACAAATTTTTCAGGCGGATGGATATCAAACTCACCCAAGCGTCTCAGCAGAGATGGTGCTGGGTTACCAACTGTTTTATTCTCCCATAGCTTAAAAGAAATCATGTCTTGAATGGCAGGAGAGCTTTTATTGTTTAGTGATTTTAGGTAAAAAGTTACGGCATCATGCGATCGTTTCTCATCATATTTCTCCTGATTTTCAGGCCCTTTTCCTCGCACCATATTTTGAATGGAGTCATCTAAAAGCATGGCACAAACCAAATAGGCCGTGCTGGTTTTCTTCTTCTCAATACTTCAATTATCCTACACAAAGCAATTTCGTCGATTTCAAAATCAGGGATTATTTGTGTCACTAACGCCGGAAGATCCTTTAGTACTAGTTGCTCAATCTGAGCTAACAACTGGTCGGCAAATAGCTGGTACTTGTTAACTGTACGATTTTCTAGCATTACTGTATGAACGTAGGGTAAACTAGAAAACAGCCCAATCCATTCGGCATCGGTTTTGTTATTAAGACCATTCCCGCTCAAATCAAGCAATGTCACGCTTGCAGGGATAGCTCGAAAGACCGTTGCTATTTCGTCACCCGTTTTATTGTGAAAAAGATTCCCACTCAAATTAAGTGATTTAACGCTCAAAGGGATAGCGGCAAATGCCATTGCTAATTCAGCAGCGCTTTTATCTCCAAAAAAGTTAGAACTCAAATCCAGTGATGTCACGCTTGCAGGGATAGCTCGAAAGACAGCTGCTATTTCGTTACCCGTTTTATCGAGAAAATAATTCCAACTCAAATTAAGTGATTTAACGCTCAAAGGGATAGCGGCAAATGCCATTGCTAATTCTGCAGCGGTTTTCTTGTGAAAGTCATTCGCGCTCAAATAAAGTGATGTCACGCTCAGAGGGATAGCGGCAAATGCCTTTGCTAGTTCAGTACCCGTTATACGGTAAAGAGCATTAGTACCTAAATAAAGGGATGTTACACCCAGAGGGATAGCTGCAAGTGCCTTTGCTAATTCGGCACCGGTTTTTTGACCAAAACGATTCTGGCTCAAATCAAGCGATGTCACACTCAGAGGGATAGCGGCAAATACCTTTGCTAATTCGGCACCAGTTTTTTCGCCAAAGCCATTCTTGCTCAAATCAAGCGATGTCACCTCCGCAGGTATCATTGCAAAAGCGGCTTTCAATTCATGACCGCTCATTGCGCTAAGATATTGTAATCGATAGTGCACAATGCTCTCTTAGAATGGTCTAGTCAATTATGAAAAAATAAAATCCAATTCCTTAATAACCATAGAACCTAGCTGTGGAGATGGTGCCTATCATCAAATCATGATCACGTTTCCAACCAGCAAAATTGACTTGGTTTACAGCCTAGTTAAAATCAACAACACCCACTCTCAAATTCTGAAAAATAGATAACGAAAACTCCTCCAAGAGCATTGATGCTTTGGAAGTATGGGCTGAAGGGATGATTTTTAGAATAATGCAGTGGCTGAAAGCTTTTTCAGTAAGACTCAACCAGGCAGGCATAACCTAGGAACTCGAGCAAATTCAACTGGAAGCACAACAAAACATTTAGATTTAAATCATCATGTTTCACAACAACTATCGGCTCTACCCCTGTCTTGGATATAACCACATTAGTCCATTAGGTCTTCGGCTTCGCCTCAGTAATTTTGTGTTGGAAGGGTAATGAGCACCTCCCAACCCATACTCTTACATTAAGGAACCCCGGCGCTAAAGAACGAAATCTGAAGACACTGGATCACTCATTGGCTGTTCATGATGATACAGAGATACACCGAGAATGCCCTGATGAAAAAGACTGTAATTTAAGAGCAAATTTTTAGGCGAACTGATTTTACCCCAATGTTGTCGCAGTGAAGGGGCCAGCTTATCGCTTTCTTTAATTTTCAAGACCTTAGAAGAAACTATGTCTTGAATTTCCCGGGAGCTTATAATTTTTATTGCTTTCTCGTAAAAAGTTACGGCATCATACGATCGTTTCTCATCATATTTCTCCTGATTCTCAGGCCCTTCTCCTCGCATGACGTTTTGAATAGAGTAATCTAAAAGCATGGCACAGACCAAATAGGCAGCACTGGTCTTCTTCTTTTCCAAGATATCAATTATCCTACTCATGGCAACTTCATCAATTTCAAAATCAGGCTTTATTGATGTCACTAACGCTTGAGGGTCGTTTAGTAATAGTTGCTCAATCTGCGCTAACAACTGGTTGGCATATAGCTCGAACTTGTTAATGATACGATTGTGTACTATCACCTGATGAACAAAAGGGGAACTGGATAATAGTTGAATCCATTGGGCATCTGTTTTGTTATCAAAATCATTCACATTCAAATCAAGCGTTCTCACACCTTCAGGCAGAGCAGCAAGTGCAATCTTTAAGTCGGCACTGCTTAAAATATTAAGGCAATTCGATCTCAAATCAAGAAATGTTACGCTCGGAGGGATAGAAGCAAATACCTCTGCTAATTGGGCCTTTTTAAACCCGAGCTGATTCAACCTCAAACAAAGTTCTTTCACGCCTTTAGGGATAGCTGCAAGTAAAGCTTTTAAGTCACCAACGCTTGGCTTGCTAAGGTTAATCGCGCTCAAATCAAGAAAACTCACGTTCGGAGGGATAGCGCTAATTGCAAATGTTAACCCGCTTATCCTATCTCCAAAATCATTCCAACTCAAACCAAGTGATCTGATGTGTTTGCCAGCTGCAAGTACACTTGCTAATTCGAGATCGGTTATCTTGTGAAACTCATTTTTACCCAAATCAAGCTCTGTCACGCTCGGAGGGATAGCGCCTATTGCCCTTGCTAAGCCACCAGCCTCCATATTGTGAAAGCCATTATTGCTCAAATCAAGCTTTTTCACGCTCGAAGGCATAGCACCAAGGATATTTGCTAAGTCATCAGGCCTTTTCTTCCAAAAGTCGTTATTATCCAAATAAAGCTCTGTCACACCTTGACCGATAGCGGCAAGTAAAATTTTTAAGTTGGCAACGCTTTTCTGGGCAAGATTATTCCCCCCCAAACAGAGCTTTGTCACGCTCAGAGGGATACGGGCAATTGCTTCTGCTAATTTGCGAATCTCTTTACCACCAAAGTTGTTGCAGCTCAAATCAAGCCTTTCCACGCTCGAAGGGATCGATGAAAGAATAGTTAATAAATTGTCACCATCTAGGCTATTCGCACTCAAATCAAGAACAGTGACTTCTGGGGGGATTCCCTTCATTGCCTTTCTTAAGTCGGTCTCACCCTTAAGAAATAAATTTTGTAATCTATGGTACATGGTAAGCAGTTCCTTAGCAATTTGGTATAAAATTAAACTATAAATTTAAATCAAATGGATCATAAAAAATTGTAACTCTCCAACTACGTTATCTTGAGCACATCTTTTTGCAAGAAAGATCTCCTTGCAATGGCTTGATCGTTAACATATCAATCGATATAAATCGTCTTGCACAGCACTCAATGCATTAATCAGCCCACCCTTTGTTTTTCGCATCCAGCCTTAGATTTATTTCTCTCTTTATGGCCGTGAGGATGTTAGCATACGCTTCATAATATACCAACCAACCCAAAGCTGATAAAGCTGTGCTTAGATTCGTGATGAGTCAACTGCAAGTCAAGAAGGACTTCGGCTTCGCCTCAGTAATTATGTGCTGGAGGAGGAATGAACCTCCCCCATCACGTATTTTTACGCTAGGAAAACCCCGCCCTAAAAGAGGGCCTTTTGATCAAATTTAGGGACGCTGCCTAATTAATGAGCTTACAATGTTAGTGTCTTTTGCATGGTTCGTTGATGCTCCAGTATCGCATTGATGCACTTTTGAACCCCTTCTTTTGACGATGTGAGATCGGCAGCTGTTTTTCCATCTATATTGGTAATTTGAATATTAACACGATGATCCTTCAGTAAGCGCTGAACACAGTCAAGATGACCACGTTCAACAGCATCATGGAGAGCAGTATACCCATATCTATCCTGAAGATTTGGATCTAAACTAGGATAGTTCAAAAATAAATCAAGTACATTCACATCACCAATAGTCGTTGCCATGAATAAATGCGGTTCCTTGGTTAACATCATTGAGTTAATATCATTATCTGAAATAGTTAAGAACAATGATTTCACAAGCATAAAGGCACACTCATACGCTTTTCCTGATTTTCCCCGCGTGTATTCAATTGCGGTTGACAATGGCGATTTAGAATAAAGCGCACTGCTGCGTGTTACCTTTATTTCTGGGTAAGTAAGTAAACATCCAGGAATAGCATCAAGCTGGTCAGTTAAAATTGCAACAATGATATAATCGACCTCCTCTTTAACAACCCCATTGTCACTCAGCTTAAATGCCGAAAAAATTTCTAAATGTTCCTTATGATCCTTTATTGATTGGTCAAAGATATTTTGTAGGTCTTCATCTGGGAATTGTGTGTATTCCTTAAGTGAATTTCTGCGATAAGGGGGGGCAAACACCGTATATGGACACTTAGCCAATGCCTGTGCGGCGTTTAAATTTTCCAATCTTAATGCACGATAGAGGGGAGTCACACCATTGATACTGCGCTGATTTGGATTAGCGCCGTTCTTCAATAATATTAAGAGGGCCTCAGCATTGTCTGAGGCTGCTGCGAAATGCATTGCAGTACTACCATCTGGTGTCGATGCCCTTACAAACTCTGGGTAACGTTTAAGTATCACCTCTAACGTAGCCTTATCAGAAGCGGCATAATTTGCGCTATGCTCGCTAAGTATCGCTCCATGATCAAGCAAAGCGCCCACTAATTCTGGATTTTTTAAACAGATCGCACAATCAACAACCTTAGGCATCTTTATGTTAGTACGATCGGCTTTGTCGCTTACTAAAAGTTTAAGCATTTCAACCGACTTCACGTCATGCAAGGGTGCCTTACCGTACCAATTAACCTTATCAATAGTAGACGAAAACATATCAAGAAGTTTTAAAGCAAGCACAACATTGTCATTAGATACTGCAATATGCAACAATTGATAGCCGTTAAACGACAGCTTATCCACTGGCCATGATAGCAATGTTTCAAAGTCGTCGTCGGACACTGAGTTGTTCAAAAAACGCTCTAGAAGCTGGAGGCGGGGGTTATTTTCTGTAGTCAGTCTAACCCCAAGCATTTGCAGTTGACTTTTAAATTTGGGCAACTCTGGCTTATCTCGTACCAACCATTGTCGAATCATTAATTCAGTATACAAGATTTCTTTATGAGGATCGGATGAAAAATGGGTTGATATTAATTCCCGCGCTAATTTAAACTTCTGACGCGGTAGAAGGTTTTGAATAATTAACCGCATCAGCACATGCGGTAAATGGACATGATTAGCATAGGCCGAGAGATATTCCTTTAGATAAAAATCTTCAAAAAATGCCAGTGCATCATGATAAAGTTCATCTGCTATTTTTTCTGAAAATACGGTTCGCAATTTTCCTTTTAAAGAGAGAACTAAACTGTGAAAAGCACAATTGCCAACCGTCTGAAAGTCACCAGAAACAGGGCCTATATACTCTAAATCAAGTATTTCATGTAATTGCCGTTGGATATAATCTTTTCTGGTGTTGGTTTTATCTAAAGGATCTAAATTCACAAGTCCTCTTAAAAAGTCCCCACTAACTAGCCCATTTTTTCTAATCTTATACTTTTCAATGGCGGCATCAGTACTACAAGACCCACCATTAACCCGCCAGATTTCTTCGCCCTTTACGTACAGGATTATTGCATGATTATACCAGCCTGTTGGTATTTCAACACCTCGACTATCCCATTCATTCAACATGGAAGATACGATACTATCTACCATTTTCCTGTCTAAAAAGGGATAATCCTTGATAGAAGCGTTTAATAAACACAATCGCATGGTTTTTCTAGATATCCGCGTTACTTCTTCAATTCCCGATAAATAGGTCCTGTATTTTTCATCCCGTTGAGCATGCAAGGAAAATGCCGCCATTAAGCGTGCCATAAAAAAGGATGTTTCTCGAAACGTGCTACCTGTTAATGGCACAGAAGCGCCATTATCACCCGGGACATTGCCACTTAATGAAAACAAATGGCCGAAATTATTGGTGTCTTGAGAAAAATTATTTTCAAAACGACCCGCTTTCAAACATAATTCTTCTACAGCAAGTGATGCCGGATCCCATGCTTGTAAAATAAGGCCCATACCATGAATTAACTTTAATGCCTCTAATTCTTCCTTACTCCCTTCAGTACCGACTGATCTGATGTGAGAGATAATGGACGCTGTGTTAATAGGCTCTACGCCTGTTTTCAGCATAGTTATGATATGTCTTCCGACAGACACATCCTTAGAAAATGCACTCATTGCCAAGCAATATTCAACATCGATATCAAGCTTAAGAGCCAATATGAATGACGCTATCTTTATTATTAGAGGATTTGATACGAGCCCTTGCTGAAACTCACGAAAGCAGGCAGAGATGGTCTCTTTCAGACGAGCGGAGCTATCAGGCAAATTTTTACAAGAATTGATAAGCGACTGGGATTCTTCGGTTGAAATAGCCAAATCTTCTGTAAGCAGGATTATAGCCAGTAGGGTTTTCTGAGGCGCACTGTCTTGAAGCAGCAATTGCGGCTGAGATTGAACGAGTTTGAGTATCTTTGAATGATTAGTCGCAGGTGTTGCCTTTTTTAAATAATGACCCAAAATTCGACCATCAAAAAATGGGGTATGCAACAAATAACAGTCTAAAAAATTTTTTCCTTGATCATTAATAGCCTCATCATTTGCATTGGCTTCTATCAATTCCTTAACATAATCGTAAAAATCCTGGTTTTTTGCGTGTTTTGACTGAGCAAGCACATGAAGCACAGAATCGCCTTCTTCGGTTAATTCAGAGGCATCAAAATTGATGTCATTCAGCTTTGATAATAATTCACGGGGGTTATTCACATCATTAAGGCTTGCCAACAGCATAAAACTGTTCATCTTTATACCAATATTTAAAATTTAGAGGAACTAGTGTACTTAATGAACCTTAATATAGTATTAAGTCTCCCTGAGCAGTTGGCGAGGTTAAAACAGATGGCCTGAGATTGTCAGCTATCCGCTTGGGCGAAAAATAGTCGCCTGGGATCGGTGATCATGATGGAACCCCAAAGCCTGGGTTTAAAAAATAAGGTACTCATAAAATCGCTCAGACCAAGAGCCACGCCTAGCCAGAATAAAGCGTAATAATTCCGCGATGAATGCGTCTGAATTATTTTTTAACATGGCGAATTGAGGGTTGTCATAGCGCTTCACATAAGATTCGTAAGGCAACTGATTGCTTCCCTCACTATTTTCCAAGCTTTCACGAACATCCGCATCATTAATTTGGGATAAAAAAATGGCATACGATGCGGCAATTCGGTGAAAATTCCAATCTAAGTTGGCCTCATACACGTAAGCCACTCGCTCAAAAGGAGTTAAATTCAATTTGGCTTTTAAAAATCCAACTTTATCTTGCCGTTCCTTGCTGCTTTCTCCAAGCAGAAGCAACAAACCGCTGTACATCAACAATCGACTATAGCTCATTTTAATGTTTCTCAGTGGCCATTTTTTAATTTCCTTCTCCAAATCCCATCGATAGTTAATTAACCCCGTACGAAAAAATCGTATCAGATCATTGAGTAAAAAGGCCCACTCTTTGGTAGGATCAATGCTGACGTAGTTTTTAGCGTAAAAATCGACAGATTTGTTGCGTAATGACAAAAAATTATCATCTCGATACAGTGGCTGGCCTTCCATCAAAATAATCAGCCGCTTACTGTAATCAAAAAAATGCTCAAAGGGACCCAATGCCTCTTCATTGAATATCTCAAGCTCGTTGGTTGCTTTTGAAAACATCCCCCGCACTTTCGGCTTCTTAACCTTGACTGCTTCCTCAATGTTGTGCCAACACTCTTGATAGATTGATTTAGCAAGCGAGCTTCCTAAGTCTATTGTATCATCCAAAATAATGATTAAGTCCGCATCAGACAGTGTCAAGGAAGCTTCCATTCTTCCTATTGAACCAACGGCAATAATAGTTTTTATGTGAGAATTTAATTTAGAAGACTCAAACAGTTGTCGTAATTCCCTAATCAGCAGCTGAGACTCATCCCAATTACCAAAAACAGGAGCATATTTTTGAATATGCAAATCTTCTAAAATAGCGGATCGTTTGTAGGCGAAATCTATAGGCTTTGACACCTTGTCATCCTAAAAAGCATAGGTACTTTAATTACTAGAGCATCTTCAGAAGAATTGCAAGAAATGGATCAATTCAACAAAGCTCATGGCATATCGACTTTTAACGGGATGCTCCTCGTGTGGGTCAGGAATTGGAGATTCACTCAAAAACACTTTAAATAGACCAAAAGTACTCCCGAGCTATGATAAAACCTGCCTTTTTTATTGGAATCATTTTATGGTACGCTTGTAGAAAGGGCGCAAAGGACGGCATCTCATGATGTTCAACGATGATAGTATTATCTTTCAATTAGCAACACACTATTTGCCAAAGATTGCTTTAAAATTAGATTCTCTTTTTTTAACCATAGAAGACGCATTAAAAGAAACACACCCGCTCATCCACCACTATGCATTAAATAATATCATTGAAGTTTTAAAATTAATCGAAAAGCCAGAGCTTAAAAGTCGATTTCTTAAAGAGTTTATGCGCATCGAACATGCCTTAAACAAATCTAATACTGTCGTCTCTGATGCCTCTTATGCCGACCTTTTTGTCCAAATTCAACGACTAAATGATGTCGCCGGCAAATTTAGTCATTCGCTCCAGCGAGACACGTTTCTCCAGGCCCTGCATTTGGCACAAACCAATCCAAACAACGATTTTGAGTTACATCCACCCCCATTAATGCTATGGCTGGAAAATGCCACGACCCTTCGCATCCAGGATTTATCCCGTTGGTTGCAAGAATTGAGCATGATCCGAGATACGGTTAAAATTTATCTATCGTTACTGAGAAGTTCGGCCATTTTTGATGAAATAGACTTACCCAATGGTTTTTATCAGCGCGCGCTGCCTTTGAAAACCACTTGCCACCTTATTTTACTTCGAATAAAAACACACAGTGGCATTGTCCCAAAAATCCAACTAGGTCATCATGGATTAAGTTTACGCCTCTGTGAGAGGACATCCATGAATGAAATTCGCGATGGTTCTACTAAATTGGATTTGGCGATTTGTCAGTTATAAAATCTTCACACAATAAGTCAGGACTATACCATCCTGGACTTTGGACACCCAGCGATCTAATACGAGCCCGAGTCCGTGAGCGTGACCGAGCCCGCCCGAACTCGTCGTGTTTTGTTTTTTATCAACATTACTCTGATTATGCGATTATTTTTTCTGTTTCAACTGTATTTTTACACCTTTTAACGATGGGATGACGTATTCGTTTTATTTGAATATCCCCGAACTGTCGTCCAAGTGCTTTTTGTCTAGGTTTGGGTG
>Ga0214923_10004383_pt1 | contig 17087 bp, 16 predicted proteins | sample LL1510_MetaG_FD_177993 | JGI IMG/M metagenome (GOLD analysis project Ga0214923, IMG submission 177993) | Freshwater microbial communities from Lake Lanier, Atlanta, Georgia, United States - LL-1510 | ecosystem: Environmental > Aquatic > Freshwater > Lake | place: USA: Georgia | collected... | reverse complement strand
ATGTGTTTTCAATCCAAGATTAGCTAATGCTTTAGCTGTATTGGCTGGTCCTCCTCCGACAACTGCAAAGTACTGATCTCCATTTGGAATTAAATCAATTAATACTTCACCAGCTACCCATACTTGGTCACTCAAAGTAATTCACCTTTACGGGCTAGAAACTCAGTTAAAACCTCAACTGCCAATAGATGATCTTCTACTTGGGGTAGGCCGCTTATAATTAAGATTCCTTTAAAACCCTCTTCCGTTCTCAATGGTAATGCGCCACCGTGTATGGCGTGGGTTTCATCGGTTACACCATTCTCTTTATGCCAATCCACTCCGCGCTCTTCAGACGATACCCGTTCAAACATAGTTGAATGGTGGTTTAATGCAACAACTACAACTTTACGATTTATCCACCAATCATTTTCAGGCTTGGTTCCATCGAGCGAAGCGTGAAAGACTATCCAATCACCAATTCTCACCTGGATTGTAATTGGTAATTTTCTTTGACGGCCAAAAGTTACGGCAATTTGACCAATTTCAATTGCATCAGTGTTTGTAAGGGAAGGTAGTTTTAAAATCTGCTCTTCATCGAGTAGTTGTTTGCTGTTAAAGCCACCGGTCGTCATAGGATCGAAGTCCATAGGAGCTTTTACTTTAAGTTGAAGGCAGCTATATCTTCAATAATTTGATCAAGATTTATCTTAGGCTCCCAGCCTAAAACCTGTTTTATTTTTGAGATATCAGGAACTCTCCTTTGCATATCCTCAAAGCCTTCTGGGTATGCCTGCTCATAAGCAACCTTTTCAATACTAGATTTTGAACCAGTAACTTTAATTACTTTCTTTGCTAACTCCATAATAGATGTCTGAAAGTTATTGCCAACGTTAAACACCTGTCCGATCGCCTTTTCTGAATCCATGACCAAAAGTAATGCGTTGACCGCATCCGTTACATGGCAAAAACATCTAATTTGATCTCCACTGCCATAAACAGATAATGGCTTATTATTTAATGCAGCACTCACAAATCTTGGAACAACCATACCGTAGACACCCACCTGGCGTGGTCCTACCGTATTAAAGAATCTAACAATTCGTATCGGCAATTTATTCTCTAGGTAGTAAAAATAAGCAAGACTCTCATCAATAGCCTTTGCTTCACTGTATGACCACCTAGATTTAAGCGGGTGACCAACAATTCGATCATCTTCTTCGTTTAAAGGCACCTTATCGTTTTTGCCATAGATCTCGCTAGTTGAAGCAATTAAAGCTGGTTTTCTATATTTATCACAAGCCTCTAGAACTACCTCACTGCCTTGAAGATTAGTTCTAAGACTTTCTAATGGTTTATTAACAATGTTTAACACACCAAGAGCTGCGGCTAAATGAACAACATAGTCACTTTCTGAGACTAATCTATCAGTGACGACTTTATCTAGAATATTTCCATGCTCAAAATCAATTTTCTCTTTGATTTTAATTATATTTGTGCCTGTGCCAGTTGATAGATTGTCCAATACTATGACTTGATCGCCTCTAGCAACTAGTTTTTCTGCAAGGTGCGATCCTATAAAACCTGCTCCGCCAGTTATCAAGTACTTCACGATATAAAGCCACGTGTATCAAGGACTGGCACATTCCTTATTTTTGAAAAATCTAAATAATCATGAGGTGTGGATAAAACAAGCAATTCATAATTGTCTGAAATCTCACTTGTTTTCTCTCCATTCCAACTCTCTACTAAGTCATCATGCCAATCAACATTGGCTCCTAACTTTCGTAATTTCTCTAGTAGCTTTATAGATGAGGACTCCCTTGTGTCACTAATATTTTTTTTAAAGGCGATTCCAACAATAAGAATTTTTTTATTTTTTAATCCTCCTAAAAAATCACTAGCTAATTTTGCAAAATAATCTGGCAATGTGTTATTGATCTGAACTGCAGTATTTACAGATTGCATTTGAAAGCCAATATCGTTGGCAAAACTGGTTAAATAAATAGGATCAACCGGTATGCAGTGTCCTCCAACTCCCATGCTTGGAAAAAACGGCATAAATCCATAAGGTTTTGTGGCAGCGGCTTGAATTACTTCTAAAACATCAATATTTACTTTTCTCAACAACATAGATAATTCGTTAATAAAAGATATATTTACGAACCGAAAGGTATTTTCCAGAAGTTTTGCTGCTTCGGCAACCTCAAAAGAGCTACATATTACTAAATCTTCAATAAACTTTGAGTATATTTGACATCCTCGATGCACAGACTCTTCATTCAAACCTGAAATCAATTTAGGAGTATTATTCAAATTCCAATTTCTGCTTCCCGGATCAATCCTTTCTGGAGAATAGACAAGGTCAAAACTTACAGATTTATTCCTTGCCGTTTCGTTCAATAAATCTAAAATCAAATTTCTTGTGGAGCCAATTGATATTGTTGATTCTATAATCACAATATCTTTATCATTCATGATAGATCCTATAAGCTCAGTTGCTTTTGTTACAAAATAAAAATCAGGGTTATTATCATTAGTCAGTGGAGTAGGAACGCACACAATTTTCACTGTTGACTTTTTACAGTCGTTTAATTCGCATGTTGCAATGTAATTTTGCGAATTAAATAAATCTTGAATATCTGAATCACTAATGTCTAATATTGGACTTAACCCCACTTTAATTTGATTTATTCTCTCTAGATCCAAATCAAATCCAACAACTTTGTATCCTGCTTTTACAAGTGATATCGCAAGTGGTAGGCCAACGTAACCTTGACCAAAAACAGCAACTTCTAGATCATTGTGTAATTTCATGGTTTGACTAAGGTGTTGCGAGCCATGTAGCCTATTTCACTTTGGGAAGCAAAATTCAAAATCCGAGACTTTATTTGTTCCATTTTCTCAAAGTTACCAATTTTCATATAATTCAAACCTAAATTATACATATTGCCTGCACCCCAAGGGTCAAGTTCAAGTAATTTTTCTTGATCTTTTATAACAGCTGCCACGTTTCCTAGATTTTGATTGATCGTTATTCTTGAGTAATAATTTTCGCAAATGAAAGAATTTTTTTCAATTAATTCGTTGATTCTCTCCAACGCTAAGATTTGTTCAGATCCGTCAAACAATCTCTCAGATACTATGCGTTTGTAAAAAGTAGGTGCAATAGGATTTAGATAAACTTTGTTGGTTGCACTAACGAAATACTTCCTATTTTCAGGCGTATCTTCGATATTTGATATTCGCATTTGATTTTGCATATCAATCTCTGATCGAAATATGAATGTACTAAAAATAAATGTTAAGAAGACAAAAAGTGAAGAAAGCAAAAATGATAATTCAGATTTTTTGGGTAAATTGTTGGGTTCAACTTTCTGTAAACTTCTAGAGAGCAATGCCCCTCCCAAAAACCAACCCCAGATGCCTAGACTGATGTTATCTATTGAAATGATTCCTTGGATGACATATCCAATCCATGCAAAAAAAATGCCGGCATATATCATGTTTGGACTTTCATCTGATCGTGAGCTCTTCAAATTTTGCACTGAGCATTTGAAAATCAACGCGATTAATACGATATAGCTGACCCCAACGAGAATTCCACCGGTGGCTAAAAACTGTAGGTAAACATTATGAGCATTTGAACTTGTGATCTCGAAACCATATCGTAGGGGATATTCAGACTCTCTATACAATCTAAAAAAAGTGCCATACTGGTCAGTTCCGACTCCAAAAATTGGATTTGCCTTAAACATTTCAATAGCGGCTCGCCAGTAAAATCCACGAATGGATACAGATTCTTTGTAAAGGAAGAATTTGAAAGGACCTTTTTGTAAAGTTCCAAATATGGCGAGGCCAATAAAAACTAACAAGATAGCCGCGTAGGTAATTAGTAGATAATTTATTCCATACTTTTTGTAAAGATAAAAACCTAAAAGGCTTGACACGCCAACTCCATACACCACCAAGCCTTGAATAGAGTTAGATACAACCATCAGACAAATGAATAAAATTACAATCATAGTAGACGTGGCTCTATATAGATTTCTAAAAGATTTATCTAATGCAATAGAAGTTAATAGGATTCCCAAAATTGCCAATAACGATGAGGCAAAGTTTGGGTTGCCTACCGTCAAAATCAGATTATTGTAGGGGTTATTCCAATCCACAAAGTCTTTCCCCATGCTCTGTAAGAGACCATATAAACCCAAAATCAAGGAAATTGCTATTATAAATTTTCCAAAACTTGCAAATAAATTTTCATTAAAATTTAATGTTGTATAAATTAGTATGATACTTAAAGAAAAATATGTTAAGAAACCATTTCTTCTTTGATGATCACCTAGAATGCCAGTTGTAATATCACTTGAAATAAGCGCACTAATTAATTGAAAAAATAAAAACACAAATAAAATTCTAAACAAATTCACTTTGTAATTAAAAATATTAAATGTATATTTTATTTTCGATTTATACCAAATTTTGGGTAGTAACCAAGCAGAAAATAAAAGTAAAATACATTGTTTGATTGGGTTTATTGGGTCCTGTGCATTTGTATAAATTGATAATGTAATCAACGCAAGTAACAGGTAAAGAATTTTTGCGGTTGAATTTGTTTTTTTTGGTGATGTTAAACTGCGTGAAGATGCCATGATTGTGCTCACTATATTACAAAAAGACCCAAGCCAGAAACTCTGGCTTGGGTCTTTTGGTGAATCGGAAGTTAGGCTTTTACCTTCTTCTGAATCTTTAAGACCAGATTAGTTAATGTAGTAATCAAGGTCTTAAGTGAAGCAACAGTTGTTGCCAAGGCACTCACTGCTGCGAGAGCAGCCGCACCTGAATCGGTGACGGTTGCAGTTGCAGTCGTAGCAACTCGTCCAGCCATTGGTAAACCTGTGCCGCCAGTTGCCGTAATTGTAACCGTACCACCTGATACTGGCATAAAGACTGTGTACTCCATTGAGCCAGCCTTTGCTCCAGATGTAGAACTCGAATTAGACTTAGTGGTTATTGTTACAGCAGTCAAGCTGTCAGCAGTTGTTGTTGTTCCAGCAAATGTCAGAGCTGAAGCAGTTGTTATACCGCCCGCGGCTAACAAGTTTGTGTAAGTGTTAACCTGCATAGCTTTTCCGGTGCTATCAAGTGGGGTTACGTAAATACGAGCCCTTTCACCTGGAGCATAAGAAGCTTTGTCAAACTCCACTTTCACGCTTGCAGCTACTGCTGCTGAAACCACAACTGTCGCGGTGCCAGAAACCTCTGCTCCATTTGCAGCAGCGGTTGCTGCTTCGGCAGATGGGTAGTTGGATATCGTGATTGATGCCGTTCCAGCAGTTGTTCCAGTTATTGAACACTCATGTCGTTGATCGCCTGCATCATATGAACATGTAGTGGCTGAAGTTCGGGCAGTACCGGCAATTGCCTGGGCTGCTGTAGTTGTAGCATAACTGTACAACGTACCAGCAAACAAGTTTCCGTTTACATCTGTTGCAGTAACTCGGACTGCATCGTCGTTACTTCCAATTCGAAGAAGCGGCGTTGCGGTAGTTATAACAAGTTTGGAAGGTGCTGCTGCATAGAATGTCATTTGCTTCGGCGCAAAAGTTACGGATGGCGTTGAGATACTTATTGTAGCCACGCCAGCATTTCCGTCCGGACGAACATCAATATCCAATGAAGTAGTTGAATACGCCAAAGTTACTGATCGACCATAAGCACCTGAACCGCCAGTTCCGACTGTTCCCAATGTTGTGGTTACAGTTACTGACTCTCGAGCACCAGTTGTGTTAGCAGCATTCTTTAATATAACTCGAATCACAGCTGCCGCTGTTGCACTCGCTGTTGCAACCGCCGCAACGGAAGAATCTACCGTATTGTTAGCAGCAAAAGTAGAGCCAGCGTAAAGGACGGCTGTCGAGTTTCCTGGAACAGCAGCTAATGCGGCCGAAGAAAGAGCTCCAACTACGATGTTGACATCAGCGCTCACTCGAGCAGAAGATGTCAATGCTCCATGAGAATATGGAGTTGCAGTAACTGTAACAACATATGTTCCAGCAGTTAACACTCCACCACCAGTTGTATCAAGGTACACAGCGTAGTTTGCGTTTGACCAATTGTCAGCGCTAGTGTCAGATGAATATTGGATAAAACTTGTCCGCGCTTCATCTGGATTTGCAGCAATTGTTGCCGAGTTAGCCGCGGTGCTTGTATTGATTGGTCTAGAGCGAATCGTTGTTTGATCTGTATCAACGATTGCTGAAGTACCAGCAGTACCTGTGTCGCTTAGTAACAGTTTTGGTGCTACTGAGGTATTGGTTGCTCCTGCTGGTGAGGATTTCAAGGTTACTGTAACGAGCACAGAGTCCCCGTTACCACCGCCAACATTCGTTGCGGTTGACAGGAATCTCACCCTAACAGAACCAGCAGTTGAACTGTCTGAAACGGCTGTTGTGGCAGTTCCCGCTGATTGAGTTAGTGAAACATCTGCAGCTGCAATTGCTGCTCGTGCAGATGGCACCGAGCTAAATAAGCTCAATACCAATGAGGCAACTGCAATTACAGTTGCGCGTTTGAAGTATGTCTTATTAGACATTTATTTCCTTTCGCTAGTCGTTACTAGGAATTTCCTAGTAACGGCTTCGAGATGAGTCGCACGTGCTGACGCATCTCTTTCCCCCCGTGATATCCGGATCACAGGAGAAACCTGCTTGTTAGGAGTCATTTACATGACACCTTTGGCACCGATATTGATCGCCTGAGCAAGAATTGTGCTCTTGCTAGAGTTTAAAATTATACGGGTAGTTATCTCATTTGGAATTGCATCGACATCTAACCCACCAGTAGCAGCCACAAATAGGGCTGGATCCACCGTTGAATCTATATATATGGTGGCAGTTAAGAGGTAATTTCCGTCTGAAAGTCGGGTAATTGTGGAGGCTGAACCAGATTGGGTCAGTGGGAACCAAGAGCCAGCAACAGTTACCGAAGGGCTTGCGAAGTATGAGGTGCCTGCGCCATCAACTGTAATGGTTTGGGAAATCAAGGCATTAAGAGTTGATCCACCGAGTGACTGAGCATATGAAACCAGCACATAACCATCAGGATTAGTAATTGTTGATTGAGATGAAAGAGAAAGTGATCCAACATTTCCAGTTGCATCAGAAACTGTAAACCCTGTAGGTAGTCCGTCCTTGGAAAGACCCGCAAATAATGATTTTGATGTTCGGAAGTTAATTGCAGAATTATCTTCAATTAACTTTTGATTTGAAAGATCTAAGTTTGTTTCTGTAGGAGATGGAGTTGAGGATGGAGTTGAAACTGGTGCTTCTTGAGTTAAAGTTGAAACGATAGAACCATTATTAAATTCACTTCCAGTTACAGAGTTAAAACCTAAGAATGCCATCATCACTATTAGTAATGAAAGTGCGACCTTAGATGACTTCTTAGCAAGCTCTGCCGCCTTCTTGTATGTGCCAGAAATAGACTCAAGTGCAGTAGCACCGGTTTTCTCATCCACTACCCATTCGGTAAGAACACGAATAAAAGATGCACGAGCGCGCTGCACCACATGGCGAACATTTTTCTCGCTAGTCCCAATTGCAGTTGCAATCTCTTTAGTAGTTCGGCCTTCAACTTCCCACATAACAAGGGCGGTACGTTGTGTTTCAGATAAACGAGATAGTGCCTCGCGAATAATTGAAGCATCTTCTGCTGCGGCAAGAGTTGAATCCATTGGGATGTGATTTTCTGCTGCGATTTCAGCCAAACGCTCTTGCGTGGCATCTGAATCAATCGCAACCAAGTTTGGTCGAGATCCAGTTGCGCGAATTACATTCAGACATAGATTATTAACTGTGGTACGCAGATATGCCATCGCGCGATCTGCAGTATCTAGCTCTGGAGCTGCCAAGATAAATTTGAGGAAGGCATCTTGAACAACCTCTGCTGCATCAGCATCGCTTCGAAGAATTCGGCGGGCTTGAGCGATAAGTGATGAGCGGTTTTGGGTATAAAGGGCGGATAAATCAGAAACAGACCACGCAGCAACAGTCGCTGGGGCCTGAGCCTTCTTACGAAGTGACACTTTGATTTCCCGCTTTCAGGTGAGCCAACGTCTTGACCCCTCTACCTAGTAAGACACCAAAAGGGCGTAAATGTTGTTCCCTTGGGGTGAAATTCTGTGGAAATCAAGTTAATCAAGGGTGGGCCCTGTCGGGATCGAACCGACGACCCACGGATTAAAAGTCCGTTGCTCTACCGACTGAGCTAAAGGCCCCAAATTTAAGCCTACAAAAGTAGGTCTCATAAATTGAAGTCTAGTGTACGAAAAAGAACCCTTTTACCTTGCAGCTGCCTTACCCAATCGGTCTCTAATGGCTATAGCCAGGCCGTTTCCCGAAGGTTGGATTATAGAAATACGTTTTAGTCCTTTTTGATCTGCCAGCCTTAAAACCGAATACAGAATTCTTGCATACTCTTCAATAGTTACAGGGGCTCCTAATCTGATTGCGCCCGTTGGAGTTTGGATTTCTGCCATTGCAAAAAATCCATCCTCAGGTGAAGTCTTCCCATCTAAAACCACCTCAGCCGCTGGTGAATAGTGTGAAATCAAGAGCCCGGAAGTTTTTACTTTGCTGCCCGAAATATTGTCTTGGCTGAAAAATCCACAAACTTCTTCAACCATTTCTTTTGAGATAGCTCCAGGCCTTAAAATTTTTGGGGAAACTCCGCTACAGTCGATGATTGTTGACTCAATTCCAACTTCGGAAGCGCCACCATCGAGCAATAAATCTTTGTCAGACAAATATGAACCTATTTCTGCCACAACCGCATCTATAGTCGTTGGAGAAACGGCACCAAATCGATTTGCGCTAGGCGCTGCAATTCCAATACCGCCTAGATTTTCAAACTCCTTCATCAACATTATTGCTGTTGGGTGGCTGGGAACTCTAAGCCCAACCAAATTTTGTCCACCAGTAATATAGTCTTTTGCAAGCGGGGAACGCTTTAAAATTAGCGTCATAGGGCCTGGCCAAAAATTTCTAGCTAGATTCAGCGCATACTCGGGAACTTCGACCACCCAACTATCCAGTTGGCTTATTGATGAAATATGCACTATCAGTGGATGGTCAGTTGGCCTTCCTTTAACTTCATAAACTCTTGCCACAGATGTTTGATTAGATGCATCTGAGCCAAGTCCATAAACCGTCTCTGTTGGAAATGCAACAAGATGGCCATCTTTTAATGCCTTAGCCGCTTTTTTGATTGACTGCTGTGTGCAGTTAAAGATTATTTCCATGCGCAAATCATCCCATTTAATTAGTTTTGATATAGAAGTAGATGACCGATACCCTTCTTCTTCTGGTCCCCATCGTCTAGTGGCCTAGGACGTCGCCCTTTCACGGCGTTAACACGGGTTCAAATCCCGTTGGGGACGCGTCGAAGTTGAGTTAGATTCTCAGCTTTGAAGGTAAGGCCCAGTAGCGCAGTTGGTTAGCGCGCCGCCCTGTCACGGCGGAGGTCGCGGGTTCAAGTCCCGTCTGGGTCGCAAGTGCATAACTGCACTTTGATTGGCTGAGTAGCTCAGTTGGTATGAGCGAACGACTGAAAATCGTTAGGTCGCCGGTTCGATCCCGGCCTCAGCCACAAGTTCTTCGAAAGTCAAGATTGGAATTAATCATTTCTAAATTGAAATCTCTCAAAGGTAAATACTTTGATTACTCAATGTTACGTTGGGGGTTAGTAGGAATCACCACAACCATCGTGGACTATATTTTATTTATCTCACTTTATGGAACGATCAACTATGTGTTTTTAGCTAACCTAATTTCAGCAACTGTAGCTACCAGCATGAATTGATCCACCATAGGTGGACCTTTAAGAGCGAACAAAATCATTCAAGATCGGGTTTTAAATACATTTTAAATCTAATCTTTTGGGGGTAATTTCAACATCAATTATAAAAATACTCTTAGTATCCGGATTTGATCCAAAAATAGCCAAATTAGTACCACTCGTTTTAATAGTTCCTGTAAACTATTTTGTGTTAAATTACCTCGTTTTTAAGAAAAGATCTTAATTATCTTGAGTCCCAAAAAAAGCAATAAAAAGAATCAGCCAAGTTAACCCTGCCGCAATTAACAGGTAATTTGTAGAACTTTGGGACAAATTTGGTGACAAAACTGAAACTCCGGCAAATAGTGCGGATAAGCTCCACAAAATGATCGCAGAGCCTTTTCTACTAATACCAGATCTAATCAATCTATGTGATAAGTGGTCTTGCCCGCCTTGAAATGGTGAAATATGCCTTCGTATTCTAGAAAGCACGGCAACTGTTGTATCAAGTATTGGTACTGCAAGCAGGAGTACTGGAATCAAAAAAGAGCCAAGTTGAGATTTAGTGGATGGCTCAAATCGAACTGTTAAGGAAGCCATCAACACCCCTAAAAATAACGCTCCGGCATCTCCCATATATATTTTGGCAGGGCTCTTGTTCCAAACTAAAAAACCAAGAGTAGAACCAGCTGTCACTACAGAGAGTGCTGCTATCAAATATTGGTCGCTGCTAAGAGATAAGTATGCGAGTGCAATTGATGAAATTGCAACAGTCCCTGCAGCTCCACCATCTAAATTATCAAAGAAATTTATTGAATTACAAATTCCAACAATCCACACAACTGTGATTATTGAATCAAAAATAGATGATCCTGTTGGATTCCCAACATTATCTGTAATTATCAGAATGCTGGCAGTAAATACTCCGGCAAAGGTTTGCGCTATAAATCTAGGCAGCGGAGGTAGATTCCTAATGTCATCCCATAAACCGATAAGTCCAAGTAAAAGCGCTGGGCCAAGAACTGATGTAGCAAGCCAGAAAGTGCTTGATGAGAATTGTGAAAAAATGGAGGCTGAGTAGGAAACTGTTATTACCCCAATAATTATTGCAACCCCTCCCAAATAAGGGACGGCTTTCTTATGGGATTTGTGTGAAGAGTTAGGTCGATCCACCACATCAGTTGTAATAGCAATCTTTCGCATGATTGGTGTAAGCGCACCTACAAACAGATAGGAGATTACAAACAGTAAGAAGTACTCAGTATTTGTAATTCCCATTTTGCTAGATAATGTTAATTAAGCTGAACCAGATTTGCGTCTATGCATCTTTGGGGCAGAGCCACCAGTTTGCCCTGAGCCAACCTTGGATCCTGAGGTAGGCCCTGCACTTTTTCCTGAGTTACTACTTTTTTGTTTTTTTGCAAGAGCTGCCAACATTTTAGCTTTTACGTCATCACCCTTATTTTTCTCTTCACTCATAGTTAATCACTATCCATTCTTTAACTGTTACTCGTTGTTTTGAGTAGAAGTGCCTTAACTTCAGACTCTTTATATCTTCGATGTCCGCCTAAGGTTCTAATTGAAGTTAACTTGCCAGATTTTGCCCATCTCGTTACAGTCTTTGGATCCACTCTAAATAATGATGCAACCTCTGCTGGGGTCAATAAGACCTCTTGGTCTGAGTTCATTTAAGTTGCCCCTTGCTAACTTTAATTTGTGAGTATGTCCGATTTAAACCTTATGAGGCAAGTATTGTGGTTTGGGTGTGTAAATGACAAGTATTTAAATTACATTGCCTGTTCAAAGGCAGCAACCCGTCGCCAGCGGGTAACTAATCGCTCATAACCCTGGCCTGCAAGGGCGCCATCTCCCGCTGCTAATCCAGCAAGAGATCTAGCAACATCTTCAATTGAGGTATCTGCGTTTAAGCCTGGTTGGCCAGTTTCAATCAAAGATTTCTCTAAGTAAATAGCTAAACCTCCGTAGTCACACTCCACAATTGAATTTGAGTCAAAAATTGACAACCATTCAAGTAAGTCTGCAATCTCCTGTTCTATTGGTCCATTACCAAAAGCATTTACAACTGCTTGATGGGCAAATAAACATCTTTGCTTAGCATTTGATATTGAGGTTCGAAGGATTGTGTAAGCACCATCTTCATTTGTTCCTCGGATTCGATCTGAAGACTCAAATAGTGCAAACCAACGTGGTGGAATACTCCAGGTTGCAGAAACTATGTGAGAGACCTTTTCTTGAATACTCTCAGAGTTAAGTGAAAGTGCGTTTTCAATTTCTTTAGGTAGAAAAAAGCTACTGATTGTAAATGGCATTGAAGATTTGAAATCATCCAAAGCCGTCCGGCACCTAGCTGCTGTAGACCATGGAGCTATATATTTTTTAGAATTAATTTCTAATATATGCGCACCATCTAATTTAAGGGCTGGTGGTTCTGCCACAATTATTCGCCGTAGCGCTCTATTTTGTTCATCTTTCCCAGTTCGAGTTGTAACTTGGATATGACTCCACCGATTTTGATTCTCATTATCAAAAGAAGTTAGAGGCTCATAAACCCTAAGTGATGCAACATAAGGAGTTGGACGCATAAGTTACTAATTTAATTACGTGGAGTGTAATTTTCGTTGGAAGAATCATCGTTAAAATCTTTATCCGCTTTTATCTCAGCATGTAACTCTTTTGCTAAGCGCTCGAGATCCATATCTTGATTTGAGTACTTAAGATCTCTTGCAACTTTTGTTTGTTTTGCTTTTGAACGGCCACGTCCCATTATTGGCCCTCCTTTTAATTTAATTTTCTATCAGGTGAGGAAGATTAGCGTAAAGATGGTCCATCAATGATTGGAGCTTTTCCACCTTTAAATAAGGTTTTTAAGCCTATTGCCTGAAGAAACAGTGATAATCCCATAATAGGAACTCTAAATCTGTGGTCTCCTATGGTGAACAAGGTAATCACCCAATTGGTAGAAACAGCAACCATGGCTAAATTTCCAATAAATCTTTCAAGTGAGTTCTGGCGCCACAGAATGAAATACCCATAAAATAATAATGCTAATCCTCCAGCTAGCCAGAGCCAAGAAAAAACCTTTCCAAAAGTGCCGAAAATTAAATTTGCTCCATCCTCATTTTTTGCAATATTGTTGAGCGGACTGATATTTAGCCATGGATTTCTATACATAGTTCCCGTAAACACATCTCCAGCAAATCCATTGTTTATCCATGGAGACCAGAAAAAAATTGTTTTATAGTAAAATAACTTCAAAGTTTTTTTTGGATTTTCTAAATACCAGTTAACAACACATGTTATGACCTGAATATCTTTTTCACTTACTGTTCCCGTAGGATTACAAGGAACTCCAAAATCTTTAAGCATATAACCGCCCGTAGCATTATCTCCAGCACCAATATTCATTGTTGAGCCTAAATTGTTTGAAATACTTTTAATTCCAACTGCCTGATTATTTCGATAAATTAAAGTTGCTGGAAGTAAAATGGTAATTGTGACACTAAGTGCCATCAGAAAAGCACCACCCTTAACGCTCTTATAAACTAAAATCCATACAAGGTTTATAAAGAGACCAGTTAAAATTATTCTTGGCTGAACAAAAGAAAGAAATCCGAATATCGCTGAACTAACTATCATGTACTTGAAAAACTTCTTATCATTTTTTGTAACAAAACTTCTAATTACGAATCCAACACAAATTAGCAACCCAGAGGCCAGCAATGACTCATAACCAACTACAATAGAGGCAAGCGAAAGGGTTGGATTAAAGAGGATCATTAAAAAAACTAGAAAGGCAAATTTCTTAAGCTTTGTTTTGGAAAGTTCAGTTGCAAAAAAGTAAACCGCGTATGAAAAAATAAATGATTGAACGATCGAAAGTGTAGTTAATGCCAAACTTTTGCCAAGTAATGAAAGGAAGAGGATTACCAACGGATAACCTGCTGGCCAGTAGTTGAGCATCTCCTCTTTTGAAAACAAACCCTCTCGGCTTAATGCATCATATCCTTTTAAGTAATTCTCACCATCGGCTCCAAGCCAAACTCCATCTAAAAAGAATGGACGACCAGAGATCTCAATATTTCCACCTTGGATATTAAAAATTATTAGTAGCTTGACTACAAAGACTGCTATTGCCCAATACAAAAAAGTTTCACTAAGATTACGAATAGGAGCTATCCGGGCGTAATTTGATTTACTGGCCATCATCTCTCCAAACTGGATTTCAGCACAAGTTTAACCATTGAAATGAAAGGATCCTTTAGATTTGAATTGGTGCCTGATGCTGAAATCATTCCTATTGGGCACAACTCATCCAATTTGTGGGGATTTTCGGCTAAATTCATCAAGGTCTGCGCACTCATTTCAAACACATTTGGTGGCGTACCCCGCCTGTGGACTGAACCCGATACACATTGAATTGCACCGTAATTTGGAATACGAAGTTCCACAGATTTACCGGGCGCAATCTTTTGCACAATCGTGAGAACCTCACCAACTTGAAGTTTTAAAACTGGGTCAACTTTCATCGCAAATACGGTAACTCAACCTTTGAAATTTTATCTAAGGTTGCCTTGTTAATCATTTGTAATACTGTTTTTGATTGATCGGTTGCTAAGCCAGCAAAAACTGAAGGATTCTCAATTAACGCATTCAATTGATTGATACTTAATGGGAAATCTTTTTCACCGGCGAGAGCTATAAAGAAATTGCCCTCAGTAGTTAATTTCGAATGTTTTTTAATTAGTTGGTGCGCCGCTTCTCGACCCATCCCAGCCTTAACACACTCCATTAAAATCTTTGATGTTGCAAGCAGTGGAAGTTGCTCATTCATTTCCACTTTAATTTTTTCTTCAAATGCACCAAACTCTTGCAAAATTGTCATAAAGGTATGAAGCAAGCCATCTAAAACATAAAAAGAGTCAGGAATTACCACTCTCCTAACTACTGAACATGAAACATCGCCTTCATTCCATTGATCACCAGCTAAATCAGCAGCCATGTTGTTGTAGCCACGAAGTAAAACCATCATGCCATTTATACGTTCAGATGATCTGGAGTTCATTTTATGAGGCATTGCGGAGGATCCAACCTGTCCTGCCTTAAATCCTTCACTTACTAGGCCAGCACCTGCCATTAATCTAATTGTGGCTGCCATAGATGATGGAGCGGATGCAACCTGTAACAACTTAGACACAACCTCAAAATCAACTGATCTTGGATAAATCTGCCCAACAGAGGTCCAAGTATTTTCAAAACCAAACTGTTCAGCAATACTTTTCTCTAAATTCGCAAAATCTTTTCCCATGGCATCTAAGGCATCTTGAGAGGTTCCAACTGGGCCTTTTATGCCACGAAGTGGAAGACGCGCAATTAATTCCTTTAGCGCGGTATGAGCAAACAGCAATTCTTCAGCACATGAGGCAAAACGCTTACCTAAAGTAGTTACCTGGGCTGCAACATTATGAGATCTACCCACCATATAAGTTTTTTCATACTTTGAAATTTTCTCGCCTAATAAAAATAAGGTTTGCAGTACTCGATACTCAATTAATTCCAGGGCTGCTTTAATCTGGATCAGTTCAATATTTTCGGTAAGATCACGACTTGTAAGACCAATATGAATCTTTTCAACTCCAGCCAGTGAGTTAAACTCTTCAATCCTTGCCTTAACATCATGACGAGTTTTAATCTCTCTTTTATCTATTGAATTTAAATCAACTTTTTCTATTACCTTTTCATATGCTTTGATATCACCATCTGTTATTGGCAGCCCAGCTTTTTGCTGCAATTTTAAAATTGTGATCCAAAACTTTCGTTCATTAATAATTTTATTTGCAGGATCAAAGATAGCAACCATCTCTTTAGTGGCATACCTTGTCGCTAATACATTTGGCGTAATGCTCATTTGATTAAATCCCTAACCACAATTGTTTCATCTCTTCCTGGACCAACCCCTATTGCACTCATTGGAGCCCCAGAAATCTTCTCTAAGTACTTTACATACTCCTGCGCATTTTTTGGTAGATCTTTAACAGATCTTGCCATTGAAATATTCTCCTTCCAGCCAGGTAGGTACTCATATATTGGCTTGGCATGGTGGAAATCAGATTGTGAAGCAGGAAGCTCTTCAACTCGCATGCCATCAATCTCATAAGCAACACAAACTGGAATCTTCTCCCAGCCCGTTAATACATCAAGCTTTGTTAAAAAAAAGTCAGTTAAGCCATTAACACGTACTGCATATTTAGCAATTGGCGCGTCAAACCAACCGCAACGCCTATTACGACCGGTTGTAACACCAACCTCGCCACCAATTTTTCTAAGCGCCTCACCATCCTCATCAAATAACTCAGTTGGGAATGGTCCACTTCCAACCCGAGTTGTGTAGGCCTTAAGAATTCCAATCACGCGAGTGATCTTTGTTGGACCAATTCCAGAACCAGTTGATGCTCCTCCTGCTGTTGGGTTAGAAGAAGTAACAAAGGGATAAGTTCCATGATCAACATCTAACAAAGTTCCTTGCGAGCCTTCAAGTAAGACAACTTTGCCTTGCTGCAATGCTTGATCTAAAAGAAGTGAAGTATCGGTTACAAAAGGCTTTAAAACCTCTGCATAACCCAAATACTCACTGATAACTTCATCAACTGTAATTCCTTTGCGATTAAAAACCTTAACTAGTATCTGATTTTTGTCATGAAGTGCAACTTCGATTTTCTGTTTTAGTATGGAGTGATCAAATAGATCTTGAACTCTAATTCCAATTCGATTTATCTTGTCAGCATAAGCAGGACCAATCCCACGGCCAGTTGTGCCAATCTTTGATTTTCCTAAAAATCTCTCTGAAACTTTATCAATTGTTCGATGGTATGGCGTAATTAAATGCGCATTTGTAGAAATCTTTAACTTTGAGGTGTTAATGCCTCGCTCATTTAATCCTTTAATTTCTTCAAGTAAAACGGCTGGATCAATCACAACACCATTTCCAATAACTGGAACTACATTTGGAGATAAAATTCCAGAAGGTAGTAAGTGGAGTGCGTACTTTTGATCTCCGATAACAACTGTGTGTCCTGCGTTATTGCCACCTTGATAGCGGACTACATAATCAACTCGATCACCCAATAGATCGGTTGCTTTTCCCTTGCCCTCATCGCCCCACTGCGCACCAAGTAAAACAACAGCTGGCATCTTCTTCTCCCATTATTCGTAACTTTAAAGGTGAGCCACTTTGCTTAAAACCTTTTTAG
>Ga0214923_10004380_pt1 | contig 17094 bp, 15 predicted proteins | sample LL1510_MetaG_FD_177993 | JGI IMG/M metagenome (GOLD analysis project Ga0214923, IMG submission 177993) | Freshwater microbial communities from Lake Lanier, Atlanta, Georgia, United States - LL-1510 | ecosystem: Environmental > Aquatic > Freshwater > Lake | place: USA: Georgia | collected... | reverse complement strand
ACAAGGAACTGGTGGTTCTAGTGGGGTTCAATATTTAGCAAGCACTCTCTTCAATCCTGTATTTAAGGATTTATGGGAGATTCGCTCTCGCTTTTAATTCGGTAGGCCCTTCACCACAATCTCATTGAGTGGCAATCTGCTGCGTGGTGCCAGTTCTCGCTCTTGTAATGGTCCACTCAGCTTTTCGTGCGAATCTTGAACTCCGATTGCAATAACGACCACCGCGGTGGTGTCGGCATTCATTGTCAAAACTTTATGTGCAACATCGCGATTAAACCCTGTCATTTGGTGCGCAATCATTCCGCGATGGTGAGTTTCGAAAACTAATTGAGCTGCAGCTAAACCGCAGTCATATTGATAATCCGCATGTGGTGAACCATCTCCACGAGTTGTTTTTCCTGCCACAAGTATTAAGGCAGATGCAGCTTTTGCCCATGACTGATTGAACTCACCCAGCGAGGAAAGGATTTGCGAAAAGACTTCATCACCGCGTTGCCCCACATAAAAACGCCAAGGTTGCCCATTGAAAGCAGATGGAGCCCAACGAGCTGCTTCGAGAATTGCTAACAAATCTTCCCGGGAAATCTTTGCTGCTTCGTTAAATGATCGAGGGCTGCGTCGATTCTGAATAATTTCATGAACTGGTACTGAAGTTTCTGCTTTCATATCTCGACCTTATCGCTCCGATAGAGTTCTCGCATGTCGATTTCAGAGTGGATACATCACATTGCTGATTCGCTCGTTGCAAGAAATTTGCACATTCCATTATTTGCACTACTCATCTTCTTCATCTTCGCTGAAGCGGCTCTATTTGTGGGTTTTGTGCTCCCTGGTGAAACATCCCTTTTGATAGGAGGTGTCTTAGCTCACGCCCATGTTTGGAATATTTGGATCTTTTTATTGTTTGCAATTACAGCAGCGATTCTTGGAGACTCAGTTGGATACGAAGTTGGCAAACACTACGGACTTCGTTTACAAAAAAGCGCAATCGGAAAATTTGTAGGGCAGAAACGCTGGAACTTTGCTGAAGCAATTTTTGAGCGCTATCACGGTGGTGCAATTTTTTTCGGTAGAGCCCAAGCGCTCTTGCGCGCTTTAGTGCCAGCGCTTGCCGGAATGAATCGCGTTCCTTATAGAACATTCATTAAATGGAATGCAGCTGGTGGAGTTGTATTTTCAACAATAGTCACTTTTTTGGGATTCGGATTTGCAAATTCACTTGCAACTCTTGAAAGATATCTTCGTTATTGGGCCATTTTCTTCCTAATAACAGTCTTTGCAATTCTTATATTTTTAAAGAAAAAACTAGAAAATAGACTTGAAAATTAAGTTTTGTTGCCTTCAACACGCGGGAAACATGCGTAAAAGAGATAACACTTGCAAACTTTTTATCTTTCGGTAATATTGGGCCTGCGTTAATTCGCAAGACTCAAAGGAGAGTACTTCTCAAACGGTTTCTAAATCAGAAACTTTTGCCGTACAGCTTTACAATGGTTACACAATCTGCGATCAGATCGCACCACATAGCAACACATCGGTATGTCCCTGCAACATCACTTCCTATCTCAACTGAAAAAGTAGCTTCAATACTTTCTGCAGAATGGGAACTCTTCTCTAAAACAACCAAGGCTTCTGGCGCTGAAAATGCTCGTGCTTCGCGCACGATGCCACTTGGAGTGCCTTCCAGCTTCCAGCATTGGAACCCTTATCCGATCTCCATCGCCTCAGCCAGTGGCGCCTACATGACCGATGTCGACGGTCGCCAACTGCTCGACCTCTCAATGGGCTTTGGCGCCATGTTGGCTGGCCACCTCAACCCAATCGTGATTGAAGAGGTGCAAGCTCAACTCAAGCAAGGCATGCTCTTTGTTACTCCATCTCCAACCTCCACTGATGCAGCAGAACTCATCTGCAAGCGATTTGGCATCGATCAAGTTCGATTCACAAACTCTGGCACCGAGGCCACCATGTATGCCCTTCGCGTTGCCAGGGCTGCTACTGGAAAATCTGCCATCGTAAAGATTGAGGGTGGTTACCACGGTAGCTACGACCCACTTGTCGTTTCAACTAAACCGCCGCTAGATAAAGCAGGCGATGAAGAGAACCCAACTCCGTATGTTGATCCGACTCTTGCACCCGGAGAAGTTTTCGTTGTTCCCTTTAATAACGCTGATGCGCTTGAGCGAATTTTTGAGCAACATGCCAACAAGCTTGCGGCCTTTATTGTTGAACCTGTCCTAGAAAATATTGCAATCGTTCTGCCTGATGCTGGTTATCTTGAAAGAGTCCGCGAACTTTGCGACAAATATAAGATTGTTCTTATCTTTGATGAAGTAAAGACAGGATTAACTGCAGGAGCACACGGTGCAGCAACTCGTCTTGGTGTAAAACCAGATCTCATTACTCTTGCAAAATCAATTGGTGGCGGGCTTCCGCTTGCTGCATTTGGTGGCAAGAAGCACTATATGGATTTTGTTACCAACGGAAAGATGCCTCATTTCGGTACCTTTAACGCAAACCCACTTGCCATGGCAGGCGTTCGCGCTATGGAACGCATCTGTTCTGACCGCGCACTAGAAGTTGCTGAAGAATTCAATATGCAGGCTTTGACCCGTATTGGTGACATCATCGATGAATACCAGCTACCAGCACACACAGTTGGTTTCGGAGTTAAAGGTTGCGTTACCTGGTCAACAACACCAGTACGTAATTACCGCGATTACAAAGCAACTGATTTTGGTGTTGCCGAAGCACATTGGTTATTTGCAATTAACCGCGGAATTATGACTCCGCCGGGACTTGATGAGCAGTGGCTAATTTCGCTTGCTCACGGACAGGCTGAGATCGATAAATTAGTTGAAGAATTCCGCGATTTCGCTAAAACACTCAGAATCTAATTAAAGTAATAAGGCCCTGTGCTCCCCCTCGATGTAGAGCACAGGGCCTTACTTATTTAGTTGTTCGTCCCGGAACTAAGCTTCAAAAACCTTCTTCCAATCAGAAATCTTGAGAAGATAGAAAGCTCCACCTTCAAGCGTTTTCTGATTAAATTTAAGGATTCCTGAGGAAGTTTTAGTCGTGAGATCAGGGCGCGCTGTATATCCACCCACAGTATGCACTTGGGCATTGAAGTAGAAATACTTTGCGGTGTCGCCTGGCTTTGCAATCAGCGAAGTCGCATCAATGATTCCTGAAGATTCTTCATCGATTGTCATGAATTTTGATCCAGTCTTATCAAAATGATCTGGATTAAATTGGGCTATTGAAACTAGCTTCTGATCAGATAAGCGGAAGGCCACAATTCTAGAAACGTGAGCATTGTTACCTGGATCTTCTTGCAGAAGCACAATTCCATCCTTGGTGACAGTCATATTGTCAGGCTTGCTGAGATATGGCGCTTCAGAACCATCCAAGAGAAGTTCTAGCTTTGCGCCTAATTCAGGCTTTTGACCGTCAACAAAAGTGAGTCTCCAGAATCCGCCGCCATCACGAGAGATACCGGGTTCAGCTGGATTTTCTTTTGTAGCACCTGGATCCTTATTTGATTCAGTAGTTACAAAGTAGAAGACGTTTGGATTGATTGGGTCCCATTCTCCATCTTCAATACGTGCAAACTCAGTTCCTTGAGCCGCATGATCAACTGCTTGGGTTTTAATATCTGCATCCCAAATAGTCTTCTTGAAAGTCACATCTACAGGCTTGTTCTTTCCATAAGCCGCACGGAAAGCATTGTCATTGGAGATGTTTGGAACGTTAAGAACGCTTAGCTCGCCATTAGTGAGACCAGCTTTATCTGCAAATGTTCCAGACGCAGTCTTTGTTCCTACATATAGGAACAATTGTGAATCTGTTGCAGAACCGTCTTCATTACCAAGCACTACCGTATTGATTCCAGGCTTACGATTTGGCATCAAGTTTTCCCAGGATGCAAGACCCATACGTGGAAGTTGAATTCCATTTCCAACCATATCGAAGGCAAAGCCGCGGGCATATCCGCTATCTCCGTCTTCCTCGCCTGCTAGGAACACTGCTCCTTCATAACCGAGCGTTGACCCACCACTCTTAAAGGCAAATGTTCCAGCTGGTGCAAGAGTTGCTGAGCAAAAACGGCTGATGAAGTTATCCATGCCAGCGGTAGTTCCTGCAGGAGCTACTCCGGTTAAATTGTTTTGATATTGCTTTGTGTTGTAATTGTAAAAACTCCATGATGTGATGAAGTTAGATGCAGCAACTGGGCGCTTCCCATTTGGGCTAAAAGTGATCTTGGAAATTGATGTTCCGAGAACTGGTTGACCTTTTCCGGCAGCTTTCGCCAGCGCCCCTACTGCTCCATAGGAAGGAACTTCGTGATTGGAGAGAAGGACAACGTTTCCATCTTCGTCACGCATTGCCCCCATTCCATCTGGGATTCCACGAATTGATAATCCTGAAATCACATCTCCAGCAAAGACGAGGGGAGTAATCTCAGCTGCATCGGTCGTGGGAAGAATGTAGTCAGGTTTATTTAGTAATGAGTAGGCGGTAGAGGTTCCACCTACCAATGCAATTACCGCAACACCTGCGGCAATCTTGTATCTAGTCTTCATTAATACAACTCCTTAGGTTTTGCAGGAAGGCTCCTGTGGGGGTGAGTTTCACGGCTGAATGAGAATGTATGGTTAAGCGAATAAGAAGTTTCGAAAAAATCAATTCTGTGAAACGATGTTTAGATTTAACGAGAAATTCATTTCAAAGGTTTAGCGTGCTTACATGAGTCAGATTCGTCGACGGATATTTACCTTGAGTTTACTTATTGCTATTTTTCAAAAGCCTCTAGCGCTCTTCGCTGTCACCAAACCGAAGTTTCAGCCCAAATATGTTGGTCAAAAGATTAATTTTCAAGGTCGGGTTTTCACCGCGGTAAAAGGCAAGGTCAATGGAAAAATGATCCTTACTTGGGATTCAGGCAAAGTACTTTCAACTCCTGCTCCCACTAAATCCACTGAAGTAAATTCGCCTTCGCCTACTCCAACTGTAACGCCACGAATAGTCGAGAAAAAAGATATTGTTATCGCACAATCTAACGAACTGCCTACAAATTCTGTAAAAAAGTTTGAAGGAATCAATCGCTATGGTTATCAAAAGGGTTACATAGTAATTCGAGGTGAAAGCAATCTGATTGCCTTAGCGGATATATGCACGCACCAAGGTTGCAAAGTTAATATCGAGAAAGAGGGCTTTCATTGCCCTTGTCACAATGCGCTCTTCGACTTAAAGAATGGCCAGGTATTGCGCGGGCCAGCTGCCCACCCGCTGGAGAGTATTCCGGTTCGCGAGGAGTCTGGAAAAATTATTGTTACTGATTAGAGCTGCCACGCGCGAACTCCGCCAGCAACTCCAGCAGAGTTTGGAACAATGACAACGTCATCTCCCATCAACGCCAAGTCGCGTTGTTGAATGCTGTGTGAATTTCCACCACCAATATAAAGACGATCCCACAAAAAGACGGGGCGAAGTTCAGAGACCATTAAGCGCACACGACGTGACCAGAAAGTGTTACCCATACGGCGGCGTTCGCGATCGCCAATCCATGTGTCATACGTTGTATTGCGACGCACTGTTGCATGAGAAAGTTCAAAGTGTGGCGACAATTTGCCGCCATGGAAAACCGCAAAACCAAGACCTGTTCCGAGCGTGATGACAATTTCTAAACCAGTACCAGTCACAACTCCCGCGCCATGAACTTCGGCATCGTTGAGCACCTTTGCGGGAATGCCAAGTCGCTTAGATACAGCTGCTTCTGCATCAAAACCCCACCATTGATCTTTTAACTCAGGGTTCATACGGGTATGAGGGCCTGCATCGTTAATGTAGTGCGGAGTCGCAACAACTACGCCGTTACGAATCATGCCTGGCAGACCAACGGTTACACGTTGAGATTTTGGAAGTGAATCCGCAATCTCTTGGACTGTATCGAGAAATCTCGTTGTGGAAAGTGGATACGGAGTTGGCACTCGAGTTGGAGCGGCGTGCATGGTTCCGGATTCATCTAGAACACAGCTTTTAAGAAAGAGTCCACCACAATCAATGGAGAGCGTAAATTGACTCATGAGATCGCATCCATAACTGAAATCGATTCACCAAAAACCAAATCTTTTGCAACCGTTTGCCACTTCTTGCTGTTCTCATTAACCATGTGAGCATCCCACGAAGGACGATTGCTCCAGATTTCCCAAACATTGACACGATTCTCCACTTGGGTATCTCGGTATAGCTCGATAAATTCACAGCCAGATTCGGTTCTGATTACCTGGATATGAGATTTTAAAGCAGAGACAAACTCGTCAAATTTTCCTGGTCGCACGTCAATAGCCACGAAGAGGAAGATTTTGTTCACTGGATAAAGATACCTGCTTATGCGATGACAGGTAAATGCACATCAGGCACACGGTGCTCGCGATGCGCGACCACCGATGCTTCGTGATATTTCTCAATCTCAGCGAGTAATTCAGGTCGCGTATATGGACGGCCATCAACGAGTGATCCTTGAACGCCATCAATGACTGCAGCAACATCTTCGCCTGAAAGTGTTTTATGCGTTTCAAGTGCATGTGCAAGCGCCAGCACTTGATTGCGATTCTTACGAAGAATCTCTTCGGCTTCAGTTAGTAATCTGCTCAAGTTCTCTTCAATACGATCGCTCAGCGCCATGCGCATCTGCTTCTCAGATTCATCTTTTCCTTTGCCGCCACCCGGAGATCCCATTTCGAAGCGACGGTTGCTGGCATGAGAAGAAATAGTTGAGCCCATTCCCCAATGTCCTTCCATCAAGGAAGCGATGGTGGTTGCACTCTCCAGATCACCAGAAACTCCAGATGAGTTATCACCATCAAAGAACATGCGCTCACCTGCAAGCGATGCAAGTGAAACCAAAATATCTGATTGGTATTCACTCTTCCAACGCGTGAATTGATCATCTGGTGGAATGCTCGCAACCATTCCGAGGTAATCGGAACCCTTTTCAATCGTTGCTAAATCAATCGCCATATGTTGACGCGTGCGATGTGCCATAACTGCATGGCAAGCTTCATGGACAGCAACTGCATGACGTTCACGCTCGATGTATTCAACATCTTCAGAAGGTCCAAGCTCTTTCTGCTGCTTTGCCTTAACAATGTCAGACCATTCAATCGAGGTGCGCCCATTGCGAATAGCCATGATGAGCGCTTCATTAATGGTGTCTTTGATGGTTGCACCAGTTGCATACGGTGTAATCGTTGCGATCTTGTCGATCTCTTCAGCGGTGAGCGAATGTGAAACCTTTGAAAGATAACCTTCATAGGTACGAACTCGGCCAGCTTTACTTGGATAACCAACGCGATACATACGATCAATACGTCCTGGGCGGAGCAACGCTTCATCAAGTGCTTCAGGCAAGTTTGTTGCCATGACAACCAAGATTCGATATTTAGGTGGATTCTTTGGGCGCATACCAAGTGTGCGACGCACAATGCGATTAAAGAATCCGCGCGGCTTCTTGAGTCCAGATAACTCTGTCAGCAGCGCTTGCAGTGTGCCCATTCCGCCACCGCCACCGCCTGCGGCTCCACCCATCACAAACTTTTCGCGTGTAATTGCAGAAACAGTTGGTGCAGATAAATAAGCGCCACCATGACAATCGCTACCAAAAATTCCAGCGCTATGTTGTGATGTACGTTGCGGTCCACCTGTTGTGACAATTCCACGATTTCCCAGTGAATCTGCTTCATCAAAGAAGACAACGACGCCACCGTAGCGCAGCGCTAATTTACGAAGTTTGCGGAACAAGCTCTTTACTTTGAGTACGCCAACTCCAAAGAACATATTGGTGAATGCACCTGGATCGACGAATACGAATGGTTTTCCAGTTTCTCCAGCCATGGATTCAGCCATAAGAGTTTTACCGGTTCCTGGAGGTCCCCACAGAAGAATTCCGCCTGGGACATAACCACCATGCTTTTCAATCTCTTCGGGGGATTCAAGGAAGAGCAGATTTTCGCGAATTCGATTGAGTACGTGATCTTGTCCCCACACATCTGAAAAGCGTGTCCTGATGTCATCTGGGAAATATGTATCGACTCCACCACGACTTAAGAACCAGAAGATTGCCGCAAATTGGATGATGACAAAGAAGACTGCAAAAAGTAACTGTCCCAATAATGGGAGCGCAGTAATAAATGCCTTCGGAGCTAAGAAGAGCGCACGAACTGGTGGTTCTTTATAGATGGCACCAAGGACTACCGATAACAGCGAGATAAAGAGCAACCATTTAATAACACGAGAAAGTCTGAAGCGAGTCCAATCGCTGAGTCGATGAATCTGGCGATCGACAAAATCAAAGTAGCGCTTCCAGATTCCGTGATATGGCGCAAGTAATTCAGCTAGTGCAAAGTGAATTTGGCGAACGACCTCAATAACAACAAGAACCAATATCCAGCGCTTGTTATTGAGAGTCTGATTAAAAGCATCCTCAACGCTCAGGATTGGATTTTCGGCAAGGCTAGACCAAGTGAGTATAAGGAATGTGATGGCAAAGAGCAGTAAGAACTTGATGCGGTCATAGAACGAGAGATGGATACGTGTCTTGCGATCTGTATCTCGCGGTCTACTGGTGCGATTTTCTATCTGGCTCATCGGGCTCCCCGTACCGTAAAGGAATTAACGATTTCGTTAATTGTCTTGGTGTTCTTCTTAAAACAAGATGTCTCACAGCGAACAACAAATATGTACATAGTCGTACGATCATTAGACATCAGAGCGGTCTGACTAATCGTCTGCTTCACATCATCAATAGTGAGTGTGTAAACAGTACGGACTCCCCGTGCGCCTTTTTCAACGATCTCTTGGTCTGAGAGAATTGAAAATCCAGGTTCATCTTGAATTTCACCGCTAATAACTTTAGTAATCGGAACTATTACATCGCGCAATGAGTTGTAAGAAATGTCGTTGATTTCAGAATCATCCAGGGCTCGAACGCGAGCAAATACAAGTGGGTGCTTCGGAGTTTTTAAAGTAAAAACATCGGCAGCTTTGACCTTTTTGTTAGGCGAATAAGCAATCTGCCATTTCACAAGCGATAGGCGGCTTGTATCGTTCTCTTCATTTGAATTCTTTTCATATTTATTCAGCGCTGTAGTGCTGACGTTTCGCCAATTATTTGGAACTGAAAAGAAAACGCCATCACTTTTAAGCGCTGGGTATTGTTTCGAAGTTTGCCCACATGCACTTAACCCCAGCACAAGTGCCAGGGCCGTAAGTACAGAGAGCGCCTTCTTCATCCTGCGATTCTCTCGGATTTCAGGCTAGAGCGCCACACGGTTTATTGAAGCGCGCCCGAGAGGATTCGAACCTCTAACCTTTTGATCCGTAGTCAAATGCTCTATCCGTTGAGCTACGGGCGCATATTTAATTGTTGGTGCGGTTGCGAATATTACAGGTATTTCAAAGCAGATAGAAACTCACCAATTCCGCAGGAAAAGGCAACTTATCCACGCCAAGATGTGTTGAGTGGTCGACCTTCGGCATACCCGGATGCAGATTGGATTCCAATCACAGCACGATCGGCAAATTCTGCAAGATTCTTTGCACCTGCATAAGTGCAGGAAGAACGTAATCCAGAAATGATTTCATCAATCAAATCTTCAACACCTGGACGATTTGGATCTAAGAACATTCGCGAAGATGAAATTCCTTCTTCAAAGAGCGCCTTACGTGCACGATCAAACGCATCTTCTTGTGATGTGCGTGCACTCACTGCTCGTTTTGAAGCCATTCCAAATGATTCTTTATACGCACGCCCTGAACTATCGCGCATCAAATCTCCTGGTGATTCATATGTGCCAGCAAACCAAGAGCCGATCATCACTTGTGAAGCGCCTGCAGCGAGCGCCAGTGCTACATCGCGCGGATGGCGCACACCACCATCGGCCCACACATGTGCGCCAAGTTTCTTTGCTTCGGTTGCGCATTCAAGAACTGCTGAAAATTGTGGACGACCAACGCCAGTTTGCATACGAGTTGTGCACATTGCACCAGGTCCCACACCAACTTTAATAATGTCAGCGCCAGCTGCAACTAAGTCACGAACACCATCGGCAGTAACGACATTGCCAGCGACAATCGAAACATTGAGTCCAAGTTTTTTAATGGCTTGCAGAGCTTCAATCATCTTCTTTTGATGACCATGAGCTGTGTCTACAACGAGAACATCTGCGCCAGCTGCGACTAACTTTGAAGCTTTGTCTGCGACATCACCATTAATTCCAACTGCAGCTGCAATACGTAATCTGCCCTTTGCATCAACTGCTGGTGAATACAGGGTCGCACGAAGGGCGCCGACGCGAGTCACGATTCCAACGAGCTCACCGTTTTTAGAAACTACTGGAGCCACAGTGCGAAGGCGATCGTTGAGAAATTCAAATGCTTGGCGGGGATCGAGGTTATCCGGCATGGTGGTGAGCTCTTGTGTCATCACCTGGCTTACTTGGGTAAAGCGATCTACACCTGCTAAATCATCTTCGGTCACAATTCCAACTGGCTTATTGCCATCGACGATCACAATGGCGCCGTGCGAACGTTTGTGAATCAGAGCGGCAGCATCAGCAACTGTCTCTTTAAGCGTCAAAGTAATTGGTGATTCGAAAAATGTATGACGTGCTTTTACGTCAGCGATGACATCTGCGACCACTGGAATTGGAATATCTTGAGGAATAACAACTAACCCACCGCGACGTGCAACGGTTTCAGCCATGCGGCGACCTGCGATCGCAGTCATATTTGCGACCACTATTGGGATTGTGGTTCCGCTGCCATCGGTTGTTGTGAGATCAACATCCATACGGCTAGTGAGCTCCGATTTGCTGGGTGCCATAAAGACATCGTCGTAGGTGAGATCAAATATCGGCTCGTTAAGGAAACGCACGTACTACAGCCTACCTCGCGAAGTCGTCCTTCCTCATCGGGGCAAAGCAAAGGCGCCTAGTTGCCTAGGCGCCTTTGTTTTGATTCCCCTCGAATCAACGATCTATGCCACCTTCTTAATGCGCCCATCCGGTGCTGGAACTTGAGTGACTTTTCCAGCAGTCAAATCAGCCTTCAGCGCATCGACAAAGAGATCAAGGAGTGCGCCTTGAACTTTGGCACGATCAGGTGAGAAAACATTCACATAACCATCTCCGCCATAGATAACGTAGTCGAGAGTTGTGATTGTGTATTGAGTTCCATCCTTTGGAATTGCAGTTCCATCTAGCTTTGTTACTTCAACAATGCGGCTACCGACCGGTTTTGTTGAGTCAAAGCTGAATTTGAATCCAGAGATTTGAGGGAAACGTCCATCGCCTGGATAGTTTCCTCCAACTCCGTTTTCAAGTGCCTTCCAAAGATTTTCACCAGTAACTACTGATGTAGCAATCTGATTTCCAAATGGGAAGACAGTGAATGCATCTCCGAGCGTCACGTCAAGCGGACCTGTCCCAGAACGCACGAGTGAACTATTTGCAGGAATGTAGGTTTTTGCAGGGAAGGTATCGCGAATTCCCCCACCATTTTGAATCGCGAAATCTGTCTTGTACTTAGCACGCATGAGATCTGCAATGTAATTACCCATTGGGGTTTCACCCGAGCGTTCTACAGCTGGGGTACCACCTCGAGGAAATTCTCCAGAAACAGTGCCAATCTTCACATCCAATTTAGCAGTGAGCTGATCTTTATAAGTCTTCACCATCGCGGCTGCGGTTGCATCTTGCGTTGTTATCGCGCTGACTACACCGGTGTTGATCGCAGATGAAGCCGATTTGAGCACATGTTGAATTGACTGACCTACAACTTTGCCACGCTTAATGCAGATCTGGGTTCGTGTGTACTCAACTCCCGCATTTCTGGTTTGGCCGAGCACCACTGGACCGGTACGTACCGTTCCTGGCATCAGAGATGCAAAAGTTTGATGGCTATGGCCTCCATAAATAGCTGTTGCTCCCTTAATTCCAGCAGCTAACTCATTGAGTGGACCTTTGGCGATTCCATCTGCATTCTGCAACCATCCCTGGTGCAAAAGTGCAATCACAATCTCAGCACCTGCCGCTTTTGCATCAACAATGGCCTTATTGATTCCTGCGACGCCTGGGTTGATAGTGATGGTCTTCTTGACGCCAGATGCCGTCTTGTAATCAAGGTTGCCAGGAAAGACCTGCTCAATAGTTTCTTGCGTGTTCGATCCCACTACGCCAATCTTTACTCCACCACGCTCAATAACCGTGTAGCTCTTCATCTGCTTCTTACCAGACTTGAGAACATCAAGTGAATCTGCATCATAATTAGATACGACCCACTCAAAATTTGATAGACCAATGATTTTCTTCAAGTGATCTAGATTTCGATCGTGCTCATGATTACCTGGAATTGAGACATCTAATTTTGCAGAATTGAGAGCTTCAATTGTCGGAATTTCTTCAAATTCAGTTGAGATTGGAGGAGCTGCTCCAATGTTGTCTCCAGAGGAAAGCGCGATAGTTGCTGGGTTTGCTTTTCTATCCGCATCCCAATTGCTCGTAAGTAGTGCAGCACCAAAAGAATTCCCAACTTCGATTGCTCCATGTAGATCGCTTAGCTGCAGAACTTGTACTGCCTTATTAATCGAAGAAGCTACGGTGGCTAGTTGTGCAGCTGAGTAACTCTTAGTAGATGCAGTTGGCTTAGAGAATCCATATTCATTTACCGCTTGTACAACCGGAGTTCCCGCTGGTTGCCCCAGAACAACTGGCATCGTTACTACGTTATTGTTTTTGGCCGGTACAAATATCGGACATGAACCCGCGCCTGCGGAGACAATATATCCGGTCACTGCTGGGTCTACATTCGCACCAGGTGTCCAGCGCACGACTACACCACCTGCGCCAAGATACGAGGTAACACTGGTAGGCGCGTTGGGCAGTGAGTAAGTAATTGCCGATGCAACCGGTGTGAGAACCGATAGGAGAAGTGCAGCAGTTAAGCCGAGTCCTCCTACAAAAAATTTAGGTTTTAAGGTTTTCATGGTGGGCACTCAACCAGTAAATGGCGAAAGTCGGGTGACGCACAAGTGAATGTAGCGTGACTTAAGGGTTAAGGCCTACTGCAGGCCAGCAAATTTCAACAAGGTTTCACGCGCCACAGCCTTACGGCGAGGCTTTCCAAGTGGTTCACCTGCTGCGATTTCAGCCTCGTTAATCTGCTGCCAGATTGATTGAGTCACAATCTTTGTGTGAGCTATTAATTCGGTGATATCCGCTGAATTTTTTGGTGCTGCTAACTTAGAAACCAATAACTTCATGACATCAGCTGCATCAGATTTATTGGTTCCAATAACTCCCGAAGGTCCACGTTTTGCCCAACCTACAACGTAGAGATTTTCTTTCACAAAGCCATCAACATTAAGAACTTTTCCTTTTTCAAAGGGAACTCCAGAAATAGATTGAGATTCATAACCAATGGATGTGATTACCAATCCACATTTGATAGAGAATGTTTCTTGCGTACCAGTACGCTGAAAAACAACTTCTTCCACTTTGGAATTACCTTTGATTTCAACTGGAGTCGCTAAGAACTGAAATGTCATGGTCCGAGCATGCGAAGTTGGGGCTTGCTCAGCTATATGCAACATGGCATCCAAATTGCTCTTTACATCTTTCTCTGGATTATCACCTGCGCGAGCAATAGCAGCTTCGATATCACTCTTATTTATCTCAACATTGGTATGTTCTAATTTGGGGAGTTCGCGAAGTTCAGGAGAAGTAAAAGCTGCATGTTCTGGTCCGCGGCGAGCGCTAATAACCACTTTTCGAACGGCGCTCTTTTTAAAGGCATCAATTGCATGGTCAGCAGTATCAGTAGGATCTAGTTCACTTGGTTCAAGCGCGAGCATACGAGCAACATCCATAGCGACGTTACCAGCGCCAATGACCACAGCGGTATCGCAACTGAGATCAATTGATTCATCTTTAAAATCAGGATGTGCGTTATACCAAGGCACAAATTCAGCGGCAGAGATAGAGCCTGGTAAATCTTCTCCAGGAATACCAAGACGCTTTCCATCTGCAGATCCTGTGGCAAGAACTACGGCATCGTATGAATCTTGTAATTGAGCGAGCGTGATATCACTGCCTAGTTCAACGTTGGCAAACAATCGAAAATGTGGCTCATTTGCAACTTTTTCGAAGACTTTTGCCACAGTTTTGATCTTGGGATGGTCTGGTGCAACACCGCTTCGTACTAGACCCCATGGAGTCGGTAAGCGCTCAAACATATCGATAGAAAAAATTAATTCCTCGCTCTGTAAATTCTGCAGCGCGAGTGCTGCAAAGTAACCTGCGGGACCAGCACCGACGATTGCTACTTTATATTGAGGCACTGCCCAATCTTACCGCGCTCAATCTAAGCGAATAACGTAATCAGCACGCTCAGCGCCTAGCGCAATCAGTTCTGCATTTCTTTCATCGCTTCCACGAGCCCACTGATCGGCTGCACTTTCGCTCTTTCCATACGCAATATGTCGTGCGATAAGTCTTTCTATCCGTAGCTCATCATCAATATCGATATACCAAGTTTCATGAAGAATTTTGGCAACGTTCTGCCATCCATCTTCTTGATGAAGCAAGTAATTCCCTTCGACAATTACAACCTTTGTATCGCTACTGATGACACCTCGTGCGGCAATTGATTCCTCGATACTGCGATCAAATATTGGGTAATAGATATGAGAATCTCGCTCGTTACGAATTCGTGTAAGGAGTGCGATAAAACCAGCAACATCAAATGTATCTGGCGCCCCTTTTCGATCTGCTCTGCGCAATTCTGCTAACACCGCATTACTGAGGTGAAAGCCATCCATCGGCAAAACAGCGAGCTGGGGAGAATTGATTGATTCAGAAATATATTGCGAGAGCGTTGATTTGCCTGCACCAGGTTTTCCAACGATGCCGATTAATGTGCAATCTTGAGTTGAATTTATTAATGAACGCACGCGTTCAACTGCTGCATTTTTATCGGCAAGCAGACCTGACATAACCTAATGCTAAAGGCTATTCTTCGGGCATGTCACAGAGCGCAGTCGTACCAAGCAAGTTACCGTCTAATCAATTTGATCATTTTTATCGTGGCGGCAATCGAATTGGTGCACTCCGCCATGGACCTGGTGGGCCAATGCGTCCAGAAGAATGGATTGGATCTGTCACAACTCGCTTTGGTGAATCTGCTCAAGGTTTATCTACATTAGAAGATGGAACACTGCTCAAAGATGCAATCGCTGCACATCCAGATGCATGGTTGGGCCCAGATCATGTAAAGAATTTCGGATTAAGCACAGAGATTCTTATTAAGTTGTTGGATCCTGATCAACGCCTTCCGGTACATTTTCATCCCAATAAAGCATTTTCCAAGCAACATTTAGGGCTTGATCACGGCAAAACTGAGGCATGGATTATTTTGGAAGCACCAGCTGGAACTGGCGTTGGACTCGGTTTTAAAGAGCAGCAAAATAAAGCGGATTTGCTTGCACTCGTACGTAACCAAGATTCAGCAGCGCTATTGGCTTCACTGCGTCGCGCTGAAGTATCTGTAGGAGATGCAGTCTTGGTGCCTGCAGGAGTTGCTCATGCAATTGATGCCGGAATCTTCTTGCTCGAATTACAAGAACCGACTGATTTATCGGCGCTGCTTGAATGGGAAGGTTTTGCTGTCGATGGCATTAAAGATGGCCATCTTGGACTCGGATTTGAAACCGTGACAGATGCACTCAAATTAGATCCACTCACCGATTCCGAATTTGATTCACTCATAGCGCGCAATGCACTTTCTGGAGGAAATCTCCGTTCTATCTTGCCGCTTAAGGCAGATGGATATTTCAGAGCACATCTAGCACCACAGACTGGCAACTTTGATGCGGGCTTTGCCATTGCACTGGTTCTGAATGGAAGCGGTGAGATTTCATTTGCGAACGCACCATCTATGGCAATCACGCAAGGAGATGCCTTGGTGATTCCGTTTGCCGCTGGTGGCTACTCGATATCGGGTGCAAATGTGATTGTCTGCCGCCCACCACTTGCAGAGCTAGCTCGTAACGCTATTTAGCAGGTTGACCGTAAACGTTTTGATAGCGGTCGTATAACTTATCAATGCTAGCTTGATCAAGAATCTGCAGAGTTCCCATGGTCTTTGCAATCCAGGTTGTTTTTGCAACATCTTCACACATCACCGCTGACTTCACTGCAGCGACTGCGCTCTTTCCTATTGTAAATACGCCGTGGTTCTTCATTAACACAGCAGTAGAGCGATGACCTGAAAGGGTCTCAACGACACCTTTTCCGATTTCTTCTCCGCCAATGAGTGCAAATGGACCAAGTGGAATCTCACCACCGAATTCATCAGCCATCGCAGTCAGTGCACATGGGATAGCGCTGTGAATAGCGGCCCAAGCTGCTGCGTAATTTGAATGCGTGTGAACGATTCCATTGACGTGGCTCATGTGTCGATAAATATAAGCGTGTGTCTTTGCATCGCTAGAAGGAGCTAAATCGCCTTCAATGACATTTCCATCTAGATCGCAAATCACTAAATGGGCAGGTTTTAACTCTTCATACTGCACGCCGCTTGGTTTGATAATGAAACTTTTTCCATCAGATAGGCGTTCTGAAACATTTCCAGATGTCCATGCCACAAGCCCATAACGCTGCAAATCAATATTTAACTTGCAGATGTGGCTACGAATGTCTCCGCTCATCAATGAGATCCTGCCAGAGCACGGTCGCGAATAGCGCGGAGTGAATGCATTGCACCATTGTGGCCGAAGTCTTCATAAAGGGTGTTGTAATGCTGATAAAGCTCGTCATAAATCTTGGCGTGCGCTGCGATTGGTTGGTAAGACTCTTGTGCAACTCCACCCATGGCCGCTGCCGCAGAGACAACATCTGGATAGGCGCCAGCTGCAACAGCAGCATGGATTGCAGATCCGAGCGCAGGACCTTGTGCAGAGCGAATAATGGTGATTGGCATATTTAAAACATCAGCATAAATTTGCATGACAAAACTATTATTAATGAGGCCGCC
>Ga0214923_10004378_pt1 | contig 17094 bp, 10 predicted proteins | sample LL1510_MetaG_FD_177993 | JGI IMG/M metagenome (GOLD analysis project Ga0214923, IMG submission 177993) | Freshwater microbial communities from Lake Lanier, Atlanta, Georgia, United States - LL-1510 | ecosystem: Environmental > Aquatic > Freshwater > Lake | place: USA: Georgia | collected... | reverse complement strand
AGAAGGCTGAAGAAGCTCAAGAGCAATATTGCATATTTCATATACCTAAGAATTTGATAGCAAATATACTACCAACACCACAACACCACCCTAAGGTGCACCGGCAGGCAGGTAAGAACCGTTGACATCCCCTCTGCACAGGGCTTTGACCCTTCCCGGGATACCCACGAGGCCCACAGCCCAGGGGCCGGGCTGATCCGTCACCCAATCACCACTCGCAAAAGAGCTAATCAAGCCCGCACTACGCCGATTGGCCAGCAAGGCATCGGTATTGTTGACCGCCCCGTTGCCGTTAACATCCGCAGCCGTTAGCCGAAATGGGCTCAAGTTCACCAAAGAAGCAAAGGCCCGGCTGATGATCAGGGCATCGGTGGCGTTGACCCCACCCCATGGGACGGAAAAGGTCCAGCTTGGCGTAACCGGCCAAGGACCTGCGTTGTTCCACCCAAAATACCCCAGGGAATCCGTCGTCCCGGTGGCCTGGATTTGCTGGGCGGTATCACGCAAGACCACCGTGGTCCCCCTCAAAGGCGTGCCCACCGAATTATCGTAAATTAATTGCCCCGACAAGGCATTACAACCCCCACCGGAATAAATTCGGCTGTTGTAACACAAGAAAGACAAGGGCTGACTCTGCGCGCCCAGGACCCGGCTTCGGGCGGATACGGTATCCCAAACCAGGTTCAAACCGGAAGCCGGTGCGTTGACCCCTGTGGGCCATTTTAGACCCAAGCTTACCAAGACCCCGGCATTCCAATTGACCGCCGTAGCCTGGCTCCAAGTCAATACCAACGAATCGGTGTACGTGCTGCTTCCAAGAGGCGGATACGATTGAACCTGAAGACCTAAGGCTTGGTTAGCTACCGATCCCGAACCCGTATAACGCAACATCCCCGGGGGGAAATCCAGCTTGAGCCTTAGCGAACGCAGCCCGCTAAAGTCCGAATTAAGTACTTCCAAGGCCAGACTATCCCCCGGACACCCTTCCATCGAAGAAAGGTGAAATGCCTGGGCCGCCACCCCAAAAAGTCGCTCGTTCGCAAATGCTCCGCAAACCGCTCGGGGATTTAGGGCCATAACCGACCAGCGATAAACCCGGTTATTCAACAATTGACCGCCACCGTTGTAAACAAAGTTTGTATCGGTAACCCAAAAATCCTCCACCGTAGTACCCAGCCATCGAATGCGTAACACATAAGCGGTGGCCCCGGGTACAGCATTCCATCGAAAACGCAAAAAATTAACCGGCAACCCGTAGGAACTGTCCAAAGGCTGAAGCAAACGGGGAACCCCAACCAAAGAATCGTAGATCGGCATGGGCGGCGTTAGCAAATAGGAACGGGGCCCGCTCGTAGACACGGTTGCCCGCATGGCAGCCTTTTGTTCCACCGTGAAAGAATCCTGGCATGCATCGTTGGCGTAACTCATGTACAAACGCCCCAGCGGTTGGAAAGCGTCGTTGTTGATATCCACCGCTGCCCCACCGCCGTTGGGACAATTCCAACGTGCATCCTTAAAATCAGCCGGGGTATCGCAAAATCGATCCCCTGCAGTCGCGCAGTTGGCCGGCAAACGAGGGGCTGTTTCGTTGGGATTGCGGGTTACCCGTTCGGCCCAAGTGGCCTGAGGATTGGAGGAGGTTTGGTCAAAAGGATGGGGAAGGTTCAAAAAATGCCCCATTTCATGGGCCAACGTTGAATTACCCGGGTTGGAACAAGTCAAAGACATATAAATGGCCCCTTGACGGTTGGTCTGGGATGGGGAACCTGTTCCGGGGTAATAGGCAAAGCCACAAAGGGACATGGCTGAAAGACTCAAAAAATAAACATTAATACTCCCCGCAACATTGTACTGGGTATTGATCTGATCAACGGTCCCAAAATTGGGGAGGTTGTACCATGCCGAATTATTAATCAGATTGGGATTTCCTTTCCAATAAAACTGAATTCCTGTGCTACGAAATTTTTGATTTAGCTCGCAAAGGATGGTGGCGAAGGTTGATAAGGGATAACGGCCGGATCCGTTGTTGTTGGCCAGCAAATGCAATTGGATGGGAAGGTAAATTACAGGAACCTGATTCTCTGTTCCGTAAACGGGCTCCAGCAATCCTTCCCTACGCAGATTTTCGATAAAACCAAAAACTGAGGGAGGGGCCGGGGCTGTGCCACACGGATTCAGCGGATTGCTGCCCTGGCCCAAGGCCGATGCAGACCCCCAAATCATGAAAGCTGCCCAAAAAAGCAAGGCCTGTAAAAAGGCGCGATAGGGACAGCTCATTTCCAAGAACTCATCTTCAATCTTTAATGCATCGAACCGAAAAACCAAAGCGCTGATCGTAACTGGCCCGGTCAACAGAAGAGCTTCCGTACCACAACAACCGAGCCCAAGCTAGACCGGTACCGGCCGTGGAAGAACTCCACCAACCACCGTAATCGGAAACCGCAAAAAAACCACCGTTGGTCACTCGGTATCCCCCCGCTAGGCCCGTAAAACCGCTGGAATTGGTGGCGTTGGTGTTGGGGGCCGTCCAACCACCTACCGTGGGCAATTGACTCATACTTTTGAGGGCAGCCCCGGCCCAGGATTCCCCGCCAAGGTAGGTTGTGAGGTTGGTCCATTCCGCATCGGATGGCACATGCCAACCACTGGGACACAAGCCACGAACATCGGCAACGGCGTATCCGTTGTAAAGCCGGCCGTAGGTTGTTCCGTTTGTTGTACTGTTGTTATAATTACACCAAGACCCTGTGAAGGAGGTGTTGGTCTGTGACCAAGCGGTGCTACCGGTTGTGTTGGGAATGCTTGTTCCATTCCGGTAACGACCCACCCTCAAATTGCTCCTCATCCAGCATTGCTGATTTATTAGCACCGTATTGTATACATTTCCATCCGTATCCGAAACCGTCGAAGTTCCACACGAAAAAGCAGGCACTAACGAACCTGTAACAAAGCTCACCGTGTTTCCATACACCACCACGCCGTTCAAGTTTTTGGCAAAAGCCCTTGCGTAATAAGTTGTTGAAGGCGTCAATCCCCTCAAAACGTTGGTGAAAATTCCCAATCCGGAACCACTTTCGACCCTGGAATCACCCATGTTGGGGTTCGACGTTGTTCCGTAACATATTCCACGAAGGACCACGAAGGACCCTCCATCGCTACGAACATCGCCCCCTACCAGCGCAGAATCCAAACCTATAGCTTGGGCTGAGATGGTTATTACGCTCGGTAAACAAAAGGAAGCGGGGTTGGTGCTCTGGGCTTTCCCTAACAGGGGTAAAACCAATAGGCAGGCGCATAGGAACTTCTTCATCGATGAATAATTGAGAATTTTATCAAAAATAAAAATACAAAAAAAGAACTTCGGCCCTAATCGAAAAAAATGACCAAAAAAAAGCCCACGATTCGGGTCGTGGGCTTGATAGGTGATGTCGGGGTGGCCAGATTCGAACTGACGGCCTCCTGCTCCCAAAGCAGGCGCGATACCGGGCTACGCTACACCCCGAAAAGTGGGCAAATATACACGGAAAAGAGGCTTAATGGCCTTCCTAAAGGGTCGCTTATGATTTCGCCTGAATTCGACCAAAACTGGAATCTTTAGCCGGAACAAGAGGTGCCTGCCACATGGTCCAGACCTTCCACCGAGCGCAGGGCCGAATAGCCCCCTTCGATGTTCACCAGGTTGGTATAGCCTTTGTTTTCCAACAAAGAGACCAAAATAAGGGAACGATAGCCGCCTGCACAATGCACCAAGGCCTTTTGGGAGGGTTCTATGGGTGGTTGGGCGGTCAATACATCATCCAAAGGGAAGAGGAGGGCCTGTTTCAGGTGACCCGCTTGGTATTCGCCGGGGCGACGGGCATCCAAAATCGGATATTCCCCCCCTGCCATGAGCCCGGGAACATCCTGCGCGGCTACGGACCGGGTCTTTTGGACTTCAAAGTCGGCCTGCTGCCATGCGGCTACCCCCCCTTGCAAATACCCCAAAGCTTGGTGGTACCCAACGCGGGCTAGGCGGGTCACCGCTTCTTCTTCGCGGCCTTCATCCACCACCAAGAGGAATTTTTGGTGAATATCCGGGAATATACTCCCCACCCAGGGGGCAAATTGCCCATCCAAACCCACAAAAACGGAGGTTGGAAGGTGGCTATGTCCATAGGCTGATGGTGAGCGGGTATCCAAAATCACCACCGTGGGGTCGGCTGCCAGGGTTTTGAACTGAACCGGTCCCAGGGGTTGGACTCCACGGGCCAATACAAGGTCCAAAGCCTCATAACCCGCTTTGTTCATGCGCACATTGTGCGGAAAATACGCCGGTGGCGCAGCGATGCCGTTCGTTAACTCCTCGACAAAGGCTTCTTCGGTCATTTGGGCATTCAGCGCGTAATTAACTTCTTTTTGGTGTCCCAGGGTGTCAAAGGTTTCTTTGCTCATGTTTTTACCACAGGCCGAACCGGCACCGTGGGCGGGGTAAACCAGCACAGAGTCCGGCAAAGGCATGATTTTGGAACGCAGGGAACGGTAGAGGGTGGCGGCCATTTCTTGGGGGGTGGCAGTGGCTCCCGCGGCCAAATCGGGACGGCCCACATCGCCGATAAAGAGGGTATCCCCGCTAAACAAGGCATGCGGCTGACCCTCTTCGTCCCGCAACAAATAGCACGTACTCTCCGGCGTATGCCCCGGCGTATGCAGAACTTCGAGGCTCAGTTTCCCGAACCGCAACACCTCCCCATCCTCGGCGATATGCGCCTCAAACCCCGGCTTCGCCTCCGGGCCAAAAACCACCTTGGCCCCGGTCGCCGCCGCCAAATCCAGGTGTCCCGAAACAAAATCGGCATGGAAATGGGTCTCAATCACGTATTTGATGCGGGCCCCGTCCTGTTCGGCACGATGTAGATAGGCGTCCACTTCACGCAGGGGATCTATCACGACGGCTTCCCCTTCGCTTTCGATGTAGTAGGCCCCTTGGGCCAGGCAAGACGTGTAGAGCTGCTGTAATTTCATGGCAAAGGGGCGTTTAGACCACAAAAATAGGGCCCGAAGGCCCTAAATCTTGAAACCCAGCGGTGAGAGAGGGATTCGAACCCTCGGTACAGTTTCCCGTACGACAGTTTAGCAAACTGTTGGTTTCAGCCACTCACCCATCTCACCTGTTGCCCCTGGAATGCGCCCTGACGGGCCAAAGGACCGCAAATATACGCCTAAAAACCCACACCAAATAAACTGAATTATCAAAACAAATTGCTTCGGCAATGATAGAATACAAGGCCAAATTTGGAAATTGGAAGGGAGAGCCAAAGAACAATCACTTCAAGTCCGTAGCATTTTAAACGATAAAAGAGGCCATCACAGCACATTTATTAGTCTAAATTTAACGTAATGATAACCCCCCAAAACACGCTAAAAAAGAGCCTTCAAATAGTTTTGGGGTGAACTCAGAATTTAAAATACAAATTATGAATTTCAAACGTCAAAGAAGTTCCTATATCAAAAAATTAGGCCAATTTGCATTAGGGGCCTTTATTTGTGCTGTCTTTATACTTGTTGCAGGGAGGACATGGGGGCAGACGAACCCATCTGCACACAACCTTAGTTCAGGGAACTTTTCATTCACAGGTTTTAGCTCAGGAGCCACCACGACTTACCCCACCTCAATGCAGGGGCATAAATTTCCAGCCGAGAGAACTACATCAAATTTAACCGACAACGCCGACGGTGACAGAACCTTGGCTGATAGTTCAGGTGTAAGTACCGCAGGATCTATCAAAAATGAAAAATCAAATGGACTAAGCTTACTCAATAGTGGCTCCAATAACATCGGCGCGATTGTTGTGTCCGTCAATAGTTCAGGACGCGAGAGTCTTACCGTTTCATGGACGGCCCAACAACTGACGAGCGGCGGCAGTGGTCTTAACGACAGGATAAACGGCTTACGATTGCAATATAGAATTGGCACATCGGGGACATTTACGGATGTTGCATCAACGGAATACCTAACAAATCAATCAAGTAGTCAAAATGCTGCTCAGAGTTTTAGCAACATTGCACTTCCTACTTCCTGTAATAATGAGGCCGTCGTTCATATTAGGTGGGTATATTATATTTCAAGCGGAACTGCAGGTTCACGAGATCGAATTCGGTTGGATGATATCAGCATTTCTAGTGCTGCTGCATCTTCATCCCCACCGAGCATAGCCCTTAGTTCACCGCAGGCCACCAATACCAATGTTACAGAAGGCCTAACCAATCAAGAATTATACCGTTTTGATTTAGCGGTTACGACAGCCAATGCCACTTTAACAGGTGTTACGATAAATACATCCGGAACCTATGCGGCTTCGGATCTATCCAATCTAAAATGTTGGTATTCCGCCGACAATTCCTTCAGCTCTAGTACGGATGTCTTACTCTCAACCAAATCATCGTCCTTAGGTTCAGGTTCTCACGTGTTTCCCGGTTTTACCAATCAGATCATTGCATTAGGTAACACGGGTTACATTTTTATCACAGCGGACGTGCCCTTTGGATCAACCGTTGGTAATGCCATTTCAGTAAGCGCCGTCGATACCGGAAATTTAACTTTTAGTTCTGGAACAAAATCCGGATCAACAAATGCTAGCGGCACCAAAACCATTGTGGCCTGCACGCCCACCAATGCAACCAGTCTAGTGCTCACCGCCGCATCCACCCAGCTCACCGTCTCCTGGGCCAATCCATCATGCGTGGACGAAGTCATGATTGTCGCTAAACCAACTTCAACCATAGGTGCATCCCCCAGTGGGGATGGGACGGCCTACACGGCCAACCTTGCATTTGGAACAGGCACAACTTTTGACGGTACGGGTCGTGTGGTATACAAGGGCACAAGTAGCCCGCAGATCATCACCGGGCTCACAAACGGGACCGTCTATTTTATACGAATCTTTACCAGACGCGGCAGCGTTTGGAGCAGCGGCACTGAATCGAGTGCAACGCCGGCTCTCCCCAATGCAACTAGGAGAAACTTTGTAGGAAGTTCAGGAGGCGCTTGGCTCAGTTTGACAAATTGGTCGCCTTCGGGTGTACCCACATCCTCAGAACTTGCCGCCTTTGCCGGCTCACAAACATCTGTTGGGATTAACATGAACACCAATGGCGGCGAAACAGTGGGCGCCATCGAAGTTGAAAGAGGCAAAACAAATGATATTTTGATCGGAAATAGCTCCGGTTCAGGCAGCGGAACCCTTACGATCAACGGAGTCATCGTGAACGGAATTGAAAATACAGTCCTTCGAAATAATGACAACAATTTGTTGACTTTACAGAATCCCTTGTCAACACAGACAACGCTAATGAACATAGCATTCGCTAATCCAACAAACAATAAAATAGTCATTGATAGTTCTGGCGGAATCACCCTAAGTAGTGCGATTACATCGGCATCGGGACCTGTCTCAGTTAGCGGGAACGGAGCTGGTAACGTAACCCTGTCCGGACAGAATACTTACACCACCCTCACCACCGTGGAGGGAGCTACCCTACGACTCAATCGCACGGGGGGAACGACGATTCCTGCGACCAATAATGTAAGCCTTAGCGGCGGTACATTGAAGGTGAGCACCAACCAAGCCCTCAACAACTTGACCGTGTCGGGAGGTACGCTTCTGGTGGATGCGGGGGCCACCCTGACCATCAACGGGACACTGACGGTGAGCGGTGGTACCATTACCAACAACGGAACCATCGCCTACGGGGCGGCGGGCGCTTTGGTTTACGGTTCCAGCAACCGAACCGTCGGGGCTGAGTGGCCCGGCAGCAACGGGCCATTGAATGTGACTATCGGTAGCGGTGGGGTGACATTGGGCGTGGCGCGCACGATTTCCTCCACCGGCAAATTGACCCTGAATGGGGTCTTTGCAACAGGGGGTAACTTGACGCTGGCCTCGGATGCCAACAGCACGGCGGTGGTGATCGGCGGAACCAACAGCGATATCACGGGCAACGTGACGGTACAACGGTACCTGCCTTGGAGCGGCGCCAATCACAACGGTTTTCGTTTCGTTGGACATCCCTTGAGAACCAATCCGGCACTCAACACCGTGACCAACCTCCCCTCGGCCAGCAATACGGTGATTGGTTATAACAACGCCAGCAATAGCTATACCGCCGTCAGCGATCGTACCACCACCTGGCCACAGGCCACTGGTTACGGGGTCTGGACCAATGCCGCTCAAACCCTGGTTTTCAACGGGGAATTGCAATTGAGCGCCGTATCGGCAGTACCCATGGGAACGGCCAGCAACCGCTGGAACTACGCCGCCAATCCCTTCCCCTCGGTGATGGACTGGCACGAAGTCACCAAGACCAACCTTGAAGAAACCATTTATCGTTGGGACAAAAGCACGGCCACCCTCTCAGCGGGCAGCAACTTGGCGGCCGGAACCTGGGGAACCTACGTTCAATCCACGCAGGTATCGGCCAACGGGGGGTCTCGTTACATGGCACCTATGCAGGGTTTTATGGTGCAGGCCAGCAGCGGTGCCTCATCGGCTTCTTTGGCCTATCCAAGCAGCGCCCGTGTTGACCAATCGGCCACCTATGTTCGCCAACAACAGACCGCCGAGGTGGCCAGGGTTTCGGTGACGCATACCGCTTCGGGCTTTGGCTTGGAAACCGTGCTCTGCTTCCTACCCCAGGCCAGCAACGCCTACGATGCCAACCTCGAAGCCCGCTATGTCAGCGATGGGGTGACGGCCAGCCAGGACCTCTACACCCAGGATGCCCAGGGTCAAACCTATTCCATCCAGAGTTTGCCGGAGTTGTCCTTTCAAAACACCACCCGTATTCCCCTGCACCTGGCCCATACCCAACCCGGCGCGGCCTATACCTGGAACATGGACCTCAGCGGTCTGAGCAGCGGGCATGCCTCCTGGTTGGAAGACACCCGCCTGGGCACCCTCACCCCCGTTGTAAGCGGACAGCCTCTGACTTTCACGGCACAGGCCGGGGATGCGGTGGATCGTTTTCATTGGGTCTTTGCGGCCCAGGGGACGGCGGTCCAAGCCTTGGAGTCTGTCGAAAAAGTCAGCGCCCACCTATCCAACGGTCGTCTCATTCTGCGCGGTTTGCGTCAAGTACCGGCCACCCTCCATTGGATGGACCTAAGCGGGCGCTTGCTCAGCACCCAGACCCTCAACGACCCGGATGCAACCTACGATAGCCCCGCCAACCTCCTCGAAGGTTCCTACTACCTCCTGAGGGTCCAAAGCCCGGTGGGCCAGTACCACTACCGTTTGCGTCGCTAAGTCCCTCTCGTGCCCACCTTTCTTTGTTTCGTTCCTGTCAAACCTTTTGTTATGCTTCAACGCTTTCAAAATTCAACCAGAACATCCCTTCTTTGCGTCCTGGCGACTATGGCCTTGGCCCTGAGCGCCCAAGTCGCGATGGCCCAGCCCCCTCCGCCCGATGACCCCAACAATGTGGGGGGCGGAACTGGAGGCGCCGGGGTGCCTATCGATGGAGGATTGAGCATTCTGATGGCGGCCGGGGCCGGCCTGGGTCTGAAGAAGGCCTGGGACGCTCGAAAATCCACCCCAACCGAAGGTGACTCCGAGGCAAGCGACGAAGAGCAGTCAGCGACCGCTGGACCTTTGGATTCTTAAGGCCCCTTGAAGGCTTGGTGTTTACCTTTGATGGTGAACCAAGCCTTATGCCTCATCACCCTCCCCCTTCTTTCAGCCATGCGATGATCGCGTGGGCTTTTGGAGCCCTGTTTCTCCTGCGGACCTTGGGGGTCGCGGCCCAATGCCCTCACAACCCCACGGTTACCCCCAACAACCTGATTTTTTGTCCCAACGCCGGTTCGGACACCCTGTGGACCCAAAGCTACCAAGCGTACCAATGGTACAAGGACGGGGTCCTTCAGCCCGGCGATACGTTCCAGTACCGAAGGGTTACCCACCTCGATGCAGGATCCATGTTCTCGGTAGATGCCACCCTCAACGGTTGCACCGAACGTTCCCCCCAGGTGCCGGTGGATGGTTGGGTATTTTTGCTTCCCGTTGTGGCGACCGATGGCCTTCAGTTTCCACTCTGCGTAGGGGATACCCTGCGACTCCGTTTATTGCCACCCTACACGATCCATATCCAATGGACCAACGGCGGTGTTCCCATCCCCGGTGCCACCGATGACACGCTCCTTGTCACAACGGATGGAGATTATTCGGTGAGCGGGGCGCCCGAAATTTGTCCCAACTTCAATCAACAACTCGGCGTAACCCTTTCGTATCGATTCTTGCCTTGCAGCAGCGGTTGGGATGGAAACGAAACAAGCAAGCATCCACCCTCCACATGGGTTCCCAATCCCCTCCAAGGAGAGCGTTTGCACCTCCTCGGTGCTGACCCCGAAGAGGCCATCGAAGTCAAAGTTCTGGACCCCTTGGGTCGTTGCATCCTACACAAGGTCTTGCCGGCCGGTACCTCCACCCTGGAATGGACCAACGAAGCAAAGACCAACCCAGCGGCCCACGGGTTCTACACCATCGTCTGGACCCAGGACCTGCGGACCCGCACTCAACGTTTGATTGTTCAAAATCGTTAAGAGAAACGGCGATGCTGCAGCGAATCGTTGATTTTTCGGTGAAGCAACCCCTGTGGGTGGCCCTGCTGACCCTGGCTTTGGTCATCACGGGTACCTATCAACTACGGCATCTGCCCATTGATGCGGTTCCGGACATCACCAACAACCAAGTACAGGTGATCGCCGTATCTCCTTCCCTGGGTGCGGTGGATGTCGAAAAACTCATCACCCAACCCATCGAAGCCTCCAGCCGGAACATACCCGGCCTGGTTGAAATGCGTAGTTTTTCGCGGTTGGGCTTGTCGGTCATTACCCTGGTTTTTGAAGAAGATGTCGACATCTATTGGGCCCGACAACAAGTCAACGAACGCTTGATCAGCGCCCGCGATTTGATCCCCCAAGGGCTGGCTAGCCCTTACCTGGCCCCCGTGACCACCGGTCTGGGAGAAATTTACCAATATGTGTTACGAACCAAGCCCGGTTACGAAGATCGCTACGACCTAACGGAACTGCGCACCTTGCAGGATTGGCAGGTCCGTCGAGCCTTGTTGGGGGTTCCAGGCGTTGCGGATGTGAGCAGTTTTGGGGGCTTGCTCAAGCAAATCGAAATCAGCGTTCGCCCCGATGAACTCCAGGCCCAAGGGGTCACCCTTCAGGAAATCTACGATGCCGTTCAGGCCAACAACCAAAACGCCGGCGGCGCCTACATCCACCGCGATGCCACCCAGCTATCGATTCGAACCGAAGGCATGGTCCGCACCCCCCAAGAGTTGGAGTCCATTGTGGTCAAAACATCCCCTGCTGGCCTGCCTCTTTTGATCAAAGACGTGGCCGAGGTCCGCCGGGGCCATGCCGTCCGCTACGGCAGCCTGACCTACAACGGCGAAGGGGAAGTCGCCGGAGGGGTGGTCATGATGCTCAAAGGCGAAAATTCAGGTCGTGTTATTGAGTCCGTCAAACAAAAAATCGAAGCCATTCAAGCCAGTCTCCCGGAGGGTGTGGTCGTGGAACCCTTTTTGGATCGAACCAAAATGGTGAACAGTTCCATCCAAACCGTGGGGGTTAACCTCGCGGAAGGGGCTCTTATTGTTGTCTTGGTTTTGGTCTTTTTTTTGGGCAACCTGCGGGCTGGCCTCCTGGTCGCGTCCATCATACCCTTGTCCATGCTCTTTGCCGTCTGCATGATGAATTTTTTTGGGGTCAGCGGCAACCTCATGAGCTTGGGCGCTTTGGATTTTGGACTGATTGTGGACGGGGCTGTGATTGTGGTGGAGGCCGTTCTGCACCGCTTGCACGTCCGCTACACCGGCTTGGTCAAGGAGGGGCGCAGTGTCCTGCCGGGGCAAGCCGAATTGAAAGAGGAAGTCCGACGTTCGTCGGGCAAAATGATGGGGGCGGCCTTCTTTGGCCAGTTAATCATCCTCATGGTGTACCTACCCATCCTAAGCCTGCAGGGTATTGAGGGCAAGATGTTTATACCGATGGCCCAGACCGTGCTCTTTGCCTTGTTGGGAGCCTTTCTACTGAGCCTCACCTATGTGCCCATGATGAGCAGTTGGGTCCTGCGCTGGAATGCCCGCGAATGGAGTCCCAGTCGTCGCATCATGCATCGACTGCAAGGCTGGCAACAACAGATTTTGGTGAAAAGCCTGGATCGTCCCCGACCTGTTTTGGTCGGAATACTTCTCTTGGCGCTGGGGAGTTTTGCGCTCTTTACCACCCTGGGCGGGGAGTTCATTCCTGATTTACCGGAAGGGGATTTTGCGGTGGAAACCAAATTGTTACCCGGATCCAATTTGAAGACCACCACCGACGCGGTGCTTCAGGCCTCGGCCCTGATCCGGGAGCGTTACCCCGAAGTCATCAAGGTCGTGGGCAAAATAGGCAGCGGAGAAATCCCCACCGATCCCATGCCCATGGAGGCCGCCGACCTCATGATTATCCTCAAGGACCCTTCCGAGTGGACCTCTGCTTCTTCGTGGGAAGAACTCTCGGCCCGCATGGCTGAAACCCTCGAAGAAATACCCGGGGTGGCCTTTGGTTTTCAATACCCGGTGGCGATGCGTTTCAACGAACTCATGACCGGCGCCAAGCAAGATGTGGTCATCAAAATCTACGGGGAGAACCTCGATAGCCTCAGCCGTCTGGGCAAAAAAATCGGCTCCTTGGTCCAAAAAGTCCCCGGTGCCGTGGAGGTTTGGGTGGAAACGGTGGAAGGCCTCCCCCAAACCGTGGTACGCTTTGACCGTCCAGCGCTGGCACGCTACGGACTGGATATCACCGATGTGAACCATCAAATTCAAACCGCCTATGCCGGGCGCAAAGTGGGTGAAATAATCGAAGACGAAAAGCGCTTTGATCTCATCCTGCGTATGCCCGATGAACTCCGCCAAAACGCGGAGGCCGTCAGGGATTTGCCCATTGCTTGCCGCGATGGGAGCCGCATCCCACTGCGCGAAATCGCCACCGTGGCCGTGGAACCCGGGGTCAACCAAATTCAAAGGGACGATGCCCGCCGACGGCTCATGGTTGGTTTCAATGTACGGGATCGGGATGTTCAATCAGTGGTCCGGGATGTACAAGCCCTGTGCCGCACCCAATTATTGTTGCCGTCGGGTTACACCCTGCACTTTGGGGGGGCTTTTGAAAACCTCCAAAAGGCCAGCGCTCGCTTGGCCCTGGTGGTACCCTTGGCGCTCGCTTTGATTGGCCTGTTGTTGTACCTGGCCATGGGTTCCCTCCGTCTGGCAGCCTTGGTTTTTGTGACGGTCCCCCTCTCGGCGGTCGGTGGTATTCTGTTGTTATGGGCTAGGGGGCTTCCGTTCAGCATCAGCGCAGGTATTGGATTCATCGTGCTTTTTGGCGTGGCTGTTCTTAACGGAATTGTTTTGATTAAAGAATACCTGTCCCTCGAAGACGACCCGGCTTTGGATGCCCGCGGTGTGGTGCTTCGAGGAACCGCCAACCGTCTGAGGCCGGTTTTGATGACTGCATCGGTTGCCTCCCTGGGCTTTTTGCCCATGGCCCTGAGCCAAGGGGCCGGCGCCGAGGTTCAGCGACCCCTGGCCACGGTCGTCATCGGGGGATTGTTGCTGGCAACCCTCATGACTTTGGTTGTGTTACCGGTGCTCTACACCCTTTGGAGGCATCCCAGTCTCCCAACGCCCACACCCCCAATTCCTAACAACTAATTTATGCCACGGATTTTGAGGATACGACGAGTTGCGCTCTTGCTGGGGCTGCTGGGGCTGCTGGCGGGTCTGTTCAACCCGGCCTATTCGCAGAAGACGACGTCCATCGCCTTGGAAGACGCTCTGCACCAAGGACGGCTCCATTGGTTGCTCCTGCAGTCCGACAGCCTGCGTCGTCAGGCACGATCCCTTGAACTTCGGGGAGGCCCCCTTCCGGACCCTGCAACCATCCAAGGCGAATGGGGTCAACTCAATTCATCCCTGAGGGACCAGGCCGTTCAAATCAACCAAAGCCTGCGCTTGCCTGTTTATCATCGCCGCAGCAGGGACCTGGCCAAGACCCGCTTGGAAGGTGCCCGCCTGGAAGAAGCCCGCACCTTGGCCGAACTCGAAGCGGGCATTATCCGGCTTTATCACCGTTACCTGGTGGAATGGGCACGTATCAAGTTGTACGAGGAATACGATTCGATTCTAGCCGCAACAGCCAAAACGATCGAAAAGCGTTACCAACAGGGCCAGGTATCCGCCGCCGATCGAAATCAACTTTTGCTGATTCGGGGGGAGTCTTCCCTTCAATGGGCCCGGCATCAAAACGAATTGGAGCAAATCGCCCGAGATTTTGGGTTTTGGACCGGGGGTGCCGGGCTACCGAACCCCGCCCAAGCCGATTTGCGCTGGAAACCTGCGAACCCAGGTCTGCTTGATAGCCTGACCCACCCCGAAGTTCTGCGCCTGCACAACCATTGGCTCGAAGCCAAGGCCCTGAGCCGACTCACCCAAGCCCAGCGTCTACCGGGCCTGAGCCTGGGACTCCGCAACATGAGCATTCAAGGAATGGGGCCCGATGGTCAATTTTATCCCTTTTCACGACGATTCAATACTTTGCAAGCCGGCATCAGCCTCCCCCTGCGAGGCAAGCCCTGGCGCTTGCAGGCCGAAGCCGACCGCCACCTAGCCGAAGCCGCAGCCCTGCAATACCGTCACGGTCTCGCGGTTGCCGAAAACCAGCGTAAAAGAGATCGAGAATTAATGTATCTTTTGTTGGAACAATGGAATTATTCAAGCCAGTCCCTGCTTCCTTTGGCCCAGACCCTTCGCAACCAAGCCGAATCCCAGCTGAACCAAGGTGAATTGGACTTGCTCCCCTGGATTACCCAATTGGAACGGATCCTGTGGACCCGATCCAGGCACCTTGATCTTACCGATCAGCTCAACGAAGCCATCGTCCAATGGCATTATCCCAACGCAAACAACCAACCCCAATAATCTCTTGAAGTCCATGCCAGCCTCTACGGGATCCCTCCCCCTCCTTGCCATCGTTCTCGGCCTATTCTTCGGACTAACCTTGACCGGATGCAAACAAGAACCGGAACTTGGTAACTCGGGGGACCCTACCAAGGGCAGCGTAACGGCTGCGGACCTCGAAGATCAAGACAAAAATCTCCTGGTTCTGGATTCTGCACAAGCCCAAAAAGCAGGTTTGGCCTTGGACAGCCTGCGTTTGCTGCCCTTGTCCCACGAAATTCTATTAAGCGGTCAGGTGGAGGCCCCTCCCCAAAACCTCATCTCGGTTTCGATGTCCATGCCGGGCCTCTTGCGTTCCACCCGTTTGTTACCGGGGATGAAAGTACAGAAAGGCGAAATCCTGGCCTTTATGGAGGACCCCGCTTACCTGCAACTTCAAGAAGATTATTGGTCCACCCGAATCCGGGCCGAGAACCTGGAAGCTGAGGTTCAACGCCAAACAGAACTCCTACGCAGCGGTGCTGGCAATCCCAAAACCGAACGCGATACCCGCAGTGAATGGCGTACCGCCCGCGTTCAGGCCAAGGCCTTTGAAGAGAAGTTAAAGCTCCTCGGCCTTGATATAACAAATCTTAGCGAAACCGCCTTGGTGCGTCAGGTACCGGTACGTTCGCCGGTCCAAGGATTTGTGACCAAGGTTCACCACAGCACCGGCCAGTACATTGGGGCGGGCGAGGCGCTCTACGAATTGGTGGATCCATCGGATGTCCACCTACGGCTCAATGTTTTTGAAAAAGACCTCCCCTACCTCCGTGAAAATCAACGCCTCAAGGCCTATACCAACCAACAACCCCGGGTTGAACACCCCGCCCACATTCTCCTCATCGGCAAGGAATTTGCGACGGATCGCAGTGTCGAAGTTCATTGCCACTTTGATCGCTACGATCCCGGATTGATACCGGGGATGTTCATGCGGGCCCGTTTGGAGGTCCTATCGACGGAAACACCGGCCCTGCCCGCGGCAGCAGTCCAATACCATCAAGGCAAAGCCTATGTTTTTGAGAAAGTGAGCATGAACCGGGATTCCGGGCAGGATCAGGGTTTTCTGCGGAGGCCGGTGCGGGTTTTGCATCAAAGCGGCGATTTGGTCTGGTTGGAATTTGAACAACCGGATGAAGCCCCCCTCAAGGGCCGCTTGTTTGCGATTCAAGGGGCTTACCAACTGTTGATGATGGCCTTTAACAAGGCCGACGAGGACTAAGTCCTCCGCGATGTGATCCCGACTGGGGTCGAACCAGTAACCTACTGCTTAGAAGGCAGTTGCTCTATCCATTGAGCTACGGGACCTGCAAAACCGGGGGTTCTGGGAGCGGCCTGGGGCCTCCTTCGTTCCGGAGCGGGCAAAGATAATCGGCCGGACAGGGTTATTTTTGCGCTCTTGAGCCGCCAAACGGCTGATCCCCTACCATGTCCGTACTTGTAGGCCGCAAGGCCCCCCTCTTCACCGCCCCCGCCGTTCTGGACGGCCACCGCATCGTCTCCGATTTCAAGCTCGAAAGCTTGATCGGAACCAAAACGATTGTTTTGTATTTCTACCCCAAAGATTTCTCCGGCATCTGTCCCAAGGAACTGCTGGCCTTTCAACAGCAATTGCCCGAATTCGAGAAGCGGAATTGCGCCGTGCTCGCTTGTTCAACGGACAGCGACGTGAGCCACAAAGCCTGGTTGAATACCCCGGTTTCCCAGGGGGGTATCCAAGGGGTCACTTATCCGGTCATTTCGGATTTCACCAAAACCATCACCGCCCAATACGGCATTTTGGCCGGGGAATACGATTACAACGAAGCGGGCCAATTGATCTGTGAAGGGCCCATGATACCTTACCGCGGTTTGTTTATCATTGACAAAAACGGGGTGGTCCAGCATCAAGTGGTCAATTTCTTCCCACTGGTTCGTTCGGTCAAAGACACCCTTCGAATGGTGGACACCCTACACCGATTCCAAGAGCAGGGCGAAGTTTGCGAGGTCGAACTATAATCCGTAACACAGGATGTTTGAAAAGCTAAGCGATCGCCTTGAACAGGCGATGCGGACCCTCAAAGG
>Ga0214923_10004376_pt1 | contig 17095 bp, 16 predicted proteins | sample LL1510_MetaG_FD_177993 | JGI IMG/M metagenome (GOLD analysis project Ga0214923, IMG submission 177993) | Freshwater microbial communities from Lake Lanier, Atlanta, Georgia, United States - LL-1510 | ecosystem: Environmental > Aquatic > Freshwater > Lake | place: USA: Georgia | collected... | reverse complement strand
TGAAGAGATAAAGCTTCTAAATCGTCTTGCGAAAGAGAAAGCTGAAATAGTTCTTTTAGTCCCTGAAGCATGAAAACGCTATCTGCACTACCACCTCCTAAACCTGCGCCAGTTGGAATATTTTTATGAAGATGTACATCTATACTCTTCAATAGGGGAAAACGATCTTTTAAAAGTTGGTACGCTTTAACACAGCTGTTTTCCTCTGTTGCGCCAGCAATCGGAAATCCCGTTTGTGTAAATCTGATTTCTCCATCTTTTTGAGGTGAAATTCTTATTTCAAGAATATCAGAAACAGGAATTGGAAAAAAAATAGTTTCCAGGTCATGATAACCATCCTGTCGCTTACGAAGGATACGTAGGCCCAGGTTGATTTTACAATTTGGAAATACAATCATGAATTTGATCTAGGGGTTCTCCTGATTTCTGCTATTTATTTCGTCTCGGATAGCAATAGCTCGTATATAGTCCTCATTTTCTAACACCTCATTTAGCAAGTTATTTAACTCTGCAAGTGTCATTTGTTTGAGGTCTTCATTTCCCGTTTTTTTTATCTCTTCTTCTAAGGATTCTTCACCCTCTCTCTTTTTCTTAGTTTCGTCGGTTTCCTCCAACAAAATACCTGCATTTTGAAGAATATTTTCATAGGTATAAATGGGGCAACCAAAACGAACAGCCATCGCGATGGCATCCGATGTTCTGGAGTCGATTTCAATGGTATCCTGTTCATTTGAACAGACTAGTTTAGAATAGAAAACCCCTTCTTGTAAGTCATTAATAATTACTTCATGTAAATCAATTCCAAAAGCAATTAAAAAGTTCTTCATTAAATCATGGGTAAGAGGTCGAGAAGGGTTCATTTTTTCAAGTGCCACAGCAATGGCTTGCGCTTCAAATCCTCCAATCACAATTGGGAGTCTTCTTGATCCATTTACCTCACCCAGTACAACAGCATAGGACTGTGTTTGTGTGATACTGTGAGAAATTGCAATTATTTCCAGTTCAATTTTTTTCATCTGGATAACAAATATAAAACGGATTCTAAGGGATCCTTAGTTGACTTTCAAATTTTTGATGGCAGCAGTGATTTTTGGGACCACTTCAAAAGCATCTCCAACAATTCCATAGTCTGCTGCTTTAAAAAAGGGAGCTTCCGGATCTTTATTGATGACTACAATCACTTTACTTCTGTTTACCCCGGCCAGATGCTGGATTGCACCAGAAATTCCTATTGCTATGTATAGATTAGGTGCAATGGCAATACCAGTTTGACCGACATGCTCGTGGTGTGGCCGCCAATGCGCATCAGCAACGGGTCTACTACAAGCGAGCGCAGCATGAAGCGTAGTGGCTAGTTCCTCAACCATTCCCCAATTTTCCGGTCCTTTCAAGCCCCTTCCGGCACTTACGACAGTAGTTGCCTCTGTGAGAGAAAGTTCGCCAGCTGTTTTTTGTACCGATTTGCTTTTGATTTTGGATGCAGGAACTTGAATGTTTGATTCAGTGACGATCGCACTACCACCTATTTCTTTAATGCTGGTTGAGTTTGGATTTATAGTTAAAACACAGCGACTGGATTTGATTTCAATACTCGCATAAGCTTTACCAGAAAAAACGGATTTCTTTACTGTTATTCCTTGCGCAATAGTAGGAAGTTCAATTACCCCCGTTACCAAACCCGCTTTGAGTCGTGTGGAGGTAAGCGGAGCTAGTAATTTTCCATTCAGTGAATGTGAAAAAAGAAGGGTAGTGGCTTGTAGTTGTTCTGCTAATTCGCACAGGGCGTTGGCATCTGTGTCTTGTGCACTAACACGCGTTTCACCTTTGTTAATCCAATAGACTTCCTGTAAGCCATAGTTACCTAATTGGCTTAGATCTTCCGAGCAGGATCCGATTACAACTCCAACTAGTTTCTCGTTTTTAATTTTTGCAAGGTCAGCGCCATATGTAATAACTTCTAATGCTGACTTTTTGATTTTTCCATCTGCGCTGTCAATATATACCAGGATACTCATAATTGAATTTTGTGAATTTAAATTACTTTGGCTTCTTCATGTAAAAGACGTACCAGTTCTTCTGGTTGGTCTGCGGGTATCAATTTGACACCGGACTTTGCAGAAGGAAGATGATATTCTTTGATCGTAGTAAGTATGTTTGTGGAGACAGGTTCTAGTACATGTAGCGGTTTTGTTCTGGCTGCCATGATTCCTCTCATGTTAGGGATTCTAGCTTCCGCCATTCCCTTTTGTGCGCTAATTACGAGGGGCAATGGCGCTTCACATACTTCCTCTCCACCCTCAATTTCTCTGGTTACTATTGCCTGATTGTTTTGGATATCCAATTTGGTGGCAAGACTGATATAGGGGTAATCTAAAAGTCCAGCTAGTATACCACCCATTGCAGAGCCATTATGATCTATAGTTTCCTTTCCGGTTAACAATAAGTCGTAATTCCCATTTTTGGCAAAAGCAGCTATCTGTTCTGCCACAAACTGCCCATCAGTGGCTACTGCATTGATACGAAAAGCCTCATCACCACCCAATGCAAGAGCCTTTCTGATTATGGGATCTGCATCTGACTCTCCTACAGTAATCAAATGAAGAGTTGCGGCGGGATTGGCCTCTTTTAATTCAATAGCTCTGACTAGGGCGAACCATTCATCCCAGGGATTGACGATCCATTGTACCCCAGTGGTATCGAATTTCGTGTTGTTATCGGTGAAGGCTATTTTTGCCGTGGTATCCGGCGTTTTACTGATACAAACCAGAATCTTCATGTGTGTTAGATTAAACGGTTCAATTAGTTGTTATTGCAACTATGCAAAGATAAGTTTTGGAGCAGCTTTAAAAAAAGGATTACCTGGTGTTTTTTATTGTATAACTACTAACTAATGGATCGTATCACGAAACTTCAGGAAATGTTAGCCCAGTCGCCCGGAGATTCTTTTTTACAGCACGCTCTTGCCCTTGAATTCATAAAGAGGGGAGACGATCTTAAGGCACGTCGATATTTTGAGGAATTGCTTGGTTCTGACCCCATGTATGTAGGTAGTTATTATCATTTGGCAAAGTTACTAGAGCGAAATGGGGATACTTCTGCAGCTATCGCGACCTATGAAAAAGGGATGGAACAGGCAAAGAAAGTACAAGACCAACATGCCTATAATGAGCTGCGGGGAGCTTGGGAAGAATTAACCTTTTAATTGCTAGCATTGATTGAAATTAAAAAATTGATAGCGGCAATAGCTCCAGTTAATACTGGAGATGGGTTTTTAATTGCTGCAAGTGGAGGTATGGATTCTACCGTCCTAGCGTTTCTTTGTCACGAAGCTGGATTGAAAATAGAATTAGCCCATTGTAATTTTATGTTAAGGGATGAGGAGAGTGAACGAGATGAGCAATTTGTTCGTGCACTAGCTGCTAAATGGAATGTGCCATTGCACGTTAATAAGTTTAACACGGCATCTTTTGCTAGTGAAAAAAAACTCTCAATTCAGGAGGCAGCTCGGCAACTTCGTTATAATTGGTTTCAAGAGTTGATTGACTCTACTAAACATCTCAACTGGGTACTTACAGCGCATCATCAAGAAGACAACGCAGAGACTATTGCAATGCATTTTTTTAGAGGAACTGGTTTAAGAGGGTTAATGGGAATTCCTGCTCGTTCAGGCAACGTTATTCGTCCTTTATTGACAGTTAGCCATAACGATATTCAAAATTATGCTGCTGCTCATCATGTTGAATTTGTGACAGATTCCAGCAATTTGAAAGAGGATTATACACGTAATTATTTCCGTCATACGATTCTGCCTGCGATTGAAAAAGTGTTTCCAACTGTTAAACAAAACCTTTTAGATAATGGCAAAAGAATTGAACAAGCTGATCAATTATTACAGATTTATGTTGAGCAATTTAAAAAGAAGTACTTGTTGCAAAAACAAAATGAATATCACCTTTCTATTGCTCAATTAAAGAAATTTGAACACACTTCTTTGTTATTTGAATTGTTGCATCCTTTTGGGTTTACTCCTGGCCAGGTGGGGGAGGCAGCTCTTCTTTTGAATGCCAGAACCGGCGCGCAATTAGTGGCTGCAACTGGACAATGGCGATTGATAAAAAATCGAAAGCAGTTAATCATTGCTCCTTTATTATCCACAAAAAATGACTATATCGAGGTGGAGAGTATCAATGAAGAAATAAAATACCCAGAAGGTGTTTTGACTTTTCTCCCCGCTAAGACTAGTGAGATTACATTTGGGAACGAAAAGCAAGTTTTTGTAGATGCGAAGCTTTTACAATTTCCTCTCTTGTTGCGTAAATGGAAAGAGGGGGACTATTTTTACCCATTGGGAATGCGTAAAAAGAAAAAAGTATCCCGACTCTTAATCGATTTAAAATTTTCTGCTTCCGAAAAGGAAAAGGTTTGGGTTTTAACGACGGGTGATAAAATTTGCTGGGTTGTAGGAATCCGATTAGATGATCGGTTTAAGATTACCACTCAAACTAATGAAGTGATTCAAGTTGTTTTGGATTCAGACTTAGCGTAAATAAGCTGCAACTTGTAGTATAAAATTATCCAAAACAGCAGTCTGGCTTTTAAAATAGTAGGCTGCAGCTAATGTAAAAATTACTCCATAAATAGCTCCGGCAATGTGTGCGGCATGATTGATATTGTCTTTTCCTTTCTTATTCAAGTAGGATGAGAGAAGTAGGTAAGCAGGTCCAAACACAAAACCAGGAATTACGGGCGGCAGAATGAAGAAGCCAATTTTTATGGTTGGATTTAGAAGTATTGAGGCAAATAAAATAGCGCTAACTGCTCCTGAAGCACCCAAACTTGCATATCGAGTGTTTTGCTTGTGTTTCCAATAGGAAGTAATCATTGAAAAAGGAAAAGCAGAAATATATAAAGTTGAATAGAGGATTACTCCATTCTCTCCAAATAAATTGTCTCTATTGAATTGTGCTTCGAGTCCCTCTCCAAATAGATAAAGGGTGAGCATATTGAATAATAAATGTTCCCAATCGGCATGAATTAGTCCGCTTGTAAAAAAGCGATACCATTCATTTCTTTTTTGGATTTGAACCGGTTTGAAAAGAAGTTGTTCTTTTATTGTTGTACTTGAAAATGCAACAATACTGACAATTGCTGTGATAAAAATTATTATTTGAGTGTGGCTGAGCATTAGCTGTGATGATATTTTTCATTTCTCAAAATTGTAGCCGCTCGGTAAAGTTGTTCTGCCAAAATAAGACGTACTAATTGGTGAGGGAAAACTAGTTTGGATAAACTCCAGGTAAAATTGGCTCTTTTCATCACGCTCGCATCTACTCCAAATGCTCCGCCAATCAGAAATACAACATTTTTATTTCCATCATTTGCTCGCTTTTGTAAAAATTTAGCCAACTCAGGTGAAGAGAGTTCTTTCCCTTTTTCATCAAGTAATACCAAATAGTCATCTGCTTGAAGCCATTCAAGAATTACATCTGCTTCTCTTTTTCTAATATCCAATTCACTTAACATCCCTGAATGTTTGGGTGCAGGTAGGAGTGTCCATTCAGTTTTAAAATAATGGCTGAGTCTTTTCGTAAATGTGTCAGTGCCCGATTTTACATAGGGTTCATGACTTTTGCCAATAGCCCATAAACAAATCCTCATTTGTTAAAAATATTAAATATCCCCTAACTTTCCAGTATGATAAAAATACTAGCTCGACTTTCGCTTTTATTGCTATTTGGCTTGCAAATTATAGTTGTAAGGGGTCAACATCAACCCATTGGAGTATTTGATTCAGGAACTGGTGGATTAACCGTTTTAGAAGCTATGCTCAACCTTGATGCATTTAACAACAAAACAGGTAAGCCAGGTGCTGATGGAATACCTGATTTTCGTGGTGAACATTTTAATTATCTGGCTGACCAAGCAAACATGCCTTATGGGAATTATGCAGCGGAGGGGAAAACAGATTTTTTGAAAGAACAGATATTGAAGTGCATGACTTTTTTAGCAAAAGATACTTTTTATCAAAAGCGAATTGCTGACAGATATATCAATTATCAAAAGGCGAACGCTAAGATGTTGGTGGTAGCTTGTAACACTGCAACCGCGTATGCACTCAACGATATAAAAAATTTAATGGGACCAACCATTCCTGTGGTGGGAGTTATTGATGCAGGATGTAAAGCGGCTTTGCGCTTTCAGCAAAAAGAAAAAGGAACAATTGGTGTTTTTGCTACGGTAGGTACTGTCGCCTCTAATGGCTATCCAAAAGCTTTAGAACAGCTTGGGGCTTCCTTGGGTATGGGTAAATTATCCATTGTAAGTCAAGGAGGATATGGATTAGCTGAGAGTATTGATAGAGATTGGAGCTTTTTGGCGGATCAGGTTTCAAAACCGCGAGTAGATTATAAAGGACCTTCTTTATCCAATACGAAATATCCAATTGACCCCGCTTTGACTTCTGTGTATCGGTTTGTTTCTACGGGTAATAGTTTGCTTTGTGAGTATGATGATAAAGGCAAGTGCACCGAAATGCAATTAAACGACCCGGTGAATTATGTGCGATATCACTTGGTTACATTGTTAGAAAAAATGAAAAAAGAGCATTATGCATCACCTTTAAATACGTTGATTTTAGGTTGTACACACTATCCTTTTTTGAGGGATACTATTTCATCTGTATTGAAAGAATTATATGATTTTAAAGATGAAAATGGCTATCGTTATAGAGGAGTACTTGCCCTTAAAGTTGAGTTAATCGATCCTGCCATTGAGACAGCTAAAGAGGCTTATTTGGCTTTGCGTAATTTACCAGAACGTTCAAGTGCTTCCACTGGTTCAATATCACCTCAGCAAGATGCTTTTTTTATAGCAGTTCCTAATTTGGAACTTAGTGAAATCAAACTTCAGTCTGATGGCTGGTTTACTTATGCGTATAAATATGGCAGAAGTGCTGGCTCGGGAAACCAATATGTTCGTTTTGTGCCATTTGACAGAAACAATATTGCCCAAGCTACCTATGAGCGGTTTAGACGGGTACTTCCAGGAGCCTATAATCGAATGGTCAAAGCAGGAGTGGAAGGGGCTCAGATTCGCTGAGAAAATCCAAGTTCTGCTGACTTATTATTGAAGGTTTTTGTAATGGCTTCTTCCAAATCTATTTCAAGTAAGGAGGCTAACAGGTCAAGGTAAATCGCAATGCCTCCAACTTCCTCCTCAAGCATTTCTTTATTTATTTGGCTTGCTTTATAACTACTGCCACCATCAACTCCTCCTTTTTCTACCCGCTGAAGCTTTTTTATCATGTTGCAAAGCTCTCCAACTTCGCCAGCCAAAGCTGTTGTCCAGTAGGTAAGAGGCTGGTTATTGTAACATTTAAAACCATGAATGGCTCTGTCCACATTTTGTGCGCGAAATTTAGCTAAGTTGATTGCCATAGATTTCTTTTTATGAATTTATTCAAATTTGACTTGCAACTGTTGATTTCTTGTAAATTCATGCCATGCTCCTTAGAATTGCCCTCTATTTGCTTTTGTTTTTTTTGCAGTTTATTGTTCAAGCGCAACCCTTACGCTCCGAACTTTTACAACGTCTTTATGATGCTGACCAACCCATTGCTTCCATATACACTCCTTCATTAACGGGTTTGTTTCCGAACAAAACCGACAAGAGATACCCCTACAATAAGCAGTATTTGGTAAAGACAGATCGTCAACTTTTACTGGGTCTTGCAGGCACTGGAATATTGTATGAGTTGATTCCAATTTCTGCAGGTGTTTTTGACATAAAAAGGATAGATTCTACTTTATATGCCGGAAATAATTTTTGTGCGGCAAATTTTTCTTTTGATTCGGTTGTTTACTCGTACGGTGGATATGGATTTTGGAAGACAAATGGTTCATTAAAGCAGTATAATCCCTTTTCAAGGGAATGGGATATTATTCCTCTTTTTGATGAACGGGCATCTACTTTTTGTCAAGGACCCTCTGGGGTTAATTGGAAAAGAGCATCAAGTGCAATCCCGGATTTAAAGGATTTCAATACAACCTATGCGCCCTCATTTTTTTGGGTTGATCCTGTTTCCAAGCTTTTTTTCATGGGTGCACAACATGTCATAAATGAAGGCTTGACTGATTCGCTTGTAGTTGATCGATCGGAATTCAATGCACAAGTTAGTATGCTTGATATCATAAAAAAGCAATGGACTACTTTAGGGAAGCTCAATAAATATGGATGGCATTATACGATTCAATTGCCTTGGGGGCTTTTGATTATCGAATCCCCTGAATCTGCATACATAGCAGATTTTAAAAACAATAAGGTCCTCTATTGTAAAAGTGATTTATTGCCTCAATTTCGAAAGTTTTTTAAAAATGAAGTGCCTGACGTTTTCTTTTACACAAATAATTTTATTTATGTAGGCAGCCCTTCACTTAATACAATTGACAGCATTCCTCTCCAACTCTCCAACTTTGTATTTACCGGAGAGCAATTATTTCTGAAGGATGGCGGTTCAAGAAATAGTTTTCTGACTCTTAGTTTATTTTATTGGATTGTTATTGTTTTCTTTTCGCTTTTAGTTGCTGGGGTAATCTTTTGGTTTGTACGTCGTAATCGATTAAAAAGGTATCTCTCTTCTAGTGCAATTGCTGATTCTACTGTCTCATTCAGTGAGCGGATCAAAATATTGAATGAAACAGAAATTGAACTGATTCATTATTTAATTAATAAGTCAGTAAAGGGTAAAAAAACTACGATTGAAGAAGTCAATAGGCTAGCTGGGGTTGCCCAAAAGAGTGAGCCTATTCGAAGAAGAGTCCGTAGTGAGTTGATAAATTCAATCAACGAAAAATGGATCGTCGTTACAGGATCCAGAGATCGATTGATCACTTCTATTAAATCTAGTTTTGATGCTCGTACTCGCGAGTATTATATTGCCGAGAAATGGCTTATATCAGATATGATAATTCAGCTTACTAAAAACAAATTACCAGGTTAATAAGCCGTCCAGCCTCCATCTACAGTCACAACGCTTCCATTTACAAAGCTGCTTTTGTCAGAAGCTAAGAACACTGCGACCGCTGCAATTTCTTCTGGAGCCCCGAATCTTGGATTTGTTTGTGTGCCGCCCATGATTCTTTCCTTTGTTTTTTCGGGTAATCTTTCCATATCAAAATCCTCTAGTATATTAGTTGGTACTGCACCTGGCGCTATAGCATTACATCGGATTCCATCTTTGGCGTAATAATAACCTGTATTTTTAGTTAGACCGATCAGCCCATGCTTACTAGCCGTGTAAGCTGCACCTGCTCTTGTGCCAAACAGACCACCAACGGAAGCTATATTTACGATTGTTCCTGATTTTTGTTGGAGAAAAATTCTACAAACACTTCTCATCGCCTTCATTGGGCCCTCTAAATTGACCTTAATAACTTGTTCCCATCTTAGGTTGTTCAATTCTGCCACAGGTTCAAAATGATCCATTATGCCTGCGTTATTTACCAAAATATCAACTTTTCCAAATTGATTTAGAGCCTGTGAAATCATAAGTTCAATCTCATCCTCTTTTGTCATATCGGCTACACAGGTCAATATTCTTCCAGGATATGAAGTCATTTCTACCGTAGCCATCCTTGTTAATCTTTCTTTAGATTGATCTGCTACTAGCACATTACTTCCTTCTTGTAAAAAACTGGATGCTATGGCTTTTCCAATGCCAGAAGCTGCTCCCGTTATAATTGCTACTTTGTTATTGAGTTCGGCCATTTATTTTCAAATGTGCCAGCTATTATCAGGTCAACCAATGATTATAAATAGGGGAGCAGTGATTTTTTGCGAGTTCTGTAATTAGTTATAAATTGCTCTCTATAAAAATTTATAACTAAAATAATCTGCTATGAAAAACCTTTTATTGCTGACTACATTGCTACTTGCCCTTGCTGTGGCACCGATTGGCACTACCTGGGCTCAAAAGAAGTCTAGCAACATCAGCCTATACCTTGGTGGCGGTGTTAATTTAGCCAAAGCGGAAGTGGCAGGATTTTATGACAAGACTAGCCAGTCTACTTCTCGTTTTTCATTTGGTTTTTTTGCCGATAAAATTGTGAAAGGTAATTTGGCTATTCGCTCTGGTCTTTTCTATAATGGCTTGGGGCAGCAGTATAAAGTGAATGAAAAGTCTCAACAGGACGAATTCAATTATTTCACTGTACCGGTGCAGGCGAAAATTTCATTCAAAGCATCTCCATTTAGCTTATATGCTGGCCCTCAGTTTTCATATCTTTTAAATGCTACTTGGAAACCTGATGCAGACACTAAAGCTTTGATGACTGATCAATTCCAAAAACTAAATGTTTCTGCCGCAGGAGGAATTATCTGTGCTTTCACCAAACGCTTTTCGATGGCTTTTGAATATCAAAGTAGTTTAGGTAGCACACTTGATAAACTTTATGCAGATAATCTGCCTGATGGTACTTCCTACACGCCCAATGCTTACTCGCTACGAGCATACGTTAAACTCTCTAAATAAATCAAAAGCCCCCTGAATTTGGGGGCTTTTTTATTTCCCGATTACTTTCAGTGATCCTTTTCGCATTGGTTGTACTCAAAGCCCTAATCACGCCTTCGGCGTGCTTAGGATTACTTTCAGTGATCCTTTTCGCATTGGTCGTATCCAAAGCCCTAATCACGCCTTCGGCGTGCTTAGGATTACTTTCAGTGATCCTTTTCGCATTGGTTGTACTCAAAGCCCTAATCACGCCTTCGGCGTGCTTAGGATTACTTTCAGTGATCCTTTTCGCATTGGTCGTATCCAAAGCCCTAATCACGCCTTCGGCGTGTGCGGTCTTTTTTATTTATTCGCTTTTGAAAGCAAGCTTTCAACGCTCATAAATAAAAAAGCCCTCAACACTTCGTGTTAAGGGCTTTGTGACCCCGTCAGGATTCAAACCTGAAACCTTTTGATCCGTAGTCAAATGCTCTATTCAGTTGAGCTACGGGGCCTGCAACAAGGAAAATAATCCCCTGAGGGGTGCAAATATAGGACAAAAAATCAATAAGGATATCGCACAAAAGCTTCCACAGCTGCGTAGTGCGTTAGCCCTAAATCGGCATATAAAGACGCTGTATGAGCATTTCTTTCCTCGGCCCGTTGCCAGAACTCTCTGGAATCTGCACCTTGGAAGGGAACCATATCTTTTTGCGACTGATGGATGAAAATTCCATGTCTTTTTTTAAGTACCTGGTCGGGGCTCATCGGAATTGCCATTTCAATATCCTCGATATTCCATTCTTGCCATGCTCCTTTGTAAAGCCACAACCAACAATCATTTACCCATGCCTCGCCACTTGATTTGAGCCTTCTTAAGGCCTCCAAAACAATGGTAAAACAAACTTTATGGGTGCCATGTGGATCTGCAAAATCACCAGCACAATACACCTGGTGAGGTTTAATAGATCGGAGTAGCTCCATCGTTATTTTAATGTCTTTTTCGCTTGCTGGTTTTTTTTGAATTGTACCCGTCTCATAAAAGGGTAGCTCTTGAAAGTGAACATTTTTTTCATTAATTCCTACGTATCGGCAAGTAGCTTTTGCTTCGCCTTGTCTAATTAATGCTTTGATTTTTCGAATGGCTGGATTGTCAGTTTGGTTTGATTTTTTTCTGGATAAAAATTTACGTGCCTCTTTCACAAATTCAGTTGCTTTTTTAGAGGGACTACCAATCACAGATTCAAATCCAATTGCAAAATCAAGGTATCTTGAAACAAATTCATCTGTTACAGCAATATTACCACTGGTTTGATAAGCTACATGAACATCATTACCCTGATCATGAAGTCGTTGAAAGGTGCCTCCCATGCTAATGATATCATCATCCGGGTGTGGTGAAAAAATAATGATCCGTTTAGGCCAGGGTAGTGAACGCTCTGGATGTGCAGGAATATGTGCATTAGGTTTACCCGCAGGCCAACCTGTAAGCGTATCTCGGAGCATGTAATAAACCTGTAAGTTTATTTCGTAGGCATCTCCTTTCTCTACTAGTAAATCTCCCAGGCCATATTCATTGTAATCGCTATTAGTAAGACTTAGGACAGGCTTTTTAAGTTTCAAAGCCATATTTACAACAGCTTTTTTAATCAGCTTAGGTGTCCACTCACATTCACCAGTAAGCCATGGAGATTTAAAACGAGTAAGCTCGCTGGCTGCATCTTGATCTATTACAAATTGTACATCTTCGTGTTGTTGTAGTAGAGAAGCGGGGACAGTCTCACTCATTTCGTCTTCTACCGCCTGTTTAATGACAGGAGCTTTGCCGCTTCCCCATGCCATTAAAACTATTTTTTTTGACTTTAAAATGGTACTGATGCCCATTGTCAAAGCGAGACGAGGTACTTCTGCAATGTTTGCAAATTCATATGAATTGGCGAGTCTCGTTGAATTATCCAAAGTGATTAATCGCGTTCTTGAATGAATGGCTGATCCAGGCTCATTAAAACCGATATGACCATTATTCCCTATACCCAGTATTTGTAAATCGATTCCGCCGCATTCCTCTATTTTCTTTTCGTAAGCAGTGCAATGATCTTTTATTTTATCTTTTTCGATTTCTCCGCTAGGGATATAAATATTGCGAGGATTTATATCGATGTGATCAAAAAGATGACGTTGCATAAAGCGATAATAACTTTGCAAAGCCTCTTTTTCTATCGGGTAATATTCATCAAGATTAAACGTGATCACATTTTTGAAGCTTAATCCTTCTTCTTTATGAAGACGAACCAGTTCAGCATAAAGTGACTTAGGAGTTGAACCTGTTGCGAGTCCCAAAACGACTTTTTGTTTTTTCTTTTGTTTTGAGAGTATCAGCTGGGCAATTTGACGAGCAACCCATTTTGAACCAAGTTGCGCATTATCCTCAATTCGAACAGGCATTTTCTCGAAGCTATCTGCAAGGTTAGCGGGGAAGGAGGGGGTAGGCATGAAACCAGTTTACTTACAAAAATAATTTATTAAGTCCTAAATATTTAATAAAAGAATTAATCAATTTGAATCTCATCCACAAAGAGCCATGACTTGTTTCCCTCTCCAGGGTTGCCTGTGGGGATTGCGCCTCTATTTTTGACTAAAACTTTAATATATCTCTGTTTTATATTGGTATTCAATTCTATATATCCAATTTGGTCTTTTCCGTTTTCAAAATTAATCTTTTCTGAAGTACCAATTTTTTTAAAATTGACACCATCTTTAGATGTCGATATTTCGATAGAAGAAGGTTGATGAATCCAGCTTCCTGGTTGGTGCAAAAACCAAACTTTTACTTTTTTTACTGGGGTTTCAAGACCCAAATCAATCGTGGCTTCCAGATTTTCTCCGCTGTAGCCCAGGTATTTTTTGAAATGAATACTTTTTTCGGAGTTGTTTCTAATCCCGTTAACCAGCGTAAAAGGCCCGTCTCCAGGATAGCTGCGAGAGGGTTGTTGAAGCAAAGTGATATCTTTCCCAGTTGCTTTATTGATTTCTATCTGCTGCGCAAACGTACTTTTTGCTTCTTGATTGTTACCAATAAATTTTGCGGTGTAAAGATTACTATTTTGAATGGTAACAGGACCTTGATAGATTCCATTTAAAGGAGAGTCCCAGATAATTTGTCCGTTTTTAGCATTACATGTTAAAGCAAGTGTAATTCCCTTTTTGTCAGTTGTAGGCAACACGTTGCTTCCAACATCAAAATAACCAGAGTTCACAGTCACTCCCCAGCTTTCATAGCGTTGCATTAAGGGCTCTATTTTACTTTCAAATGATGACCAGTTTTTTTTGTCTAAAGGAGTCCACAATACTTCACTAAGTGCAGCAATCCGGGGGAAGATCATGTACTCAACCTTTTTTTCATTTTTCATATACTCCGTCCAAACATTTGCTTGTGCTCCTAATACCATTCCTGTTTTTTCTACTGGAATTTCAGCAGGCACGGGATTATAGGCGTACACTTTTTCGATTGGGTTGAATCCCCCAATGGTTACAGAATCCTCTACCAGGCGCTGTGTATGATCAAAATAAAGAGGATTTCCTGGAGTCATAATCACTGGATGGTTTTGTTTTGCAGCTTCAATTCCTCCTGTTTCTCCTCTCCAGCTCATAACAGTGGCATTCGGAGCCAGTCCTCCCTCGAGTATTTCATCCCAGCCGATTAATTTTTTGCCTTTTGCATTTAAGTACTTCTCGATTCGTTGTATAAAATAGCTCTGTAATTCGTGTTCGTCTTTAAGCCCCAATTCTTTCATTCTTTTTTGACAAAGTGAACATTGTTTCCAATGTGTTTTTGGGCATTCATCACCTCCTACATGGAAATACGATGAGGGAAAAAGAGTGATTACTTCGTTTATTACATCTTGTAAAAATTCAAAAGTAGATTCTTTGCCTGCACAAAAAACATCATCAAATACACCCCAGGTTTCTTGTACTAATTTTACTTTACCTTTTTTCTGTTCGTCAATAGATTTTGCAGAAATCATTGAAGGGGGAATAGCAGTTGGCTTATCAGGAAAACAACTTAAAAAAGGGTAGGCGGCAATAGCAGCACTGCTATGACCTGGCATTTCGATTTCTGGTATAACCTCTACAAATCTATCTTTTGCATAGGCTACTACTTCTTTTATTTCTTGCTGCGTGTAAAAACCCCCATAGGGAATATTATCATTTCCCTTGCCAGGATACCTGCCAATAATGGTTCCATTTCGCCAAGCACCAATTTGTGTCAGAGCAGGATATTTTTTTATTTCTATTCTCCAGCCTTGATCTTCAGTCAAATGCCAATGAAAGGTGTTCAACTTGTGATAGGATAACCAATCAATGTATTTTTTTATGAAAGACACAGGGAAAAAATGGCGACCCACATCAAGATGCATTCCTCGATAGGCAAATCGCGGGTAATCTTCAATATGGACTAATGGTAATTTTATTTCATTGCCAGGCTGAGGAGTAAGTAATTGGAGAAGCGTTCTGCTTGCATGAAAAAAAGACTCAGCATTTTGAACGGTAAGTGAGATGCCTTTTTCGGCTATCAATAGGTCATAGGCTTGAGCGGCTTCCGCTTTTCCTGATTTTTCAAAAATTTGAATTTGAGCAGATGAAGGTTGGCTTGTTGGATTTAACTGGATATTGAATTGCTCAGCAAATTCTTTGCTCACCAACTCAATTGTTTTTAAAAGTTGTGGATTTTTTGAAGCAGTGAAGTAACTACAATTTTTGGGTAGGTTGTATTTGCCGCTATTCAATTCAATATTTGCTGGTTCTGGCACAATAAAGGACTGTGCCCATCCTGAAAATGGAATCAATAAAAGAAATGCAATAAGGCGCATGGAGATAATTTAAGTATCTAAAATACCAATTAGTCCAATACGCCAAATTTTCCAAGGTTAAAATCTGAAATTGCCTGGTCAATTTCTTCCCATGTGTTCATTAAAAAGGGACCGTAAGCCACAAGGGGCTCGTGGATGGGTTCTCCCGCAAGTATCAAAATGGTTGATTCCTCTGATGAAGTAACATTGATGTCTTCTCCATCATTAGCTAGCAGAACAAAATGATTGGTGGATGCTGAGGTGTCATTGATTTGGACACTCCCTTTTACTACTAAAAGTCCCGTATTATAGTGAGATGGAAAATGTAGGGTAAATGAGCCCTCCTTATGTAGATGTAAATTTGAAAGATGCACAGGGGTAAATGTTTTTGCGGGGCCCTTTATTTGATTGACTTCTCCTGCTATTATTTCTAATACGCCTCCTTCAAATTTTAGATGTCCCATGGCCTCTTTTTTTAATTCCTGATAGCGGGGCGTCGTCATTTTGTAAGCCGCAGGCAGATTGACCCATAGTTGCACCATTTGAAAGGGGCCTCCCTTTTTTGAAAAAGAGGCTTCATGATATTCCTTATGTAATACTCCCGATGCTGCAGTCATCCACTGCACATCGCCCTCTTCAATTACACCTTTATTTCCGGCACTATCATGATGGGCAATTTTCCCATGATAAGCAATCGTTACTGTTTCAAACCCTCGGTGAGGATGCACATCCACCCCGCGTGGCTGTTCTGATGGTGGGAATTCAAATTTTGAGGCATAGTCCAACATAAAAAAAGGACTCATTCGTTGCTTACTTTGAATGGCTCCTGAAGGAAAGAAATTGTGGACTCTAAATCCATCTCCCACCATATGTGGGGGAGGTGGCGCAATAACTCGTTCAATAGACCTTGCTGTACTCATTTTGCAAAGTTACTTTTCGGTGTTTAAACATTAAAATAAATATGCCTACCTTTCTTGCATGTTTAATCGGCGAAACTTTTTGCAATCACTCACAATACTTTCGGCGGGTGCTGCTATTCATCCTTCCAAAGTATCTGCACAGTCTAAAATGGCGGGGTTTGTTAATAAGCCACTTGTAATCTCAACTTGGGATGCAGGACTTTTAGCCAACAAAAAGGCCTGGACAATATTACAAAAGGGTGGAAGAGCATTAGATGCAGTGGAAGAAGGTGTAAAAGAAACAGAGTCATCTTTGAATTGTTGTGTTGGGTTAGGAGCCAATCCGGACAGGGATGGTCATGTTACCCTGGATGCATGCATTATGGATGAAAATCACAATTGTGGGGCTGTTGCTTTCTTAGAAAGGATTAAACATCCCATTTCAGTGGCTAGACGCGTGATGGAAAAAACTCCTCATGTTTTTTTAGTGGGTGAGGGAGCGCAACAATTTGCTGTTTCCGAGGGCTTTTCACTAGAATCGCCCGAGTTGTCTCCAGCTGCTGAAGCAGCCTATAAAAATTGGTTGCAAAAATCAAATTATAAATCACCTTCGATAAATGTCGAAAACAAAAAGGATCATGGTCCATTCGCACCTTCTCGTTTAGAAAATGGAGAATGGAATCACGACACCATTGGGATGCTTGCGCTCGATAAATCGGGTAACTTGAGTGGGAGCTGTACTACCTCTGGCGCAGGGTTTAAAATGCGAGGTCGTGTTGGTGATTCTCCAATTATCGGAGCAGGTTTATTTGTCGATAATGAAGTGGGTGCATGTGTAGCAACTGGGCAGGGTGAGGATG
>Ga0214923_10004375_pt1 | contig 17097 bp, 14 predicted proteins | sample LL1510_MetaG_FD_177993 | JGI IMG/M metagenome (GOLD analysis project Ga0214923, IMG submission 177993) | Freshwater microbial communities from Lake Lanier, Atlanta, Georgia, United States - LL-1510 | ecosystem: Environmental > Aquatic > Freshwater > Lake | place: USA: Georgia | collected... | reverse complement strand
AAACCTGCATCTGGAACTGGGGATTTAAGAAATGTTTTTTGGGGGAGCAAATGCCTCCCGATATCAAACAAGAAGATGCAAAGAAAGCTGCTGATTGGGTGTGTTTTAATCGGTGTCGCGGTGAATGCAAAGAGATACGTTTTTTGCCCGCGGGACAAAAAGTAGAAATACCAGGTTCAGCTGCCTGTATTCGAGAAATAAAAGAAAAACAAAAGAAAAGTAGTAAATCAATGTTTCGGTCTATTCTTAATTGGCGGCCAGCTTTCGTTCTTGAAGAGGCGTGTAAAGATTGTTGTAGTCGCAGAAGAAAAATGTGGAACAAAACCCCCGATAAACCATCGGAGCTTGTTGGAGAGTCATTTGAGAAAGAATGCACCCTTTTATGCACAGGTTATTTTTCTTTTTAAAAAAGAAATAAATCTTCCACAGGCAACCAAACCAGACTTAATCCTATTCCCCCTAATATCTTATCAGTGCGTTGAAACTGGCTTTTGAGAATGCCTCGATTCGCCTTCCTTACTAACAGGATTTAAGGGCTTCTGGTCTCGGCATGCTTGTTCGAGTGCCAACCCCGTCAAAGCATTATCGTACAGAGCAGCGCCCGAATAATAATTTGAGTTTTGAGGTTGAAACAGTCCGTCCGGCTGAAACATCCCAAGCAGTTTCTTTTGCAAACTTGCCTTTATCGATTCCAATTTTCCCTTTTGCTCCACAGATAATTCCTTTTCTTTACTCAAAATCGAAATCGCTTCAAAAACATAAGGAACAGTCGAAGGCCCGTAATAGGGAGCCAAGTGGTCTACATCTTCTTGATCATGAGTTCTATTGATTCCAATCCCAGAAAAAATATCTCTAAAATGTTTGTCATAAGCACCCAGGCTCGACAAAAGCTGATCGGCATTTGCCAACTTCTCGTTTGAATTCCCCCCCTTATAAATAGCTAATTGAGCCACGACTGACCTGGCCGCCCCGCCTCGCTCAGTTTCTCTGGGAACCTGCGGATCAAAATTATAAGGAAACGCCGTCTGCCCCTTTTCTCTGGATTCACTTCGTATCTCAGAAAAAATCTGAGCTATTCGCTTTTGGATATCACTGCCCTCCGGCATCGAAGCTCCAATTGCTGCTAAAGCATAAACAGTGACCAAGCTCCCGCCTTCTCCATGAATCAATTCCGCCCTTGCGTTTGTTATCTTACTTAAGTGTTCTTCAATTCTTTTTTGAAGTTCTGCTGTAGCTCTTGAATTGGTTTCAACACCACTTTGCTTTAAAGCTTCAATAGCTCTTTGAGTCTGCAGATAAAAATAAAGTGTCGCGCTATTGGTAGGTAGCCCTTGTTCGTTAATGTTTTGCGAACTACTCGTTTTATTTAGAAATGCTAAAGCTCTCTCAACAGCACCACTATCGCCACTTAAGCTTTTTAAGACCTCCTGAGTCAGTTCTTTATCGTTCGGTGTGCCCTTTTTTTGTTCTCCTTTAGCCATCTTACCGGCTTCACTCATCAGTGCCGATACTTTGTCTTGAATCCCTTCAATTTGACATCCCGACTGATTCGCTTTTAGCAAAAATTCACCCATTAAACTACGAATAGCAAAACCAAAACTGCTCTTCGCATCCTCACTGCCTAAATATTTATCTGCTTGAACTTCAAAATTATCACCTATTTTAGCTGCGAGGGATTTAGCGACTCTGCACATCACGGTGCATGGATCTGTATTACTCGGATGGATTCTATCTTGGGTGACCTCTCTATCAAGAGCTTGGGTAAGCTCGGGTGGTAAAAACTTATTGAGATCATTCTGGGCCGTTGTAAAAGCTGGATTCTTTGAGGCCAAAAATTCTCTAAGCTTTTCTCGCATCTCGGGAGTCATCAGACTAGGGTCTTCTTTAATAGCTTCAGAAAAAGCCTTAGCTACTCTGGCATACTTTGAACGCCCGGCCTCCGGAACCTCTAAATCTAACGGCTTTTTTAACTCCTCCCAGAAAAAGTCCATCGCGCTTTTTGAACCCATTCGACTAAGAACTTGAGCTATTGCAAACTTCTCCTCAAAAGGATCCTTTCCTTTGAGTTTACCAATTAATGGCGGTTCGGCGGATAATCTCTGAAACTTACTCCTTAGAGCTTCTTCATACCGTTTAAAAACTTCCGGATTCTGGCGAATCATCTTCGCAGATTCTTCTGCCATCCAGCTTAACTCTTCTTCTGGTTGATAATTTCTGCGTTTCGAAATTTCCGCAAGAAAAGTGGGCAAAGCAGCCTTTTTTACCCCGGAATCTTCTAAAAGTGAAAAAGCAAATTTCTTTCTTGGTAATGTGTTTTCAGAGTTTGTAATGGCATCAACTAAAACACTACTACTAGCTCGAACTTCGCTTGGAAACTTTTTAAGCATCTGAAGAAGCTGTTCGGAGAGCGGTTGATTGATCCCGTAGGTCATAATCGACCTTTTAGATTCAGTCTTTGGCTTAGCAAGCAGGTGTTCTCTTAGCAGCTCAGGAATAAGACCGTGACTACGACCACTTTCAGATAATATTTTTAGCACAAATGAAGCAACTTTCTCATCAGGGTGTTGAATTAGCCGCTTGAGGCCATTCACATCCTGTTCACTTATTGTGATATCTTTCCAGCTCGCACTTTCGCTGATTGGACTTCTTGCTAAAAGCGATAGTACTTTAGGATCCTACGTGTGAATAAGATCTTCACGAAGAGCTTTTTGAAGGGCGCTCCTCTGGTTATTTTCTACACCGGCTCTCAAAAGTCGCTCAGCCATTAAATGATCTGTTGGATTAGTGGACTCTAAAAGTCTGTTAAAAACTCGGCTAGCAGAAGCTTCGTTTCGTTCTTTTAAAATATCAAAAGCGATAGCTTTGGCTTCCGGAGAAACATCGGGATTGAGAATTTTAATTTCTATCTGTTTTAACTGCTCCGGGCTCAGAGAAATTTTCCCTGAAGAGATTAAACTTTTTAAATACTTCAAATCATCTAAAGGAACCTCGCTTGTGGCAAAACTCGTATCATAAACGCTTTGGCGTCCATCATAGAAGGAACTTTTGAAGGTTCCCTGGGATCCCAAATGAGCGAGTAAGAGGTTACCGGCTTCATGTGGTGCTCTCTGGATCAGAAGGTCCTGAATGTCGGAGCTTGTCGCCCCTTGAGAAACAAGATATTTCAAATCTTCGACTGAAAACTTGGAGGGATCTCTTATTTTCTCCCCTAAAATTGCGAGTCTTGTTGCAAGGTGACTGTCTTTCTCAGTACGCAGAATTTTCATTCCCTTTTCATAAAGAAGGTCTGGGCTCTCCCTGGTAAGGTCTCTTAATTTGAAATAGGCTGAGTTGAAATCTCGGGCCGTGTTGATTTGATCTATCACTACAGAAGCGACTTTCCTTCGCACTAACGGATCCTGAATGTCCGGTTCAAATAGAATCTCTTTCACAATCTGAAGGCGTCGTTGAACACTGACCGACGGTCCTAGGTATTTTTCCGCAAAGCGCGCAATCTCAACGTTGTAATTTTGCGTTGTCACCGCGGTCTTAAATTCCCTAAGTGCCTCAGATTCCTTAGCCCAAAGGCAAGAGGTCAAACTTAAGAATAAAAACGCAAATATCTTGAATGTTGAGTCTCTAAACAGCAAAGAGTATCCTTTTAGACTACTAGAGAAGCAAACATCGGGCCCAGGGAACTAGGCTCAAAATCGCAGCTAAAATTGTGAAAAGTGAAAAACTTTTAGACAGTTTGATTCCTGTGAGGAATAGTCTCAGCCTCTCCAACGAGGAAATCTAAAATCCTGCTCTTGTTGCACAAAGAAGCTGACAAGGTGATCCTGCTACGGGATAGCCATACCCTGTTTGTGGATTGAGGGAATAACCTAAACCATAACTGGGATAACCCCCGCCATAACTAGGATAAGTTCCCGAACTATAGGGCCCGTAGATCGTCGAGGGATAACCAACCCCATAACTATAGGGGCCATATTGATAAGATTTGTACAAACCGGGCTGAGTGTAATTAACGCCGTATCCGCCATTGCTCGGACTCCAATAACCAAATGAGTAATTGGGATATCCCGAATAATTAGCAGTTGGAAAATAACTCGAACATCCCAAATAAGGATTGCTGTTGGGATTATAAAGCCCTGCTAAATAACGATTGTAGGCAGGATTCAACAAATTATTATAATCCGGCGTCCCGCTTCCGTACCCGCTTGGAAATTGTGTTCCGTAACTTTGAAAATTAGGAAATTGAGAGCCAAATCCCGAAAAAGTAGGTAACGAGTGCCCTACCCCATTCGGCGATGCAAAGATGCTCTCCGCAGCCGTTGGATGAGGACGTCCCCTATGACAATTTCTTAAAGATCTCCCCTCGGGAGACACTAAAAAGCCATGATTTTCGGCCAAGCCAGAAGCACTGTAAATAAAAGACACAAGTGCCCAAAAGATAACCCGTTTTCCCCCTGCCATACGCATATCCTCCGAATACTAATCTAAAGGCTGCAAAATAATTGCCAGGGATTTTACGTGGAAGTATCGATTACTTCTGCCACCATTGTTTTTCTTTTTTTCTTTTCCACCAAGGAGCATTGGGAGATTCCTTCTCAGCTCGCTTAGTCGTAGAGGCCGACGCTCGAAGATTGACCCATTTTTTAAAATCACTGTTAAGATCAGAAATTTCACAATAGGTTTTGAGATACGTCGTCATTTTTGCTCCCACTGAAAGCTGAAGCAAATCTTTTAAATTACATTTAGCTGCAATCATCTCAATGAGTCCAGCAGAGACACTATAATAGGTCCTGGAATCTACAGAAGCAGAAGAGGGATGACCCATTTGGGAAACATCCGACCAGCTCTTTTCTTTAAGCCATCGATAATCAGGAGACTGATATTTCCCTATATAATTGGCTAAACCCTCTTCGAGCCAAGAGGGAATCGAATTTTTGTGCTTTTGAAAGAAAATAGCGTGAACCAGTTCATGACTTAAGACTCGACGAAGATCTTCAATCTTCACTTTAGGAGAGATGTGGATCGTACTATCGCTTTTACGAAAGACAGCCTCTACAGGAAAACTTAAATTATGCTGACTGTTAAACTCACTGATGTCTTGATACTCAAAGACTGAAATTTTTCGTAAGTCCCACTCAAGAAAACTCTGAACAGTATCGATTATCTCCTGCAACGAGCTTTCCGTGAGCTCATTCGGAGCATTGAAGAAGTGAACTTGATTGACCACCAACTCTTTTGCGAAAAGGCTCTGCGAAAAAGCTAATGCGAATATTAGGGGGAAAGCTTGCTTAGAAAAATTAAAAAAAGATAAGATCACAGATCACCCAAGCGACTAAGATGAGCCCTAATAGTAGCTTGAGTAACGTCGACACCGCAACACCTAACGTAGCCCCCACTCCGGCCTTCGCCCCCTCTATGGCAGGACGACTTGCCACAAACACCTCTCCCAGAAAAACTCCTAGAAGAGGGCCTAAGATTAAACCCGCTGGGGCGAAAAAAATTCCAACGACACCGCCCATCACAAGACCTATCATGCCATATTTACTAGCCCCACCCCATTTTGCGCCGATAGCTGAACCCAATAAATCCAGACCGAAAGTGGCTACCACTCCAAGCCCCAAAATACCCAAAGTCCACCAGCTCAAATAAGTGGGCATTAATATTTTGTGAATCAACACTCCAATAAAAATCAGCACTATCCCCGGCATCGCGGGCAAAACAATCCCCGCCAAACCCACACACAAAAACAAAACTAATAGGATCCAAGCGATAGTTTCTATCATGAGACTTTATTTTTTAGATGATAGTAAGATTGAAATCAATCTCCGCTATAGATAGTCGCAGAGCCATTCAAAGTTCGTAAGTTTGCAGTAGCTCGACGAACTCTTCTTCCTGCACTGCTTCCACCGGACCAGTTTTGGTCTAAGAAAGTGATAGTTCCATCCGGTCGAACCGATTCGACGACAATGTAATGCCCCATGGAGCTTACGTTAAATCTGCCCATACTGCCTACAAGGCTTGAGTTGGGAGAAAGCCTTAGAACATTGCCAGGAGAAAGACGTTCAATGCCAGCGCCTCCGCCTCCGATAGTTCCTAGCCTTTGTCCACCCCTAAGGGCAGAGCAATCTCCGCTTCCTACCGTTCTTCCTATATTTGATTGGGCCAACTGTAACACTCGACTTGTAGCCACCGGAGCAACTGGAGTAGAGACTGGAATCGTTTTGACATCTTCAACTTTAATAGTTTTTACGGACATTTTAAGACCATCCGCAGACTCCACAGTCACAAGCTTAGTCACTCGCTTTCCATCTTGATTAATACCCCTCACTGTAAATTTTTGACCGGGTGCTGAGGGTAGAAAATTTTCTGTCCCGTACGCAAATTGATCAGGAGTTGAAAAAGCTTTTAGCTTTTCCCAGCCCTCGGCTTCTCCTAAGTGAAACTCCACATTCGTGAGTTTTTCAGGCGTATAGATAAAAAGCTGTCGATAGTTGGAACTGGAAGTTTTGTCCCCCATACGGGCCGTCCAGATATCTTCCTCTTTAACTTCTTCTGCAAAGACCGGACGCTCTAAACCCCGAGGGGTAGTTTTACTGGAATCATGAGGGGGCACTGCCCAAAGGGACGATAATGAGATTAAAGCTAGTACTGCACAGACCCAACACTTCATTTGCATAATTGGATTCCTTATTTTTTTAGTTTGCCGAATCTAAAAGCAAGCGCTGTGCCTTGAAACCTCAAGCCTGACTGGATTGTTTACAAAAAGTGGTCAGTGTATAAGACTGTTCCAATCTATGGACAGCCTTAAAGACAAACTCACTTCCAAAATCTCTGTCCCCAAACTTTCAAGCCTAGATTGGCTTAAAGAACCAGAATCCTGGCCACTGCTCGATGTGAGATCAGAAGGCGAATATTTTGACGGTCATATCCCAGGCTCTATTTCGGGGCCTATCCTTAATAATGAAGAACGCCATCAAGTGGGCCTCTGCTATAAACATCAAGGGCAAGAAGCTGCAATCACTTTAGGGCTCTCTCTTGTCGAAGCTCACAAACAGGAAAGACTTGAGAATTGGCTAAGGCATTTTCCCACTTCGGTAGCTGTGACCTGTTGGAGGGGGGGCTTGCGTTCCCGTTTCGCGTCAGGATGGCTGCAGGAAGTGGCTGGGAATAAATTAAACATTGTTCAGATTACAGGGGGCTACAAAGCCCTACGAAGACACCTTCTTAATACTCTTAACTCTCCACGAGAGATGTGGGTCATGGGAGGAATGACAGGCTCAGGCAAAACTGCTCTTCTTCGGGAACTCAAACAGGAACCTGAGATTTGCTCAGAGCAGATTTTAGATCTTGAAGGTCTTGCTCTCCATCGAGGAAGCTCTTTTGGAAATATAATCTCCCCATCGGGCGAAGTCATTGAACAACCCAGGCAGCAAACTTTTGAAAATAGCGTAGGGCTTCAACTCTTTAAAGCCCAAGGGCCCATTGTGCTAGAAAATGAAAGTACACTGATTGGAAAAGTTTTCATTCCCCATAATTTCAGAGCTCAGATGAAAGCAGCCCCTCTTGTTTTACTCGAAACCTCACTTGAAGAAAGAATCAAAGCAATTTTTGAGGAGTATGTAAAAGTACCTCTCGAGCACAAAACCCCGTTGGAAAAGTTAGTAAAAAAACTAGAGGATAACCTCATCGCTGTAGAACGACGTCTAGGTGGCAAAGAGACCAAGACCTGCCTCGAACTGCTAAAGACTGCAATGAAAAACCCTTTAAATCTCGAGCTGCAAGCTCCGTGGATTGAACTTCTTTTAGTTAAGTACTATGACAAGACTTACTCTCACTCTTTAGAGAAACACAAACAGTCGATTGTTTTCCGTGGCAATAGGAGCGAGTTAAAAAGCTGGCTCAAAGAAAAACTAAGAAAGAGAACCTAATGGACTCACAAGAGATGATTCGTTTAACCCAAACTGTCAAAAAAGGTGGCTGTGCCGCCAAACTTCCTGCTGGGGAATTGAAAGAGGTTTTAGCGGGAATGAAGCCCTTCCGGCCCAAAGAGCTCATCGTGGGAACTGAAACGATGGATGATGCTTGTCTTTGGGATCTTAAAGACGGCCGTTACTTGATCCAGACTTTAGATTTTTTCACTCCCATTGTAGATGATCCTTTTGATTTTGGAGCCATTGCAGCGGCCAATGCGATTAGCGATGTCTATGCGATGGGCGGTGAGCCCGCAACCGCGATGACGATTCTAGCATTTCCAGGAGGCACGTTGCCTTTGAGTTTAATTCGCCCGCTGATGGATGGTGCTCTTTCGGTGTTGTCAAAAGCTGGAGTTGCCCTTGCGGGGGGACATACTATCGATGATGAAACATTAAAATTAGGATTTTCGATCTCGGGGTTTGTAGAAAAAAATAAAGCTTGGACGAATGCCGGCGCAAGACCCGGGGACGTTCTCATCCTGACGAAAGCGCTTGGGACTGGAACTATCACTGCAGCTCTTAAAAAAGGTGAAGCCCAGGATTCTTGGATCCAAGGGGCTATTAAGAGCATGATTACTCTCAACAACATCACTCGCCATTTAAAAGAGATCGATATTCACAGCGCGACGGACATCACAGGGTTTGGTTTGGCGGGTCACGCAACACAAATGGCCCTAGCTAGCCAATGTACTTTTTATTTAGATTTAAACTCCCTGCCCTTTCTCGAGGGAGCAGAAGAGTGTCTTGAAAAAGGATATCTCACGAGGGCTCATACGACGAATGCTAACTATACAAATGATAAAACCCATTGGGAGATCTCAACCCAAAAAGAATCTCACTGGCCAGAGTGGAAGAGAAAAGTTGTCTATGATCCCCAAACTTCGGGAGGTCTTCTACTCGCTTTGCCCGAAGGGGAAGGTCAAAGAGCTTTGGAGATCATCAAAAGCCTTGGCTTTACGCAAGCCCAAATCATTGGAAAAGCCAAAGCATCGGAAAACTCAACTGCATTGAGATTCAACGCAATTTAAGAGGAAATCAAACATGAAACTATTTTTGATCTTTGGCTTTTTAATTTCAGTGTCCCAAACCCACGCTGCGAAAATTGACCAGTTAACTTTTCCGGATAGTCTCACGGTGAATGCACAGACTTTAAAGTTAAATGGTTTGGGTTTAAGAAAAGCGACCCTGTTTAAAGTAAAAGTCTACGGAGCAGCTCTCTATGTGGCTGAGCCCTCGAAGAGTGCAGAGGCGATTATTAAATCAACGACTCCGAAGGTCTTGATCATGAAATTTATGAGAGATGTGTCTCAAGACAAAATCAACGATGCTTGGGAAAAGGCCTTTGAAAAAAATGAAGCTAAATATCGGGCTCAAATTCAATCATTAAAAAAACTCATGCCCGATGCTAAAGAAGGGGATTCGATAGAGTACTTATTCACTGTGGAAAAGACCGAAGTTAAAATTAATCAAAAGCTGAAGGGAACTCTCGAGGGCGGAGAGTGGGGAAAAGCACTTTTATCGACGTGGCTTGGAGAACATCCTCCGACGGAAGAGTTGAAGAGGGGTTTGTTGGGGATGGGGGAGTAGAAAGAGGAGTTATTCTCACAAACCCCAGTGCGGAATCGTGTTTAATGCGGCACAATTCGAATAATTTTTGCTGACGAACTTTTTGACAGGGGCGGTGATAATGAACGCCGTTCCAGTGATTTAAGAGCCTTTCTCTTAAAGTGTTTAAGTTTCAGCTAGCAGATCGGAAAAGAATTCAAAAGTTTAATATCCATCAGGAAAAAACCGCCCAAAAGTTCAACAATTCTCTAAAAACTAAACAGCCTGAGCCGCTTGGTATTCTTTAAGCATACACAACACCTTAAATTCCTGACATCGGAGGGCCAAATGGTGGCACACAAATTTCTTGCTTCTTTGTTTTTTACTTTAGTCTTCTCATCAACGATTCAAGCGATGAGCGAAGAGCAATTTAAGAACGCACTCGCAAGTGTGCTAACCAAATCAAGCCTTCCCCCAACCCAAAAAGCGAAACACATTTTAAATCGGATGGGGTATGGAGGAAATCCCCGAAGCAGAAAACAACGCCTCGACCAGCTCAAGACAAACGATGCCATTATTAACTTCATTACTGAGCAATTCAAAAACGTGAGCGCTACTGCTCCAACAGACACTACTGCGGATGAGATATTTGCACTTTCATTTCACTGGGATCCCAAAGGGACCTGCGAGACTGCAAAGAAATTTAATCTTGAAGTAAATATTTATAACTACTGCCGAGATGGGCTTTACGATTTTAAAGACCTTAACGCCCGAACTGACCTAACAAAAAAACTCGAAGAGCTTACGAGCACCTATAATGCTGCAAAGGCTGCATTCGACCAAGCGGTCGCCAAGAAGGTAAGTGCTTCGGTGATCAAGGATTTAAACGAGAAACTAGTCACAGCTCGTATCAACCTATCAGGTTTTAATGGCCGCTCTTTTGGCGCATTAAAAAATCGCCAGGTCGCAAGAGCCTTGTTAGATGAAGACCGGGCATTTCGAAACCAGCTTTTTGATTTCTGGTTCAATCATTTTAGTGTCTCAGTTGAAAAAATTGGCGGAATGAGGCTCAAACCGTATATCTCCCTGATCGAGCAAAATATGACAGGCTCATTTCATGATCTTTTATCTGCCACTGCTCACAGCCCAGGAATGTTGCTATTTCTAGACAATTTCGTGAGTGGAAGAAACAGGCTCAGCATCATTCAGCAAGCCCAATCTCAGGCGATGAACCAATGCCGCCCAGGGGTTCCTGGAGGTATTCCGGCGTGTACTAGACGAGTCGTTGCTCAGGTTCTGAAAGATAACGTTTCCGTCAACGAAAACTATGCCCGAGAACTCATCGAGTTGCACACTTTCGGTCAGGGACCTGGAGTGGAGTATGGACAAAACGCTGTGGAGAGGTCCGCAAAAATACTCTCTGGTTGGTCGGTTAACGGTGATAATTTCTATTTCAACCCTAATTTCCATGTCAGAGGAAATAAAAGACTTTTTATGAAACCAACCATTACTATTCCCGATGGCGGCCCAGGCGAAGCTGGACAGAGCGAAGGGGAAGCTCTCTTAAGGCATCTAGCAGATCATCCCGCAACAGCGGAAAATATCTCAAAAAAATTGGTTCGAAGATTTGTTTCTGAAGATTCCGCTTTCACGGCTCCGCTCGTCAACCAAATGGAACAAGAATACCTCCGGTCTCGAGGGAACCTCACTAATCTTTATCAATTGCTCTTTTCAAGCGCAGAATTTTGGTCTTTTCGTGCGTATCGATCAAAAGCAGTTAGGCCTCTTGATTTTCATGTAAGAGTCGCTAGAGCGCTAGGAATTAGCGACCCAACAGTGACTCCCAATACTCCAAAAGCTACACAGCAACTCGAAAAATCCAGTCAAATGGATCGTCTGCTTGCAATAGCTCGAAACATCTACTTCCGCGCAAAAGCGGATGGGCAAGATCTCTTTAGCTGTTCTCCCCCGACGGGATTTGCGGATGACAGTAATACATGGGGAAGTGTGGGTTCGGTCTTTAGCAATGCGTTTAACGGATTCAAGATTGAAGAAGTGGCCTTTCATCAGTGGGCATATACCGTTTCCAATCCTGTTTTCGGTAGCACAGAGCCCAAAGATGCGTGGTTATGGAAAGCAACTTATCACTTTCTTCTAGACAATAGCCCAATGCTTCTCCCCAACACTCTAAATTCGCTATCAAGCCGTTTCGATTTTGAACTGCTCACAGGCAAAAGCTTAACCGCTGGAAATCTTTATACGGTTCCCGTTCTTGACCAGATTCGGGCAGGAAGGGACTTCTATCTCCTCCCTATCAGAACTCAACTTAGTTTGCACTTTGGTTCGGAAGAAGCTTCACGATACTAATTTTTTAAGGAGCACGTATGAAAAAGAGCGCTAAAAAAACGAAAGACGTTTTAAAACCACGAAGAGATTTTTTAAAGAGCTCTGGGCTTGTAGCCGTAAGCCTCGGAAATCCAATGCTGCCCCTAGCTTTTCAAGCTCTGGCCGCCGCAAAATCAGCTCGAGCTGAATCGGCCGACGACACTGCTTTTGTTTATGTCTTTTTGCGTGGGGGAGCAGACGGACTGTCGATTCTCTCGCCCACAGCGGGTCATCCAGACAGAAAAACCTATGAAGAAGCTCGACCTAATATCAAATTAGAAGCCGGTGATGTGAATCCTCTAGGCAACAACTTCGGCTTAAACAAAGCTTGTGAAAATCTATTGGGGCTTTATACAAACAGACAAGCTTCATTTTATCATGGGGTGGGAAACCGTTCTTCAAATTCCCGCTCTCATTTCATTCAACAAGATTTTATCGACAGAGGGGGAATTGGCTCCCAAGCGGATGGATACTTAAATCGATTGTTGTCCCTTCGTGAGCCTGGGCAACCAGCGATCATCGCAAGTTCTGCGAGCCCAAATCTCTCTAAAGCTCTGATAGGAACTCAGGCCAAAGGGAACAATCTCATCATTCCATTCGCTAAACTGAATGGAGGCACCGTCGAATCAGGACAGAATGAGCTTTCACTTTACGGAAGGTTTTTTATCGGGAGCGGCCTTACCAGTAGGCTTCTAGCCACTTGGAGTCAGGGCGAGAAATCATTAGGGAAAAAAGCTGTGAGTTCCTCAGAACTTTTAAACCAATCTATTGCGAACGCAAAAAACTTTAAATTTGGAGATTATGGATCATTAGGCCAATTCGAAACGGCAGCCAGACTGCTTGTAGGCTGTCCCACTCTAAAATTCCTCACAATCGACGTGGAGGGTTGGGACACTCATGATGTGATGGGCCCCAAAAATGGTGGATACTTCCAGAAGCTTCTGGCCTCTTTTGACAAAGCGATTGGACAATTTGTGAAGGACTTGGAAAACCGTCGAAATGTACGAATTGTTATCATTAGCGAGTTTGGAAGACCTCTTCGTGAAAACGGTACACTAGGTTTAGACCACGGTCGAGGTGGCTTAGCTATTACCATTGGACCCAAAAACGATGGGGGAAAAATTGTAGCTGAGCAACTCAACTTAAAAGATTTAGAAGATGACAGAGACATCAAAGTCAATATCGATCACCGAGAGCTTATTGGTAGCGCTTTAATTAAATCAAAACTAGTTTCATCGGATATGGAATTAGCAACGGCCTTCCCCCAAAGTGAGGAAGAGAAAAACCGTGTTAAGCTTGTTTATAAATATTAGTGACCGGAGAAGATACTATGAAAAAGTTAATCACAGTTGGATTAGGTATTCTCGTCGCAGGGTCAGTTTTCCTGATGCTTCCTCGTCATGAACCCAAGACCTCCCAGGAAAATATTTCTGTAGATAGCAAAGTTGAATCGCGTTCTCCTGCGAAAGAAAGTGCTCAAGCCACGCTTTCTGCTCCTAAAGAAACCAGTGCAACTCCAAAAGCCTCCACCGAAAACAAAGCTAGAATATCTCCAGAAATAGAAGAGGCTGTGAATGCGGCTGTGAACGAAATTCTTGGCCCTCCGTTGGATGACATGGAACAGTTTCAAGAGACTGAACGCCTACCTCTAGCCGACATTTAAGGTTTAAAGGGCCTAACCATCAGTATTCATAAGCTTTTTCTTAAACATTACCCTTTCTTCAGCTTTTTAGAGTTGAATCCGACTCCCCAAATGTTCTAAAACTCCCTTTGTAGCTGCAGGGAGTTTTTTGGCCGATGTTCTTAAGAGGTTTAAAATTAGCGTTAATCGTTGGAGTTTTGCTGTCGTTTAGCACGCCGTCATTCTCTCTACCCACCATCCGATACACTGGCGTTCTCAGGCACAACGCTATTAAACGTGATCAGTACGTCACTTTAGACCTTGTTTACAATCCCCAATCAGAAGTGGGGCCCAGTTGGCTGGGACTTTTAAAATTTTACTTCGGAGACTTAAAAAGCCGAGAGTACATATCTTTCCATTTTGATACGGCCCATCTGCACGGAGATTGGTTAGTCTTTGACCAAATTAACCAAGAGGTCAGTGTCTCTTTTCCTAAATTCTCCGAGGAAGAGCTCATCGGAACTTTACGGACCAGCTTTATTACCGATCATCCGGAGTTGATATTACGAAAAGATGGCAAGGTGCCTCTTAAATATCCGCTGATTGATGCGCTTTGGGGGGAATACGACGGCATTTGCGAGGGCAAGAGGGAAAAGCTTCAGCTCTACACCTACCGAAGCGTTCAAGAGACAACTAAGATGGGACACCCCTTCTCGGACTATGAAATTGTGGGAGAACTCGGTGTTGAAGATAGAAGTCAATGCACTGAAACTGGGTACTGCATCCGGAACGTATATTTTTCGGGGTCGTACAATTTTTACACCCAAAATCTAGACCTCTTTGGGCGTTATGCAAACACAAGATGTGTTATCACTGAAAATGGAATCAAATGTGGCTCCTGCGATTACAAAAAAGTTTCAAGTGAAGATGGATCAGCTCATGCGGTGCCCGCCGGCGCGCACTCACAATTTCCCACCGGTATTCAAGGAAGCCAAATCGATCCCCAAAAATTACAAGGCGCCTATTTAGGGTATGTCTATCACGAACTTCTCAATGAATATCAAGCAGCCGATCTTGATTTTTTCGCCGTTCCCCCGAAAAACGAAGGGGGCCCCATCGGACTGTCAAGTTTGTTTCGAATTTACTTCGGAGATTTTAATTCTCAGGAGGCTTTAACCTATCGGTACGACCCCGTGTTTTTGGGCCCTCAGACAAACCGATTTGTACTTGCAAAGCCTACACTCACCGAGATCAATGAAATGGATGCAGTCTTGGAGATCACTTCAGCTGATGAGAACACCATCCAAGGAGTATGGTATTCATTACTTTTTGGTCGCATAGGAACATTTTATTTACAGAAGACAAAACCCCCTGAACTTTCCAGCGAGAAGGTTAAGATGGGGGCCCTTACTGGGGAGTATACTTTTGACAATTTTTTACTCAATGTGGGAATTACTGCTGAGAAAATACCCTCAAACTTGGAAAACCCTTTTTCTCCGCTTAATTTTGTAGGGAGAATGTTTCATACCGAAGCTTTGTGGCCAGCTAAAGACTTTCGAGGAGGGAGTTACGATTTTTACACTGGAAGAATTGCCCTGTTTTTAGATCAAAAGGATCGTTATCTGATTGGAAATAGAGAATCTGCCAGTGCTTTTGAACTTCGAGTGAACACACTTAGTTTGTTGTCGCCTCTGTTACCTTTCGAGGGAAGTCACTTTGTGAAGAAAACAAGGCCCGATCCTTAAGTTTTAAAAAGGGCAGCTCCACCCAGTGGTGTAGAGCCAAAGACACCACGTAAGTCCCGGCGAGAGATAATAAAAACTGAAGGGCTCCAAACCCGAACTGAAAATAATGATTGTAGATGGTCGGATAGAAACTAAATAGTTTATTCGTCACTTCAGGAATAGGATAATGGCACAGGTAAGCTGCATAACTTAATTTTCCCCAATGTGGGAGAAACCCTCGAGCAAAAATTTTCAAATAACTAGCCCCTGTATTCGCAAGGCAATAGGCCATTGAAGCTACTGAAACTAAGTAAATAAGACTAGGTAAGAACATTTCACCTAAAACTCTCTGGCGAGTCACAATTCCAAATTTAAAACCTAGCATTAAAGCTAACAGTGCAATTCCGAAGCAAACGAAGGAGAAAAATTTTAGTTTTGAAGCCTCTCCCTGAGACTCACAATAGATGATTGCTAACAAAGCCCCATAAGCAAATCCATCAAACCCGCCCAGAGTCCCCAGAGCAACGGCTCCCATAGGAAACTTCACTGAAAGCCCTCTAAATAAAGCACTCACTAAACACAAACCTAAAGCTCCACGTTTCACTTGATTGAGAGAGAATCGTTTAATCACTTGTGGCCACACTAAGTAAAACTGCTCCTCAACTGAGAGAGACCAAAGCCCAGGGTAGCAAGGAGTGATTCCAAAAACTGAGGGTAGATGAGCCAGGAAACCAAGACTTAATAAAACAAACGGACCTGAATTCTCATAGTGAAAGTAAATAAAAACCAGGGTCAGTAAATAGAGCGGTAAGATCCTAAGGATACGTCTCTTATAGAATCGCTTAAAATAAAAAGGCTCAGTTTTTTGACTGATAAGAATTCGACTAATGAGAAATCCAGAGAGAACAAAAAAGAGATTCACTCCCGCCCAGCCCACCTGAGCTATTTTCCATAATGCATAGGGAAGACCGGTCCAATGCCCACCGGGAGATGTGAACCAAAAAAGATGATAAGAAAGTACACTCAGTATTGCGATACCTCGAAGGCCATCCAACTCTGGGATATGGCGATTCTGGTAGTTTTCTCCAATGTTTTTGATGGCTTGCATTATTTTCGGTGTGATTAGAGCTTTAATTTTACCATGAGAAGGGCACTGTGGTAGTGATGAAACTAGGAGGAGTTATGAACTTAGTAGCTTTGCTGGGTATTTTGATATCGCTTGGGGCCAAAGCAGACTACAAAGCTTTCTATTTTGAGAAAGCCAACTCCAGAAAATCGCTTAACTATTGGAGTCATGATTCACGTTTAAGGCAAGAAACCGGAGAGTTTGAACAAAGAATTGATCCTTCAAATCCCCAAGACATCCGAACTTTCAAACAACGCTATTTCATTAATACTCAATTTGCCGAGAGTTCACTTTCTCCCACGCTCTATTTTCTTTGTGGGGAATCTACTTGTGAAGGATTCTCCGGTGTCATGGCAACTTATGCTAAAGAACTGAAAGCTAATCTCGTAGCGATTGAACACAGATATTACGGAAAGAGCCAACCTTTCGACAAACTCTCCACTGAAAACTTAAAATACTTAACCACTGAATTTGCTCTTTCTGATGCTGCAAACCTGCAGCGTTTTTTGATGAACAAAATGGGTCATAAAGGAAAATGGATTGTCTTTGGGGGATCCTATGCAGGATCTCTAGCAGCGTATTATCGACAAAAATACCCAGAGCTTGTCGTGGGGGCTTTATCATCGAGTGGTCCTGTACAAGCGAAAGCCAACTTTGAAGAGTACGATAAACATGTAGCGACGGTCGCAGGGCCACAGTGTCTAGGCAACATTAAAAAAGTAGTAAAAC
>Ga0214923_10004374_pt1 | contig 17099 bp, 47 predicted proteins | sample LL1510_MetaG_FD_177993 | JGI IMG/M metagenome (GOLD analysis project Ga0214923, IMG submission 177993) | Freshwater microbial communities from Lake Lanier, Atlanta, Georgia, United States - LL-1510 | ecosystem: Environmental > Aquatic > Freshwater > Lake | place: USA: Georgia | collected... | reverse complement strand
AAGCTGTAGATAATCTTAGTGATGAACAGATTATTACTCTACTAGAGATTTTTGATAAAGAATAATCCAACACCCGCCGAAAGGCGGGCTACCCCGATCCCACTTGCAATTACGAAGCTCACAAAAAATCTCTGGATTTATCTTGATTTTGTCAGACCCCTGTGTCATACTAGATGTATGAGTCAAATGAAACGATTACTTGAAAACCTAGAACCTGTACCGCAATACTCCTTTTTGTGGGAATTACTACATCACGCTTGCCCCTTCTATGAATACAAAAACCCAATTTTTGACGGTGTAATCCAACACTTCAAGATTTCTGTACATTGTCACGATTTTGTGGTAGAGTGTTTATACAACTCAACAACAAACGAATACACAATCATCAACTACACGAAAGAAGCAGAATAATGCACGAACCATACACAATTACCGCCCACATTGAAACAACCTTTGACCAAAATGACATTATCCGAGAGATGATAGAAACAGGCGAATACGGATTTGGTCTAAATGACATTACTACCGAAGCAATCATAGATTTTGTTGGTCGCCTAGAGTTTGGCTCTGATGTTATGTACAACAATACGCCACACAACTCTGTTGCCAAGAGAATTACATACCGCATAAATGACAACACTCTTAGCGGTGACTACTACTATCGCACATTTGACGGAGTGGCAGAAAAGGTTAGAGATGCTATGAACAGCAATAACCCAGAAGCAATCAAGGAACTATTAGGAGAAGTGTAATGCGAGCAACAATTAGTCGTCTGTATCGTGAGGGTCATTGGTCAGTTTATTCTGAAACTGTAGATGACTACTGGCAAGAGTTTCTAGAACATTGTTGGTTTGAGTTTGATAAGGATAACGAAAATCACCGTTGGTACGCCAATGGATTTGTGCAAGCAAAGTTTGGAAGTACCGCCCAAATCTCTCTAGAGTTCTAGAAAACCACCCCCACGCAAGTGGGGGTGCGGGCTACCCCGATCTTTCGTAATGTCAATTACGAAAACCCTAAAAATTCTCTGGATTATGCTTGATTTTTGTCAGACTGATGATGTATGATTATTACATAACCTAACCGAAAGGAAAAAAATGTCAGTAGTATGGAAAGCGGAACTAACCGCAGAAATGGTAGATGATTTGACACCAGATGAATTGGCTAATCTAATAGATTGCTTAGATGAAGCCGTAATGATTGTTGCAAGCGATTTTGGGGTGGGTCAATGATAGAGTGGGATTTGACTATTGACAAAGAAACCATTGACAAACTGTCCCTTGAGGAACTAAACTTGTTATGGGAAATACTAGATAAGGCAGGTTACTAATGGCTAAGTATTTATTTGTATCCACAAGAGTTACAGATTTTGAGGATTACATAGAAGCAGATACGCAAGATGAAGCAATAAAGATTTATGAGCAACTTATCGTTGATGAAATGAACATAGTCAATCAGTGGTTTGAGTATGGAACATTTGGATTGGAAGTAGAATAATGCAGTATCATTATGTGGTTATGTGGGATACAGAGGAACAATGTTTCAAATTAGATTGGGGAACTACTACTGGTCATTTTGAGGATAGAGAAATCTATGATGGTTTCAATTGGCTAGGTATTAACGAGTTTCCTGCTATTGGTACAGATTACTATGATGTATCTGATAAACTTGCAGAATTGTGTGGGGGTTCTTACTAATGTCAAATGTATTACTAGGTCTATGTGTTGTATTCACAGCATTTACTAGCGTAATGTCCTTGTTTGCCTTGTTGGTGCTATGGGAACAAAGGGATAGGGATTCCTAATCCCCGCCGAAAGGCGGGCTACCCCGATCCTTCGTAACGTCAATTACGAAGGGTTATTTTTTTCTCTGGACTTATGAATAAAACTGTGGTAAAGTTGTTGAAAACAAAGGAGATACTATGAGTGCTTATGAAGACGGCTTCGCTGACGGTATCCAACACTTCAAAGATGAATTGTTGGAGTGGGCAGACACTTTTGAGGGAGACCCAAATGAAGATGGTTATGCCCTATTCTGGCAAAGACTTATCGAAAAACTTGAGCAGTAATCCTTGATTTTTGTCAGACCCGTGTGCTAAACTTGTAACACAAACAAACGAAAGGAAGCGAAATGGATAAGTCATCTATTGAAATTGGCAAGACTCTAACCACCGAAAAGTCTAAGGTAACGGGTGTCGTAAAAGAGATTGTCCAAAACGCAAATGGCTCTTTGCGTGTCCGTCTTGATGTAAATGGTCAAGACCGCTGGACTACTGTAAAGTAGTTTAGTTTAGGATTTGGGTCTTGCACTAGGTAAGATTGGGTCATTAGAGTGCTTTGCTCCCTCGCCCGAAATCCTTGACAATAACTAAATAAACTGATACAATTTTTATCTACCGACAAATAAGGAGTTCCAAATGGGATTAGACCAATACTTAACCGCAAGCGAATACATCTCTCGTTGGGATTGGGAAAATGATGTTCGTTTAGAAAACCCAATCTTTTCACAATTAGTTGGACAGTTTGATGTAAAACTTCCAGACGGTCACGCAGGAATTACTATTGACTTCCCTATGGGTTATTGGCGTAAGGCTAATCAAATTCATAATTGGTTTGTTTTAGAAGCGGGTGATGGCGAGGATAATTGTCAGGAGATGTATGTCAGTCGTGAACAATTACAGGAATTGGCAGATTTGTGTTTGCAGGTTCTTGCAGTTCGCTATACACCGCAAGGCGAAAGTGTTGCTAAGGAATTATTGCCACCAAGTTCAGGATTTTTCTTTGGCTCTTATGACATTGACGAATACTACTATGATGATTTGGAAAAGACCGTTGAGATAATTGAACATTGTCTAAAATCAAAGTTTGATTACTTTGAGTATCAGGCTTCTTGGTAAGCCACCCGCCCCCATCGTCTATTGGTTAGGATTTCACGCTTTCATCGTGAAGGACAGGTTTCGATTACCTGTGGGGGTACAAGGTCTGATGGCGCAATTGGTTAGCGCACCGCCCTGTCACGGCGGAGGTTGCGGGTTCAAGTCCCGTTCAGATCGCCAGCTGCGGGCTACCCCGCCCGACCACCTATTTACGAAGGTGATAAAAAACCCTGGGGTTTTTATAAAAATAATCCTTGATTTATGTCACAGCCCTGTGTTACACTTGAATTGTCAATCTAACTAAGGAGAAAAAATGGCTATTGACCAAATTGAAATCATCAACGGTCAGGCTTCATACGCTTCGTTGCGTACACCTGCCTACCACCAACTTGGAACTGTTTTCCAAGATGAAGTAAATACATCAGAGATGTTGTCTTTGGCAAATCTGGATAATTGGAATGTCCGACTTGAGGAAATCCCTTTGCCAGATAACTATTCGTCAGTTGCAAATAATTTTCTTGTTGTTCGTGACCACCCTGCTGACGGTAATCCAAATGTTCTGTCAGTTGTTGGACAGCGTTACAAGACTTTGCAGAACGAGGAATTGTTCGCTTTCGGTGATAACCTACTTGACGGTGGTCGTTGGGAAGTTGCTGGCTCGTTGAAAAATGGTCGTATCGTATTCGGTGCATTAGCACTAGAGCGTGAAACCGTACTTGACCCTAATGGCGTAAATGATGTTATCAAGAATTACCTTGCTATCTCTACAAGCCACGATGGTTCTAGTGCTGTTCAGGCAACCGTTACACCAATTCGTCTAACCTGTATGAATACTCACACCGCAGTATTCCGCAAGGGTGCAAAGCACTCTTTCAAGTTACGCCACACCCAATCTATTGACGGTAGGGTTGCACAGGCTCGGGAAGCACTCGGCTTGGCTAATGCGTACCTTGACGAGTTTGACAAACTTGCACAGGCTATGATTGAAACTGAAATTAGCAAAGCACAGTTTGACCAAATTGTTGCACTTGCATACCCAATGCCAGAGTCCGATAAAAAGGGTGCTGTCAAAAAGTGGGAAAACAAAATTGACCTGCTTGAGGAAATCTATGTTGGCGATACCAACGGTATGATTGCTGGCAACGCTTGGGGTGCGTACAACGCATTGACCGAACGCCTTGATTGGTTCCGCACAAGTCGTGGAAATGACGAGTCGTTGCTTATGGGTACGGCTGGTTTTGACCCTGTTGTAAATGCAGAAAAAAATAAACTGTTGTCAATCGTGAACGAAGTGGCAGGGGTCTAATCCCCTGCCCTTCGGGGCTTGACAAACCTGGATCGGCGGGTTGACCCGCCCCCAATACCTAATTACGAAGCTTTCAAAAAATCTCCGAGATTTTTCTTGATTATGTCAGACCAATGATGTATGATTGTATTGTATGTGGGGCTAATTACCAAGAGCGGTGGGAGAAAAGGGTTGCGGTTCTAGACCTAAAAACCCGTTCCCCACATACAAACTAACTAACCTAACCGAAAGAGAGAAACAAATGCCACAGTACGAAATCAACTTCACAGCCTATGTATCTGACAGTATTGTCATTGACTATGATGGCAACATTGAAGACATTGACGAAAGCCACATTGATTGGGACGGTCTGCCACTAATCAACAATGTTACCTATGATTGGAATAGCATTGACATTGAAAGTGTTGTAGAACTAGCAGGATAGTTCTTGACACCACCCACCTTTATCTGCTAAGATAGTTTTATCAACCTAACCGAAAGGACAAACAAATGCCAAACTGGTGTTTCAACAATGTAATCGTATCCGCTAAGACAGAGCAGGAACTTGTAGAGTTTCTTGACTTTGCCGACCAGACACATACCTCATACTTTGAGGATTGGAAAACTAAAGAAGTTGTGATGAACCAAAATGCCAAAGGTGTTTTCTGGAACTTCGTTACACCTACCGACCTTTTCTCATACTTTGGTGAGGAAGTTTTCAAAAAAACTGACATTTACAAAGACGACAAGTTTGACAACGAGGCTTTTATGGCAGAGTTTGTTCGCTCTATGGCAGAGGACAATGATTGGTATCATTGGAACTGTCGCAACTGGGGAACTAAGTGGGACATTGAACTAGAGCGTGAGAACATCTCTATTGACAAGAACGATAAAACTGATGGATACTTTTTCAACTGGCACTTTAGTACTGCTTGGTCGCCAGCCGAGGGTGCTTATCGTGCTATGGCAGAGCGTTTCCCAAATCTCACATTTGACTATGAGATTACAGAGGAAGCGAATTTCTATGCAGGTAAATTACATTTTGCCAACGGAGAACTCGTTGATGAGGTTTGGGTAGATAGTCCAACACACGCAGACTTTATGCTTCTTGACATACCCTGCGACCATTGTATGTGGGGTATGGAATTATTAGATTTGTCAGAAACAGATGTGGAAGCACTTGAGGAAATGTCTTATAACTTCTTTGATGATTGTCCAGCAACAATTCAAATAGAAAAAAGAATTGCCGAACTAACTTCATAGATTATCACCGCCCCCCACGCAGTGGGGGTGCGGGCTACCCCGATCCCAAAAACTAATTACGAAAACCTTGAAAAATCTCTGCAATTTTACTTGATTTGTGTCAGCCCCATACTGTATTATTGTAGTATCAAACTACCCGAAAGGAACAAAAATGACATACACAGCACGACACGCAAGCACAGAAACCACAACAGAGGAATTGGCTTACGACCCATACGCCCAGATTGCATACAATGCAAGTGAAAACTACTACAATGGTGTAGAGCCTAAACTTATCACAGCAGACCTTGTTACATCAGCGGTTCGTAACGCTTCTATTCGTGGAGATAAGGTAAATAAACTAGAGTCACGCATTGACAATGTGCGTGAGTATCTGATTGAAAACTATGATGAACTTGAAGCACACGCAGATGAAATTGCTCGCTTCTTGGACATTGACCTTACCAACGAAGTAACTGTTGAGGTAAATGTAAGTTTTTCCGTTACTATGGAATTACCGATTGGTATTACCGCAGATAGCGTAGATGGTCACGACTTCTCGTTTGACATTACAAGCGAAAATGACGACTATGAAATCACCGACTACGATACCTGTGTAATCTACTGTAACGAAGCATAAGTCTACGGGTAGGTAGGTAAATGTGGCAGGGGATAACCACACTAAAAACCCCACATAACTTATAGGAGAATAGAAAAATGATTGTAACAATTACAACCCCCAGTTCTAAGCATCAACTCGCAGGTATGTTTGAGGCTATGAAACACGGATTAGAAACAGAACAATATGCAGATAACTCGTTTGACATAACAGTTCAGGATTTAGACAAAGCAAAGAAGATTGCTAAATATTGTCAAGGAAATATCTCAAATATTCTGGACCGTCTTGAATACCCCAACTATCATTAGTTGGGGATTCGGGCTAGACCCGCAGATCAGCTCTAATTACGAAACCCCCTAAAGATCTCTGGAAATTGCGGGATAGCCCCGCTCTATCACATTAATTACGAAAAGTCAATAAAATCTCTGAACTTTTTATTTTATTTTTTTTGTAAAAATCCTTGAAAAATGTCGGTGCTAACTGCTACACTTGATGTATCAACTACCGAAATGGAGAAAAATGGCAGAGTACCAAGTAATTATTTATGGCTACATCACAGCGGATAGCCTTGAAGAAGCAGAAGAAATTTATGCTGATGGCAGATGGTATCCAGACTATCACGAAATTGAAGATGAAGATGGCAAGAAATATGACCAATGGGATATAGAGGAGATGGCAAATGCAACAAGTAATTCTAACTAAAAACTATTATGTAACTGTATCACAGAATCATAGTATTACTATTACCGAAGAGGAATATGACCAATATATCCTTGACAATCCCGCCCCTGATGGTATAGACTATGATGATATGTTTGATTACTTTGAGGCAAAGGGTCATACATTACATTTTGATGAAGAATCAATTGACTACGAGAATAATGGAGTAACCTGTGAGTTCGTATAAAGTAACATTTATATCTGATTATTTTGTTTTATCTACAACTGTAGATAGTTCAGTTTATGACGATGAAGAAATTATGGAACAAGCAAATCAATGTATGATAGATTGGTGTGACTTTGCACCACAAAACTTTTCATTTGACTACGATATAGAGGAAGTATCTTATGCCTAAGTATGATGTAGAAGTAACTGTTAAATTCAGTTATGAAGTAGAAGCAGACAATATTGCCCAAGCGGAAGCAGAGGGCTGGAATTGGGAAGATTACCCAATGTTTGCAGAAGTCTATTCAATTGATGTAGATGAACAATATGTACCATTAGATGAGGAAGATGAAGATGAATAATATCGACTATGATTTGCTACAAGAGCAGTATGAGTTTCTAGGTCTGTTATATGATGATATCAGAGATGGGACTATTGTTCTTCCCGCCAAATATAATGAACTAGGTGCTTTGCCCCTAGAATATCTTGACGGATTGTTTGGATTAATTGGAGAAGCTTTTGACACACAAGGGAGGGTATATGCCTAAAGAAATCGATCCTAAATTGCTAGAACAGTTAGCAGATGATTTAGTTGATATGCATATTTCAACAGGTATAGAATTAGAACATTGGGATACCGCCCGCCAATTTGTAGAACATTTCTACGAGGTTTGGCTAAATGTAACGATTGGAAATAAGAAATGACATTAGATGAATTAAAGGAACAACTCCAGGAAAATATCCTGACATATATGGATACGGTTGAATCTAACTATCTTGAGATAGATAGACAATGGGTATATGATGATTTATGTCAGGTTATTGTAGATACATTTGATGATACCTTTTATGATAGTAGTATGACAGGTATTGATATTGTTACAAAAACCCTTGACACCGCCCCCTAAATTGTGATAGGATATGACAATGACAACAATACACAAACTAAATGAAATCACAGAAAATGACCTAGGTTGCTGGATTGATGGCTCACATTTGTCAGGTTTATTATTTGACATTGATGTGGTTGAAACAGCAATTCATTTTGGCTATGAAATCGATATCAACGATTGGTATGAACTGAAAGGTCTATGCCACAATACATATGACACACAGCCCTTTGAAGATATGTTGTATGTCGCCAACGAAGCATATGATTGGTTAAATATGAACCTACCTGACGGCTACTACTTTGATATTGAAGATAACAGTTTATTCCTACGACACGAAGATTTGGAGTTAATCAATGACTAAAGATGAATTAATTAAACATATGGAAGAGGTACTTGAAGATGTTGTTAGCCAAGATAATCAATCTTGGGAAGAATTGGAGGGGCTTCTTGAAAAGTCCGAAATCGAATTGGATAAAGCTTGGCATCATGGCTATATGTCTGCTATTACTACTGTAAAGGAAATGTTCAATGAATAGAACTATAAGGGCTTCTATTGTTTTTTATAGCAACCCCGACCAAGACCCATTTTTATCTGATGAACCTTTGAGTGATGAAGAAGCGTTGGAATATGCCAAAGAGTGCTTCTATGACGACATTGTTAGTTTTATGAGAGAAAATGAACTAATGGATATTATCGATGTGGAGATTGTAAATAATGACTAAAGAAACTAGAAACGATGTACTAATTGAATACTATGATGTGGTACCTGAAGATAGGCAATATGCTGAATTCTGGACCTATACTCATGAGTGTGATGCATTGGCTACATTGACATATAAGGACCGTACTTTACATGTATCTAGAAATGGGGAGATGCGTATTTCGATCCCCGCCGAAGATTTAGATACAGGCGAGTGGGTTGAACACGAGGTCAATGTATGTCGCTATACGGACGACCTAGAACGCTTTGCTAAGACCGATGCAGAACTAGATGCCCTCGTTGAATTGTGGGGGGAGCGCGGTATTTATATCTATGACAATAATCCGTGGTGGGAAGTCTGGAACGATGATGTATTGCCTGAAGGCGAAGTATTCGGTGATTTCTACAAGGCTGTAGATTGGGCTGTAGAATTTATTAAAGATGACGAGAATTGGGATTCAAATGACTAAACGAGAATATTTAAGAAGCCTCGGTTTTACCGTAGGCGAGCGTGGTCGGTTCACCGACCTTATGAAAGCTGAATTAGCTAAATACGATGGCGTATTTGATGATGACGTAGAAGTAACTAAACAAACAAACATATCTAAGATTAGGGGTACCCAAAGGTCCACCCCTAGTCCACAAGTGCGCCAGCGTGAAGCCAGGAGCTTATACGGGTACACCAAGGAAGGCTACAAGGTAGGCTTTGTAAACTGTGCCAGGTGCCATCAGCATATGATTTGGTGTAATTGTGAAAAGGTTACAGCCCCAAAAATTGTAGTTCGTAGCGATGACAAACTTGTAAGAATTGCTTGATTTATGTCGGTCAGGTATGGTACAATGGGAGTCCATAACTAAATATAGGAGATAGTATGTCTAGTAGAGATAAAACAGGAAAGGCAGTTTCAGCACTTGTTGAGGCTATGCACGATACTCGCTTCTCACCGTTTCTATTTGCTTCGGCAATTTCGGTAGAGTCCGACCAAGTAAATTGGAAGTTCTTTGAGATTATCAACGAGTATGTCAATCTAATGGCGGAACGCCAACGGCGTGGAGTCATTACATCAAGCCACTTGCAAAGTATTGCAAATTTATGCGAGCAGATGAAAATGTAGTGGTGGGGGGATTATAAAAGATCCCTTGACACTTCTTTCCCAATATACTATAATAGAATACATATAGGCGTTCAGGCTCTTTCTGCCAAGTCTATTATATAACCCCCTAGATAAGCGGTAGGTCTAGGGGGTTTCTCTATACCCAAATCATATCAAATGAAATAAACATATGTAGACAAAATTTTTATCCCGCCCGCAGTTAAATCCCCTATTACGAACCCCTCCAAAAAATCTCTGGAATGTCTATTTAAATAAATATACATATGTGGGGATCGGGCGGGCAATATACAATTCATATATTACGAACATTGCATAATATTCCTGCATAATTGCCTATTTCTAGGCAAAATGCAGCTGTTTTATGCAGTTTTTATCCAATTTTTAGCCAAATTTGACCAAAATACTTGACATTACGATTTACGATATGGTAGGGTCTATTACACCTATTTCAAACTACCTTATTTGATATAATATTTATTGCATTTATGGGTGCATATTTTGTGTATATTATGCAGATATGTGCATAATTGTATATCAGGTATTACGAAGGGGCTATAAAATCTCTGGGATATTTGTTGACATATGTTATAGGTATATAGTATTATGTATATATGAGTAGTGAAGAGTTTTTTGAAAGTCCCGCCAAATTATGGAGATGTGGAACGGAAATGCGTATGAATGATAAATTAAATAACTTGGTATTGATAGAAAAAGAATTGTTATGGGCTGTAGAGCGTATAAATGAACTACATAAGCGAATTGTAGGTCCATATGATGATTATGTATGTGACCATTGTACTGACTTATATGGGGATAGTGCAGATGTTGTTCCTTATCCCTGCCCAACTATTAAAGCATTGGAAGGTAAATAATGGCAGTATGTTTTAAATGCACTAGCAAGAAAAAACTAGATATCTGGTTTGAAGATAAAGATGGAAACGATCTTTGTTCTAAGTGCTACATAGAGAATTAAATACAGGGGTAAATAATGATTAATAAATTAGTTAATTCGATTTCAGGCGTTTTTAATAAATGGAGTAGTTCAGATACCGATGATAAGCTGTTCTATTTTGTAGTAGGGCTTTCTGTTGCTTGGGGAACTACTTGCCTAGTATTGTTGGTTCAACAATTGTGGTGGATATATAAGCATTAAGGCGGGATATAAGGAAAGGGCACACATTGCTGTGTGCCCTTCTTTTTTTACTACTTTATGATTCGTTCTCTTCATCTAGTTCAGCGTGGTGTGCTATCTGCTCTGAACGAATTAAGGCTTTGAGATCTTGAATTTCTTCCCACATACGGTCTACTATCTCGTTAGTATCTTGACTTAAATTGTAATCTTTTTGACTCAAATCAAAGTCTTTATTCATCAGATTTTTATCTTCTCTTGCAGCTCTGTTTGAGCTATTGAGAATTAGACCCGATAATAGAATTGCTTCTAATGATACCGTAAGGGTTAATAGACCATAAGGGTATTTCTCAATCCCGCCAATTATCCATATTGCCCACCATGAGGTGTGAAATAATAGAAATACAGGTTTACCAAATAAATTGGAAACTTCATCCGAAAACCATTCGGCTTTCTTATTGATTTTTCGTAGTAAATTGCGGATGGATAACATCCCCTTCATAGTAAATTAGACGTGGGGATCGCCCACGTCTAATACTAATTATATCACAAAACTGTTTTATAGTTCTGTAATGATCTTGCTATCCATCGCTCTATTAATCATAAGATCATTTACTACTTCCATATAATTATTAATAACAAAAGCAGTATCTTCAATGCTATGGTTTACATATTCCATTAATTGTTCTTCGGTAAATCTATCTTCAATTGCCCACTTTTCTAGCAAGTTGCGAGCAACTGTTTCAAGAGCTAATTCAAGTTCTTGTATACTTAATGGTGTAGATGAATCAGCCATTATTACCGCCCTTTTGTACGGCAAGCACATATCCTGCTCGTACATTTAAGAAGAGATAATCATCATCGCCAATTGTTTGTGCAATGCCGTTGTTTGGGGCATATACAATTGTATCTCCAACTGCAACATCCATTGGGAACCTGTTCCCATTTATGTCTATTCCCCCTGGTCCAACGCTCACTACTTCTGCCGTTGGCAATGCATCCTCATAGTTTGCATCTTCTGTAATAATCAGACCAAATGATGTTTTTGTTTCTGCTTCTTTTTTGGGGAGTTTGGCTAGTACCCAATCTCCTAGTGGAATAAAATCAGACATTAATTAGCCTTACTTTCCTGTAAAGAATGACTTGATCTTTGCCCAAAAGCCTTTTTTATTTGGCTTTACTTCATTGGCAACATTTGCCCATGCAACCGCTGGTACTTCTGGAGTTCCAGCAACCTTAACATTAGCCTTTTTAACAGGTGCCTTCTTTGGTGTACCAGAAATTGTTTTGGGTGCTGTCTTTTTGACTGGTGCCTTCTTCACAGCCTTTACTGGCTTGTCGGCATTTGTACTATCAGCAATTACAGCTTTCTTAGATGCTGTTTTCTTGGCTGTTTTAGCCTTTGGTGTTTCACTCATTTTTTCTCCTTATATAAGTGTGTATTTTATATTACAATATATTTAATTATTACGCAATTAACCAGAAATAATATTGAATGGTGGGGCAACATACAAATCATATTCTGATGCCGCCGACAAAGCCACATTAATTCTTTTTGTTGGCTCTTTCCATACCTGTGTTGTATGTAGAGAACCTAGTGCATATTTGGCACCGCTACCACACACATTATATGGCATAGATGCTTCTATAGCGCACCAATCATTAGATACTTCAAATACATGACCCTTGAGACCAATAAGAGCATCAAAGTCCATTTCTTCCTTATCTAAATCTAGTTCTTTTGCTTGCTTCTTTATGGATTGCATTAGCACCTTATTCATAAATTCGTCAAGCTTTTCCGATGTATTTACATTGGCTGGACATTGTGGCAAATCAAAGATATATTGAAGTAGTTTGCCGAATCTAAAACTGCCAGCATATCCTATGACATACCCGTTTCTTTTAAATACTTTTGGTATTACATATGGGGCAATTACTCCTGTGTCTTCATCAGACCCCGCCGAGTCTGCTCCCATATAAACTACTCCATCTTTAGCAATTGCCACAATACAAGTCATTTACAGATCCTTTGTAATATTATTAAAAATGTTGTTAATTTTATCTTTCTTAGATTCCCGCTCATTTCTTTCCAAGAAATACAGGGCAATAAACTCTGTTGCGTTTGCATTAACATTTAATGCTTTTACAATATCTTTAACTGCTACAAAGAATATGAAGGCGATAATATTCAGAACAAAAGAGTTTCCGCTTCTATAGTTCAAAATTCCATCGTAAACAATTCCTGCATACAAAGATAAATTAATTAGAGTTCCAACAAACTTTCCCAAGTTATACATTCTTTACCTCTTCTAGTATAGTTTCTGAAGTTCTACCTTCAACTTTTTTTACTTCCTGTCCATAATCTAAGACAAGAATTTGTGGAACAGACATAATGTTGTATTGTTGCAAATACTTTTCATCAAGGTTGTCCACATCTACAATATAATAATTGTTTTCTTTATCTATGGTTCCCGCCCTAGCAAATTGCGGTTTGATCAATTTACAAGGCTGACACCATGTTGCGGTAAAATAAACTACAGATTTACCAATAAAAGTTTTTTCTATATCTTCTACAACCTCTAGCATTTTACTCCGCAATCAAATCTTCTGCTAAGATAAGCTTTCCGTAATATCTTCTTTTCAAGACATACTCTTTTACATAGTCTGGACCAAACTGCCTACCAGCCATTACGACAACCCATCTTGGCTCAAATTTAGAATCTATGCAGGTCTGACACAACAACAAAGATGTGCCCTTCAACAGTAAAGAATTTACTGGATGCAATTGGTTTTTTTGCTTATTGCATGAATAACAAACCATTATTCCTCTTCAATCTCTTCGATATTTACTTGTTCTACAATTTCAAAGTCTTCATTTAGCATAGTAACCTTATACTCAAATCCGTCTTTTACATAATGCACCATAGATGCATATGTTCCCAAAGAGACAACTTCTCCGTACACCTTTTCGTCTAATAAATAAACAATTGTATAATTAAAGTTTTGTCTCTTCACGATATTTAATTCCCTCAATTTCACATCTAGTTCCATATGAAGCAATTAAATCTCTAGCCATCCAAAGCCATTCCATAATGCTTTGCTGTTGATGCACATTAAATGACATAATGTTTTCTTCGTACACAACCAAAGCAATCCATTGTGGTCTAGCCCTAACATCAAGTATGATGCCTTTGTACGGCGGTTTTAATTCCCTTAGTGCTTTTGCCATTTCGAGATTATAAAATATTCTCTGTGGCTTTTCATCTGGAACTATGTCATCATTAAAAACTATGTTTTCCATGAAGTCTCTTTAGCCTTTTCCATATTTCTTGGGTTTTATGGGAATTGTTTTGTTTATCAACTCTTCCGAGATCCATATAGATCCCGCCCCAAACACCCTTTTCTTTATTTTTTACGCCCTCTAAATAGCACTGTTGTGCAACAGGGCAAACTAAACACATCTCATCAATTTGTTTAGCAAGTCTTTGATCGTTTTCATAAAAATCATAGAAGTTATTGACATTCATGTTCCTGCAAGCAGCGAGGTGATACCATCTAATATCCTCTGGCATCATTCCTAATGAATCAATAATTTCAGACATATCGTTTTAGTACTTTCCATGTTCCAGAATCTGTCATAGTAATTCTCATAGCATGTCCCCACTTACCATTACGAAACATACCATTTTTTTGTGAGAATCCATTTTCATTTTCTGTCCATTTAACAATGTCCCATCCATCCCAAAAGAATCCAAGACTCTTATTTTTTTCTACAAATGAATGTGACTTTTCATAATCTAGTTCAACTAGGTCTTTCATTAATAACCCTTTCTACAGGTCTAGTACCAATAATAGTATATTTTACCATTATATCGTTTATTCGTCAATTAGTTTTTAATTACCTTATATGGAATATTGAATTCTTGCAGCATTTTTTCACAATAGCTGGCTCTTTTGTCATCCTGGGTTCTAAAAATTATGGCATAATCTGCCCCCAGAGAAATCATATTATAATCATTAGTAGATTTGGGAGTCTCCATAGAATTTCTATAAATTTCCTCCTTGATATGATACCCCTTTTGTTTTAAAAATTTGTCTACCTTGCCTACATACTCTGTAATCATATCTTCAGCACCCTTATTAGCAGTATGAACCAATGTCAAATTGTTATCTTCGTAATATTTAACATCTTCCAAAAGCAAGGTGATCTGACGCATCACTTCTGAGTAATTAGACCATTCTTTACTTCCAACTACAATTACTCTCATTTTTACCTTTCTAAAATACTAATAGCGGTCATAGACCGCTATTAGTCTAGTTTGTTAAGCTTTACTTAATTCTAGGAATTAGTGGTGCTGAAAACGCTCCACCCCAAACACTCTTCTGAATATCTGAATCTTCTTCAACCGACTTTTCAACTTCTTCGGTTTCAGATTTTTCTTCATCTTCAGATTTAGTTAGCTCATCAACTGATGCTGTTACGCTTGTTGCTTCTCCAGAAACTGGAGTCGGAACTGATTCCGCCTTTTCAACTTTCATGCACTTTGCACAACAAGTCTTTTCGGAACTACAATTGTCTCCACAATCTTCACAACACGCACCCTTAGTCATTGACTCTGCATCTGTATCAACTGTTTCATTTGCTGGCTTTGAATATTCTCCATTGCCCTCAACATCATTAGGATCACCAACATTTTTAGAAATTGGCGCAGTCTCATTTGAAACCTCAACCGATTCTGCTCTATCAACACTTGGCTCATCGTTTACAGACTTTGCAACTGGTGCAGTTTCATTATCTACAGAAACATCTGATGCTCTGCCAACATCTGGCAGACCCTTAAGAGCCTTTTCCAAAGACTTAATTGCCTTTGTAATCTTTCTGCGAGCCAGATCTGAGTTCACAGCCTTGGTTACTGCAATGTCGCCAGTTGGATCGGGTTCTGTTGTTGCCTTATCTTCTCCTGACATATCTATCTTGTCACCCCCTTTTGCATAATATTCTACATGACCTGGTTCTTCAATCGGGTCATGCGCTTTACTGGAATTATTTCCAATTACTTTTTCAAGCAGGTTCATAATTTCCTTTTTAATTGTGTGCTTTACTTTGGAACGGGCAAAAGCATATCCCGCATCTCCACCCCATAAATCCCAAGCAACTCTGCCTGGACTTGGATATCCTTCTTCACCAGAATTAAATCCTGTTGCTTTCTTATCTACTTCGTGGCGTGAAAAAAAAGAATACATTCTTTTGACAGTATCGTCAGATAGCGATTCGCCGTTAACAATTTGGTTTGCTCTGGCGTAACCGACAGAGGTTCCACCACGCTTGCCTTCTTTGTGCCAAGCGAGTGCTCTTCTTGCAGCGGATTTCATACCGCTTGTGGGTTTATGTCCTTCATCTGACATAATATATTCTCCTTAATTAATTAGTTAGGTCCTGCCTGACCATCAACAATCGGTCCACCTGCTGGCTGTTCGATTGTCAAAGAAGCATCTGTTCCTCCACCAATAGTTGGAAAAGAAGCAATATTTACAGCCTCATTGATGCCAAGATCGTTTACTGACGGTGTTGAAGCACCATCTGGTGCAGTAGCACTAACGCCTGTGCTTGGATTTGCCGAAGGCTGAACAACTGTATTATTCTGCAAGTTGTTGTCGCTCAAATTAATTCACCTCGTTTCGTTTGGACACAAAAGTCCTATATATATTATACACTAAAACGCTTATTCTACGCTTTTTTCTAGCTTTACCCACATATTTTGGGTTTCTTCTATAAGCAAAGCAGCCTCAATAACCGTCATTTGCATTAATTCTTCTGGATCTAAGCCCAATTTTTCCGCATATTTCATCAATTTATTAATTAACATTAAAAATCTCCATAATCTACCTGTAAACATGTTAGCCCAATAGAACGCCACATATCTACAACTCTCTGTCTATCATCAAATACCAGCTTTACATCGTATTCTGGCTCGATAAGTTTTTCGTATATTTCTCTTTTAACTACTCCGTCATTTCTAGTATCACCAGATTTACGCATATATAATTTAACAAATGGCGGGCAATATCTACAAAGCCACTCATAAGTTTCTTCAAAACAACTGTCGTCTCTAGCGGAAACAAAGATTATTTTAAATCCCGCTTTCCACAAGGAAGCAACAGCCATAATAACATCATTCTTGGGAAGGTCTTCATTTACCCTAGAATAATCATACGGGTCACGACCTGTTCTTTTTGCTACAGTACCGTCAATATCTACTATTACTGCTTTTTGTTTCATATTTTATTATTCCTTAAAAGATTAATTACATTTTCATATGCAAAATTAATGGCTTGTACGCCTACGTCATACC
>Ga0214923_10004373_pt1 | contig 17105 bp, 13 predicted proteins | sample LL1510_MetaG_FD_177993 | JGI IMG/M metagenome (GOLD analysis project Ga0214923, IMG submission 177993) | Freshwater microbial communities from Lake Lanier, Atlanta, Georgia, United States - LL-1510 | ecosystem: Environmental > Aquatic > Freshwater > Lake | place: USA: Georgia | collected... | reverse complement strand
ACAACACGTATGCAATTGTGATATGAATGATCCTACTATAGAACATGGTCCTTTATGCCCTGGAGCAGTCAAACCTGAAATAACGGAAGAACCAACTCCAGAACCAGTGGTAGAAACCCCTGTAGAACCAACTCCAGAACCAGTGGTAGAAACCCCTGTAGAAACAGCACCAGAACCAGTGGTGGAAACCCCTGTAGAAACAGCACCAGAACCAGTGGTGGAAACCCCTGTAGAAACAGCACCAGAACCAGTGGTAGAAACCCCTGTAGAAACAGCACCAGAACCAGTGGTGGAAACACCAGCTGAACCAATAGTAGAAACCCCAGTTGTGGAACCAACACCAGATAATATCCCAGAATTAGTATTCATCGTTCCATATCGGGATAGAGAACAGCAACAAAAATTCTTTTCACAACAAATGAAAGTAATACTAGAAGATATTCCAGAGAACAAATATAAAATATATTATATCCATCAAAATGATAAACGAGAATTTAACCGCGGCGCAATGAAGAATATTGGTTTTTTAATGGTAAAGAACAAATATCCAGAACATTATAAAAATATTACATTGGTATTCAATGATGTAGACACAATGCCTTATTCAAAAAATTTCATAAATTACTATACAAAAACAGGTATAGTAAAACATTTTTACGGAGTTAAATTCGCCCTTGGTGGAATTGTATCTATTACCGCAGGAGATTTTGAAAAAACCGCAGGGTTTCCAAATTTTTGGGCATGGGGTTATGAAGATAATTTATTAAATATTCGCGTTTTAAAATCAGGATTAACTATAGACAGAGACCAATTTTATGCGTTGATGGATAAAAATATGTTCCAAATGAAAGATGGCCTAGCTCGTTTAGTAAATAAAGGAGAATTTGATAGGTATTTGAGTAATACATCTGAAGGTTATCATTCAATCGTTGATTTAGAATATATTATCGATGAAGTAAATGGTTTCGTGAATGTAAATAATTTTAATACAGGTATTGTAGCAAATACCCAACAAAATAAAATGCATGATCTAAGAAATGGTTCTATACCATTTCCAGTAATAATGAATAAAAAACGCGTACCTAGAATGGGAATGCGACTATAAATTATTCATAACATTCGAACACTTTATATGTAATGCCTATTTCATTGTACGTTTCCCAAATACCCGATATTTTAATAATATATTGTATATTTTTATTTAGTTTTGAATTATAATCATTGTAATCTCTATAAATTTTCAAATTTCCACCATATAATTGTTTGGTTAACAAACAAGTAGTTTTTTTCTGAATGTTATTAATTTGTTTGTAATATTCAATAATTTTGTATTCTATTTTAGATAATTCTTGAACAATCGGCATATTGATAACACTGGATGGATAAAATTTCAAAAAATATTTATTCGCGATTTTATCAATGGATTGAAGTTCAATGGGTAAATAAAAATAAATACTATTCAAAGACAATGATTGATTTGAATAAATAATTTTAGTGAATGTTCCATCCATAATAATATTACGCTTACTTTCTAAAAATATTAGGTTTATTAATTGAAAAGATGATATATCGAAAACTATATTCATGACTAATAAGATACATAGAATATCTTATTATGTTTATTAGGTTTTTACACTACATTTATTTATGGAAGAATTCCATACACAATAATTTTGTTTAGAACATGTGGTTTGATTCAAATTTGTACAATCTAACTTATTTAAACATCCTGATGTAACAGAATCCCACATACAAAATCCAGAATTCTGAGAACATTGGTCATTCGTCATTAGATTACACGAAGGAGGAACAATTGTAGGGGTTGAAGTATATGTCTTTACTGAATAGGTAGGGGTCGTTGTAGTAGTTTGTGTATTTGTCGTTGTAGAAGAAGAATTGCTATTCGTAGATTGCTTTTGCTTATTTATACTAATACCGAACGCTCCTTCTTTATAACGAAAGAATACAATATAAGATAGTATAATAAAACACAAAATTAGGAAGAATACTAAATTATTAGTAAATTTATTAAAAGGAAATTTCATTATATAATATATATTATATAATATATAATGTCTGCTAGATTAAATATGAAAAAAATAAGGGAATTTTCTTGGAAAGGTAAAACATTTACGGAAATTACTTCTTTATTAAAGAAAAATAATACTACCATCAATACAAATTTTTCCAAAAACAGTTATTTCATACCTAGACCATTAAAAATATATAGAAGAGAAGTCGTGGTGGGTAATTCTAATAATTGTAATTTAAAAACATCCACCTTGATAAGAGACTTTGATATGCCTGGCGGAACTATTGTAAATAGTGAAGCATCCACATTAAATGGTTTAACAAACACTTTAGATATAAATTTGACTGAAAATAAATACGAGCGTCCAGGAACATCTACAGTTTGTTTTTCACAAGCAGACAACGCTAGACGTCGTGTTCGCAGTGGAGGAATGATTAAACGCCAGTTTGATATAACCAAAAATAATGATACATATCATACTTCTACCAATCAATATTTAGTAAGTCGCAACAGAACATTTCAACAAAATCAATACAATTATATTCGACAAGGAAACGCGAATGTAAAACCAGGAGATGCTTTATCTAAACAAAATGTCTATTCCGCAAACGGTATTAATCACTGCTCTAAATATTATATTCCTACTGCTACAACATTCGAATATCAATGGTTTGATATTCCTAGTTATTATAATCCAGGTGGTGTAAACCGATATGGTAATTATTATCCTGTAACTATTCCTGCTGGATACTATACGGTGGAAGAAGTAAACGCGGTATTCCAACAAGTAATGACGAATAATTTTCATTATTTTGTAGAAAGGTCTACAAAAATCAAGGTGTTTTTATTAGCAATTGCCTATAACAATAGTACGCAACTCGTCGAATTACAATCTGTAGCGACAAACTATGATATTTTTAACCCTGTTCGTTATTCATTTCCATTAGATAATAATAATGCTGAAATTACTGCATGGGCAAATTATTTATTAACTACATCATTCGATTGGTATAACTATTCGAGCAACAATTATCCAACTGGTTATAATATAACAAATTGGCCAGGATTTAAAATTACAGCGAATTTATTTTCCACTGCGATTGGTTTCGCTGCTGGAAACTATCCATCAAATATAATAGGTATAAATGGTATTGCCGATCAGTTATCACAAGGTTATACTGGTAATTTAACATTTTCATCTAGTTTCAAGCCTGGTTTAATTTCATTATATATTCCAATTTATTATAAACCAAACAACCCACAATTTGCTCAACAAGGCGCTGTATCAGCTAGTTCTCATACTTCACGCTCACGATATAATTCAATTACCAATAATACAATCAAATACCAACAAGCATACGGATTATCTGTAGCAAATGCGTTAGCATATGGTGTTCCTGAGGGAGGTTATACATTCAAAGATAAAATCGGTTATCCTTTGAAAAAGACACCAGTATTTTCGAAGTATTCCGATAGTATGCGGACATGTAGTGCTACTAAAATTTCAAATATGATATAAACAATTGATATATATATTATATTTCGCAATTGGAAGTAGGAATTGTGATAGGCAAGTCATCTATAAATGGTTCATATATTTGGGGTGAAACATCTTCTTCATATATAAAATTGGTAGGAATATCTACTGTATCAATCGAATATATATTTGTGAAATTCATAATATTGTTATATTCAATATTATGTTTTATACACCATTGAATACATTTTTGTAAATTCATCTTGATTAAATTTTCGATTTTATCTTGTTTATACTTATGTTCGATTAATGAAATCGTATAGTGTATGTTTTCTATTTGTTGTTGTCCAAAAATCGCATTATATTCTTCTATTTTCGATACAAAATAATAATATAAAGGCACATTCAAAAAACGATGAATCGTATCATTCGTAGAAGACATCTTTTTGAATGCGTTATGAATAAACGGATAGAAATGTTCATTCGTATCAAATAAAAACCCTCTACAAACTACATATTTTTCAGAATTCGCATAACGACTGGTCTGTGGCTTGATTAAATATACTTTATCGTAAAAAGAGGATAATATATACAGTATGTCTACGGTATGTTCCATAAAACAATCGAATAATTTTAAAATAAATATTCCGTCTTTTTTTTGCATAGTAATCGCATAACAAATTTGCGCAAATAATAATTTTGATATGGATATTTCTTGATTATTAAAATCAAAAGAAAAATCGAAACCACCATCGCCAGTGATAACATCCATACTTGACCCGTATTTGTTCTTACAATATTCGAAATTATCCAATGATAATATATTTCCCGTATTATCTACTCCCTTTTCAATAAATACGTTTGGGTTTTTCATTAAAAAATCACTACTTTTTTTCCACGCAGGAACATTCGGATCATCCCCGTTATCGATTAACGTCATACCTACATATCTATCATTTGGATTATTACGTTTATGTGTTAATGCTTCTATAAAACCACCAGGGCCTTCAGCCAAGTGAAATGTGTGTATAGGTTCATTCGAAAAATGAATATTGAAGACATTTAATATTTCAATCATTTTAAAATATGACCGTGATAATGGTTTACATCTAGCAATACTTTTCTTTTTTGTAGGAACAATACTATGTATATATTCATATGGATTGGTATATTTTTTAAATACATCCCAATCTCGTTCATGATAATCCAATTGTTCTTTGATATAATATAAATAGGAAGATAAGGAATTTGAATATTTTATTTCAGGAGGGGTCGGTTCGGAAATACAGTCAATATATTTATGTATTAAAAATGAAGTTCGCGGCAATAAATAATAAGTCATAGAAAAAATTATGTATTATTAAATGATACATAATTTATACAAATCTGTTTATATCATTATTATTTTTTCTTATTTTCTTCATCTTTCACTTGTAAGACTACCTTTTTCTTAGTTTTACGAACAGTGATTGTTTGTTTTTTCTTTTCTACTTCATTGGATAAGTCTTCCATTACTTCCTCTTCTATTTTATCCACAATATCATTTTGTTTCGAAATAATTTTACCGATTTTGTCGGTATTTACATTTCGCACTTTCTTAAAAATGAAATAACGATTCAAAAAGGATATGCGTTTTTCATCGCTACTCATATACAATGCCTTTTTATAATTATATCTTTCGTTAGGGTCGCGTTTAATTTCATTTTCTATCCAATAGAATAAGTCATTGAATAATCCACTTCCGTTTGGTAAATTCATATGTTCGGCTTCCGTTCTACTAATTAATACAAATCCATAATCTTCCATAATGCGTTTTAAGTAATTGAAATTGACCAAATATTCTTTGAATACATTGTTGATACTTTCTTGATATACATTGATTGGATAACCAACCGACATATCATCTTCTGGAAATCCAGTTTCATCATATAATTTGGTTATTTCAAATATCTTATGCTCATCTTTCATAATGGTTATCGACTCATCTTTTTTTATTTTTTTCAATAAATTAAATACACTTTGACCATCATAACACGTTCCTATGAAATAACCGTGGGTTTTGGTGCATTCCGCAATATTTCTTAAAAATTCGTGGAGTGTTGATTTATTCTCAAAGAAATAGTGTAATGCGAATTGGCATGAACTAATTTGAAAACCATCTTGTGCGGTACCATAATGTTTATAGACTGCTTTTCCCAACAATCCCACATCTTTGGGGCCTGTTCCAAATATAGCCCGATTAATCTGTTTTTCTTTTTCGGTAGCAAATGCTGAACCATTACGAATATTTACACTACTATTACCCTTCATAAACAATGCGTCTGGAACATTTTTGTTTTCTTTTCTAGATGTTATATATCTGGCACATGCGCCATCAATCGAATGATGAATATTCACACCCGATTTATCAATACCATATACAAAGGATAATTGTGAACGTATCCATTTTGGTAAATCACCTGCTTTTCCTACCGCAAAATCAATCAAGGTATCATTGCGTTGAGAAACTCCCATAATTAACTTGTGTTTGATAACATTATGAAAATCGCGTAATGATTGAGTAGGGGATTGTATGGATATTTTATTATCTGAACGATTGTAATATACATCTTCATTAATGATGTTTTCAGGAATACCTTCGCCTGTAGAAATCATTTCTTTGGTAATTGGATGATGAATGGAATGCCAGTTATTATTGGCGACATGATAGGCATTTCCATAGTTTTTATTGTTTTTCAACCAATTGTTTTTCAATTCATTTGTTTTATCATAACGAACTCGTAATGGAACCCATTTCCATCCATCTTTGTTATTCATTTCATACTTGAATTCGACAATCATATTTGATTCGAAATATTCTTTTTCTTCAGTCATCATATATATATTGCTACCGTCTTGGGTCATCATGATATTACAAAAGCAAGCATTGGGGTCATATGGACTTGTAGGTTGAAAAGGAACTGGTTTATAATTATCTTCATCGTCTAAATTATCAGAAGAAGGTATCGCATCATCTACGATTGTTTGAAATGGATTTAAATAACCGTGTTTCCTTTCATCATAACCACAATGTAATATTAATGTTTTGTATTGTTTTACATCTTGAACACCAGCCATATTTTTACCATCTTCAAATATATAATGTATTTCATCCTTATCACTATTTTCCTTCTTTTTAATATTGACTAAGAAATCAATGGTATTAAATTCGGCGGGTTTCCATTTAAACGACAAATCCCATGTATGTTTTTGTAATGGACCAGCTACACCTACTTTATTGCTCCCGACACCTGTATCCGCAGGAGTAAATATTAAACCATCTGTATTATATTCAAATAGACCATCATCGATTTCAGATAAGATAGTAGAACAACATTCAAATATACTTACATCTTTACTATTCATATAAAAGTTTTTACATTTGATTCTAAAATCGGTTGATTTTTTTTGTTCCGTCGTTTTATCCAAAATAGAGATAGGGCGTAAATCATTCATCACTTCATTTAATAATTCTAAACGGTATTTGATGTCTTTTTCATCCTTTTTGTCTTTTTTGACTATTTCTTCGACTTCTTTTTCTTCAAGATTGGCGGATTGATAAAACGCGTATTCACGGACCGATTTTTTATTCATATAATAAATATCGAACGCCGCATATAAATTAATATATTTGCGTGTTTTATCGTATTTAATATGTTCACCATCAATTAATGTGTTATGTAGTTCTTTATTTGCCGTATATGTTCCAGTAAAGACTACATTCATATTTGTATCAATCATATAAATATGTCCATTCTTCGCTATAAATAATAATTTACGGTCTCCATCCGCTTTATCCGTCACCGTATAATGATTGCGAATATTTCCAACGGTCAGTGTTGATTTCTCATCCAATGGTTGTATATTTTCCATTTGTAAAGTATAGGAAGAAGGACCAATGAAATTCTTAGGCATCACCTTACGTGGTGTATATTCTTCACCGTGGATTAATTTCATATATTCTTGTAAAATATTATCACGTTCTGAATAGGTAATTGGATATTTACTTCCTTGTAAACCACTCATGATAACACGAATCGCTTTTCGTAAAGCTCCCATCAAAGTCGATACCGTATTATATTTTGTTCCTAGACCTACCGATTGATTATCTACCTCCAATTCAATCTCATAGACTTCTACATTGGAAAATACGCCTGCGTCTTGTATGGTATATTGTGGAATAGGGACATAATTTGACTTTTTGGACGATTTTACAATACTTAAATCTACGAAGATTGGATAATCTGGATGTTGAAATCGAACACGATTCATAGAACGGAATATTTTTTTACTATCGTTCCACTTATTAATAATCGTGCGTGAAATATTCGAATTAATATGAAAATCCTCTTCTAATTGATAAGAAACACGAATATTGAAATCTTTAATATCAACTGGTCGAATAGTTTGTCCATTTTCTGCTACCGCTGGTTTCTTTTGAGTGAATTTTAATTTATTCGTTAAATTCGAAGGCATATCGATTAATTTTTGAATACTATTTGTGCGACAATATTCTTGTATCAAATCAGTTCCTGTTATTTCCGCACGAATATTCGATATTTTTGTAGCGCCAGTTCGGTTATCAATATATTCACTATTAATACGCAACATTTGAACGCCGTCTTCATTTTTACAGGTAAATCCGCAAGAACGCAATTGTTTCACCACATTATCATAATCGATTTTGGAAATAGGTTTGGATAATTTGGTATTCGAACCAAAACGGATTTCCAATTCGTTTGTTTTTTTGTCTTTTTTCATGATTGGATTACTTGCTAAATAATTATAAATCACTTTTTCAAACTGTTCGATGAGATGCTTTGTTTGCGTTTGCTCATCCGCGGTCTGTGTGAATGGTGATTTCGAATTATCGGATGGTTCATTGTGTTTTTCTGTTTCAGTATCCATTCTATTATATAATATGTATATTAAATATTATATAGTTTTCAAATATTATTTCAATTTTACACCCTCGTTATCGCAAACCGAATTATATTCCTAACGCATTTCCTACTATCTCATATAAATCACCTTTTTTATATTTCACATTCGAATCATATACATTTAATTTTTTGGCGAGATTTTCCAAATCTTCTAGTCGATAGTTTGATAAAGCCTTCAAATACTTATTATATTGTTCTAAAACAATATATTTTTCACGTAATTCAATCATTTTGGAGGAAGGTATATATTCCAATTGAACACTGTATTTTCCAAATTCATCTTTATATAATAGATAGGTAAATGTATTATCGTCATGAAACACATCGGAAACACGTTCTTTATTCACCCAAAATTCCAACATACATTTGGTTTTTTCATTAATGATTAATAAATTGATATTATAATATACTGAAACCGCAGTTAAACATAAAAAACTGGTTTGTTTTTGTTGAGTCATTAATTCAGACATAATTTCTTGTATAGCGACATTTGTAATTTTATAATTGGTATTTTTTATATTTACTTTGTTTTCCTTTACAAATTCTAATATTTTTTGTTTTTCTTCTAATTCTTTTACGCCATAATTACGATCAATTTGAACATAGTCATTGTATCCATAACGAATGATATATAAACACCAAAATAATGTATCTGGTTGTCTTGGGGTAATTAAGGAACGTTCTTCGCGTGGTTGAATAACAGTGTCTTCTTCGTCTATATCTTCAATCGTGTTTTCAACAGGGGTTTCCATTTTTACATCTATTAATTTTTCAGGAGCTTTTTCTTCATTTTTACGCATAGCAAACACACTTTCATTTACAATTTTTTCTTTATTATCAACCGATAACATAAAATGTTGAAATTTATATATTTCATTTGACTTGTTGATTACATTTGTTTTATATATTAAACTATTGAAATATGATAACATTCTTATATTATTTCGTATTATACATATACGTAGGTATGTCTTTATCTTGTTTTTCATTATTGAAAAATGCGTTTTTGAATTCTTCTTTTTGATATTCTAATGTTTTCAAATTTTCTTCTTGCTCTCTCGTATAATGAATATATTCTTCCATCTCGCTGATGGTTTCATTCGGTAAAAAAGAGAGATTCACATATACACCCGATTTATTTTCATTTATTTTACATAGGTTTTTAGAAAGAATTTTGAGTATTTCTACTTGATGATATTTACTCATATTTTCTATGGAAGATTTCATATTTTCTAATTTTTCAATATTTTGCATATTATTATAAGTATCTTAACATAAATATTTTATATTGTTTGCTAAATTCAATAAATATACTAAATCATTATTATATTTATTTTTTAATGTTTACGACTATGACGTCTGGTTCTATTTTTGCGAGAACCTCCTTTTGGTCTAGGAGAATATTGGCCAATAGACAAAACACGAGGACTTTTTGATTTACTTTTATTTTTTCTTGTAAGCCACCTCGACACTCTGTTAAATATAGAGGAGGAAGGCATTTCAAACACTTCATTCATAGGAACTCTGCTACGATTGCTTCTTTTACTAGCGCTTCGTGATTTGGAAGAAGGCATCTATATATTAGGTAAATATTTTATTTATCGTCGATATATTATTGTTTCTAAATTTGTAATTAGAAATAGTATTTTTGTAAGTAATAAAATATATAGAATATATAAAATGAATATTATATACACATTATTATTACAATTTATACAACAAGAAAAAGCAAAATCCATCGGCATATTGCTATTGAGTTTATTAATCAACCTTTTCCAAATCAATGGTATATCTTATATTACGGCGAATATCATAACCTTTATGCAAGATAAAAATTATAATTTAGTAAATACATATTTCAATTATTTTATACTTGCTTCTATTGCTTTTATTATTATTTACTACTTGTATAAAATACTACAAAATTATTTAATCATCAAATTATCCTTATGGATTAAAAAAGAAATCATAGATATCATTTTTAAAACCAATAATGAGAACTTCAGTGGTATTAATTTCACCGAATTTATCACTCCTATCAATCGTATTTCCAATGGGTCTTATCTATTGTTTTACAATATTTTAACTGATATGATTCCTAATATCGCGTTTTTATTAATGATTTCCATTTATTTTATGTATACAAATCCATTATTTGGAATGTTGTTTTTTGTTTCAAATATATTCATCATTGGGTATATTGCTTATTACTGGAATGAATTAATGGAAAATCGCATGAACTACGAACGTAAAGTAAACGCCAACGACAAATATATGATTGATATATTCAATAACATGGATAAAATTATTCTTCGCGGTAAAACGGGCGATGAAAGTGATATTTTTACAAAATTAACAGAAGAAGGCATTAAAAAAACCAATGATTTTTACTATTTAGTTACGAAACATTTATTCGTCATTACATTCGTCATTTATGTAATTATTTTACTTTCTATTTTCTATTTGATTAAACTCTGCGTCAATAAAAAAATCACACCTACGATGTTTATTACATTCTTTACTATTTTGTTATTATATAGAGACCGCATTATAGGAACAGCACAAGATTTGCCCGACTATTTGGAATTTATTGGACGTATTGATTTTGTTATACAAAAATTCCAAAAATTAATTGGAGATTATAATCCAGCCCAATATGATAAAACATATAGTAATGAAGAATTAGAGTTCAAACGAATTATTTTTGAAAATGTATCTTACAAATACGATGGAACGGATTCGTATATATTTGAGAACCTAAATTTAAAATTAAATACCAATAAAAATACGATTGGAATTGTCGGTTATTCAGGAAAAGGCAAATCAACTTTCACCAAAATGATATTGAAATTCTATAAATGCGAAAAAGGCACAATAACGATAGATGGAAAAGATATTCAAACCTTAGACAGTGATTATATACGCAAAAATATTACCTATATAAATCAAAATTCCAAATTATTTGATAAAAAGATTATTGAGAACATTTTGTATGGTTGTAATGATGTCGCCGTTTGTAAAAATCATTTGTCTGAAATACAAAAATACAAAAAAATCCAAGATTTATTCAAGAAAATAGATATTCATAATAAAAATGCGGGATTGGCTGGAGAGAACTTATCTGGTGGTCAACGCCAAATCGTGAATATTGTTAGTGGTTTAATTAACCCATGTAAAATATTAATTTTAGATGAACCTACCAATGCGTTAGATATTGAATTGAAACAAGAAGTCATTCAATTAATCAACGATTTCAAAAAACACAAACAATCTATTATTATTATTACTCATGACCGCGATGTATATCCTTTGTTTGATGAAACTATCAATATCTAGAACCCACACGTTGTTCTACATTATATTGACTATACATTCTTCATTCGCATAAATATTCTTTGATATCATTATATGTAATGATATTACCTTGTTTTGGAGTAATTACGACTACTTTATTATTGCTAGTAATAATTTCATTCAAATTTTTATAAGATAGAAAGGTCATATGGTAATAATAATGATGGTGATTATTCAATAATATAATTTTTTTATTTTTGATGAATAAACAATTGAAAAAATAACTAGAACCATAATCAAGTATAATAATATCACTATGTTTCACAGTCAAAAATTGTAAATATAAATTATTTATTTGATATGTATTCAATACTGTTCCTCCATTATTAATTATATTTTTTTCAATGTCTTCTATACCAGGAACATTGCGGACATTATACACATAATTATCTATATTATTTCGCGGTAATAATAACATTTTGTTCGTTGGTAAGTTATAATCTGATAATATAACGTTTACCTTATCTATATATATATTCAAATATTTCAAATAAATACTTAGCGTGCTTTCATTTATTTCATTTATTGTAATTACACCGACTAAAAAGAAAAATGAGACAAAACGCAGTTATGATTTATATATTTTATAACTATGTTTCAAATAATTTGTTAGATGTTCCTTTGTAATTTTCTTATCTATTATATTAGTAATTACCTTATAAATATCATCATATGTATTTGGACTTTCCTTTTTCACATAATGCTTTAACTGACTAAAATATTCTTCAATTGCGTTTGTTTCTGGGTGATATGGAATGCTATATAATAAATGGTTATGGTCGTCTTCTATTTTTTCTCGTATTAGTTTTGATTTATGAATAACCGCATTATCCATAATGACTAAATGATTTTTATATTTGGAATGAATAAACTCATCATAAAACTCTAATATATCTGTTGTTTTTACTCCACCTTTTCGCTCTGGATATAATTTCCACCCCACTACTTTATCAGCACTAATAGCACATAATAAATTATAACGCTTGTATGGATATTTATTAGTTTTCTTTATAACTCGTGTTCCACTTCTACTTCTACCATATGTTAGGGTCATATTCAAATAAATAGATGTTTCATCTAAACATATAGTTTTTGTATAATCGTATTTAGTATGTAATGTGCTGTAAAATATCTGTAAATCTTCTTTTTCTTGACCTTCTCTTTTTTCAGGATAATATTTATTTCGTAATCGTTTGCGTGTTATTTTGTTATTTGTAAGTATATTATGAATAGACATAGATGTTAAACGCACATTAAACTCGTTATATACTAATTTTGATAATTCCCATAATGTAGTTGTATTGTATTTTCTAACATAATCTTTTACAAACCGTTCTATTTTAGGAGTAATTTTTAGATTATGATTTTTGCGTGTTTTTCTATTTACACTTCCATTTTTGTTATATAGTTTTACCCATCGTGCTAACGATTGATATTTACATTTGAATAACTTACATGTATCACGCATATCATCTTTTCCTTCTAAATAATGTTTTACAGCAACTTCTTTATAATCTTCGCTGTGATGCGACATAATACATATATATAAAATTATTTAAAAATATTTAGGAATATATTGTAAATGGAAAATAATAATGATTTAAAAAATGAAAATGATAAATTGAAACAACGGATAAATGAACTGGAACAACATTTAAAAAAATATACAAATAGTAAAGGTCATAAAGAATACTATGAAAAAAATAAAGAAATAATTAAGGAGAAGGGAAATATACATTTAACTAAACTCAAAGAAGAAAACCCAGACAAATTAAAAGAATACAGAAGAAGGGCATATTTAAAACGAAAAGAAAAATTACAAAAAGAAAAAGAAAAGACTGATAATATTTAGGGAAATTAAATACATTTATTTAAATGTATTTAAAAATAAAATATTTAGGTAATATATAGAATGGTGAAAAAGAAGAAACAACAGGACAATCCTGATAAATATAGATGTTTCAAAGTTCCTATTACTGCTATTTTACATGAGGATAACACTATTGCTGAAAGGAATATCATGATTTTACAAGATGCTATTTCACGAGCAAACAAAATCACTTCTAAATCTTATTTGTTATTACGATTATGGGTTTTATCTAAATATCATAATGATATTGTTATTCCTGAAATTACTACCGACACAATTTCTATGGCGATGAAATCTATAATGAAACCATCTTCTGGACCAAAACCAAAAGGAAATAATCAACTTTTATTACAAGAGTTTCAAAATCTGTATGATTTTTCATTAGAAGATGGTAAAAATCTATCTGCTATATTAGATTATTATGCTACTACTATGCTTACATCTATTACAAATAACATCAAAATACACTTTTTTGATTATGTAAATCGGTTCATCAATTCTTATTTCAAGGCAATTTACAAGGAAGAAATTACTAATAAGGTATTCAAGAAACAACTATTCAAAGACCTTCGTGTTGTGAAAAATGATATACTGAATAATACTTTGTTATGTGATGAAAAATACCATACATGGATAAATGAAACCAGATACAAAATCGTTCCAAAAGAGTATGATACCAGTTATTATTATGATGTGTGTTGCGAACCATACAAGTATCTAAACCATATGATATTTATGTGTTTAGAACTGGAAAGATTAGAAGCAAAGGCATTCCAATTTTTTCCAATTCAAACCAACGCTATTCCAAGACATATTCAAGTGGATACAAAAGCAATGGTAGAATTATTTGTAGATACAGAGCGAGATGAAAAATTACTCAAAATATGTAAGTTTCCTGTAAAGGATGGTAAAATAATGACTGCTACTTCTGGAAACCTGAATAATTGTCTGGAAGAAAACAAGGAGTTTATCTGGGATTATTTATGGGATGTGAAACAAATACGCAAAAATTACCAGTTTGATTATACGATTATTACAGATGGATATGCGACTTCTTTGCGATTTCTTCATAAAGATTATGTGGAGGAAGAACAACAAAAGAAAGATAAGAAAAAGGCTGGAAAGAAAGCATTACAAGGTCTTACCAAAGAAGAAAAAGAAAACCGCAAAGAAGAAAAGAAACAACAACAAAAAGAACAAATGAAATTATTACGAAAACAACGCAAAGAAAATCCGCCAAAGAAACCAGAAACAACCGAAGACTTACCAGAGTTTCCGTATATTGATGAATTACCAATGGAAGCATTAAAGGGAAAACATATTTATATTGACCCTGGAAAGCGTAGTTTATTTACCATGATGGATGATAAAGGGAAGTTTTGTTCTTATACTAATGGTATGCGTATCAAAGAAACAAAGCGATTGAAATATCAAAGACTACTAAAAAATTACAAGGATAAAATACACATTACGGAAACCGAAGAAACCCTGAATAAATATAACTCTAAAAGTTGTAATATTGATAAGTTCAAAGAATATATTTCAAAGAAACTGGAAGTAAATGAGATAGTAGTTCCGTTATATCAAAATATTCAATTTCGTAAATACAAATGGTATTCTTTTATCAATAAGAAACGAAGTGAAGATAATATGTTGAATATGATTGAGAAAAAGTATAGTAAAGACCATACAATTATTATAGGAGACTGGAGTATAGGAAAACAAATGAGAAACTTTATCTCCACTCCAAACTTATCATTGAAACGAAAATTAAAGGAGCGTTTCAAAGTATATAACATAGATGAGTTTAGAACATCGTGTTTATCATACAAAACAAAAGACCTTTGTAAAAATCTGTATTTGCCTGATAAAAAAGGCGAAGACAGAAAAATCCACTCTATCCTAACATATCAAATGGAAAACAACAGGAAAGGGTGTATCAATCGTGATAAGAACGGATGTAAGAATATCCGTTATGTATTCAACTACTACAAGAAAACAGGAAAAAGACCTGAAAGATTTAGAAGGGAATACAAACTGGAAAGAATGGACCAACCACTGAAACCTGAAAAGGAAGAGGTCGTCAAGTGTGTCTCTATGCCTGAAAAGGTGCTTTTACCCAACTATATAGAAGGAAATGATTGATAATTTTATTTTTTATAATTTTGTCTCATTTTTCTTTTTAGTCGGTGTAATGGAAGAAAAAAACAAATGTTGTTTTGTTTTTGAATAGTATTACATATTTCATTATTAATATTAAATAATTTCAAAATACTTTTCACATATTTTTTAGTATTTGTTGTTAATATTTTTATATTTGGATATATTTCTGTTAATTTAATTAAGATTGGGTTGAATGTAAAACATTCAGTTATCCAATGTATTAATGCGTCTTCTCCCGGAGAATCTAAGACAATATATATATCATTCTCATTTGTTTCAATATATGGACCATTACATTTTAATATTAATTCTGATTTACAATGAGCATATTGATATGATATTACATTTTCATATTTATTTATAATATCATCCTCAAGAATATAATTTCCTGAACCACTATTTAATTTAATTTCCATAGTATAAAGAATACTGTTCATTTTTCTTTATATATTTTTGATACAAAACTGTATACTTGTAATTACAATTCTATTTTACACCGCATATGCCGTATTATTTTTTAGAGAAAAATTAAAAGATACTATAGTATACAGATGAATATAGTATATTTTTTATTAAAACAATTTTTTCAAGAAGAACAATTGAATACATTTTTCATGGTTCTCGCCAGTTTTGTTATTAATTTATTTCAAACAAATGGAATATCGTTTATCACTGCTACTATCATTGATTCTATACAAAGAAAACAATACGACAACGTTCACCAATTTTTCAAATATTTTATTTATATTTCAATCCTCTTTGTTTTCCTATTTTATCTTTATAAATTCTTTCAAAATAAATTGCTTACCAAATTACGGCAATGGATGCGCCATCAATTAGTTAAAATGTTATTGTTAGTAAACAACGAGAACTTCAGTGAAATAAATTTTTCGAAATTGAATTCCCCCATCAATCGCATTTCGTCCGTGTGTTTTATGGTTTTCAATGATATAATTACCTATTTATTACCCAACATTACGTTTTTATTGATGATTGCGATTTACTTTTTATATAATAATCTAATTTTCGGAAGTATCTTTATTATTGGAAATATACTCTTGGTTCTCTATTTATTTTTAAATTGGAACAATATGTTATCGCACAATGAAGAATATGAAAAATTCGTTTCGGATAATGAAGCCTATTTGGTGGAAATATTAAATAATATTGATAAGATTATCTATCGTGGTCAAACCACTAACGAGATTGATATTTTCTCTGGTAAAA
>Ga0214923_10004371_pt1 | contig 17110 bp, 12 predicted proteins | sample LL1510_MetaG_FD_177993 | JGI IMG/M metagenome (GOLD analysis project Ga0214923, IMG submission 177993) | Freshwater microbial communities from Lake Lanier, Atlanta, Georgia, United States - LL-1510 | ecosystem: Environmental > Aquatic > Freshwater > Lake | place: USA: Georgia | collected... | reverse complement strand
GGCCATGCCGAGCCCCAGCACAAACTCCGGCGTGATGGGGTGTTCGCCCACACGGCCCCGAATGCCATCGGTGCCAAAGTATTTTCGGGGGGCCGAGGGGGTGGGGCTTGGGGTCGTCATGTCAAAAGTTTACCGGTGTGTACCGGCCCTCAGCGCGCCTTGAACGCGAAGCGCATCCACGGTCTGACGCACGTCATGAACTCGGAGTACCGACACTCCGCGCTCAGCGGCAAGCAAAGCCGCCGAGATGCTTGCACCAAGCCGCTGGGCCGCAGGGCCCTCTCGCTCGGAGAGCTCTGCAAGCATCCTTTTACGAGACACCCCCACGAGCAGCGGACCGAGTCTGCCCAGCTCGCTCAGGGCATCAAAGAGCGCCACATTGTGTTGGCGCGTCTTCCCGAAGCCAAAACCAGGATCGAGAAGAATTTGAGAGCTCGGCAGGCCAGCAGCCATGGCGATATCTCTCTGACCTGCAAGAAAGTTGCCCACCTCCCGCACCACATCTTGGTAGTGCGGGTTGCTCTGCATGGTCTGGGGCTCGCCCTGCATGTGCATGATGCAAACTGCCATGTTTCTCTGCGCAATCTCGGGTAGGAGAGCCTGCATGGTGGGCGTCGTAAAGCCCGAGACATCGTTCACCATGTCAATGCCGATGCCGATAGCCGCTTGAACCACGTCTGCCCTCCGACTGTCGAGGGAGAGGGGAAGGCCCACCGCCTGCAGAGCCTCAATGACCGGCAGCACCCGATCCATTTCCTGCTGGACCGAGACGGGCGTTGCCCCAGGGCGTGTGCTTTCAGCTCCAACATCCAGAATGTCGGCCCCGTCCTCCTTCATCTGGAGGGCCGCATTCAAGGCTGTATCGCAACTAAAGTGAATCCCGCCATCAGAGAAGGAGTCTGGCGTGATGTTCAGAATGCCCATCACGAGCGGCCTCCCCTGGCCCAAACAATAGCGTCCCACCCGCATCATGAGAGAGAGGCAACCCCCTGCGAGTCAGACGGGGGGTCGCTTCGAGGGTTATGACTTAGGCCGGAGCCGCAGCGCTGTCAGAGGACACCCCGGCAGCGGGGCCTGCGCCCGCAGAGGGCGTGCTGCCGCTACTGTCAGACGTGTGCTTAGGCGGCCGCGGGGAGCGGCCCTGCACGATGTCCTCAATCTGGTCTGCGTCGATGGTCTCCCACTCGAGCAGGGCTTTGGCCATCGCGTGCATCTTGTCTTGATTGCTCTCGATGAGCGAGCGCGCGACGTTGTACTGCTGATCGATGATGCGCCGAATCTCCGCATCCACCTTCTGCATGGTGGCCTCAGACACATTTGTGGTCTTCGTAATGGAGCGACCCAAGAACACCTCTCCCTCGTTCTCCGCGTAGACCATCGGGCCCAGACTGTCGCTCATGCCGTATCGGGTCACCATATCCCGAGCGAGGCTTGTTGCGCGCTCAAAGTCGTTTGATGCGCCAGTGGTCATCTGGTTCATGAAGACCTCCTCAGCGATGCGACCACCAAAGAGCACCGAGATCATGTTGAGCATGCGCTCTTTGTCCATGCTGTAGCGATCGCCCTCGGGCAGCTGCATGGTGACGCCAAGCGCCCGTCCGCGGGGAATGATGGTGACCTTGTGGACCGGATCTGTCTTTGGAAGCAGCTTGGCCACAAGCGCATGGCCCGACTCATGGTAGGCGGTGTTACGGCGCTCTTCCTCGGGCATGACGATGGACTTGCGCTCCGCGCCCATCAGAATCTTGTCCTTGGCCTTCTCAAAGTCCTCCATGTCGACCAGGCGGCCATTGCGACGAGCCGCAAAGAGAGCGGCCTCGTTCACAAGGTTGGCCAGATCGGCGCCAGACATGCCGGGCGTACCTCGGGCGAGGATGTCGGCCTTCACATCGGGCGCCACAGGAACCTTGCGCATGTGGACATGAAGAATCTGCTCGCGGCCACGGACATCGGGCAGGGGCACAACGACCTGCCGATCAAAGCGACCGGGTCGCAGCAGGGCAGGATCGAGGACATCGGGCCGGTTCGTTGCAGCAATCACGATGATGCCTTGATTGGTCTCAAAGCCATCCATCTCGACAAGCATCTGATTGAGCGTCTGCTCGCGCTCATCGTTTCCACCACCAAGCCCTGCACCACGCTGCCGACCCACGGCATCAATCTCGTCAATGAAGATGATGCACGGCGCCTGCTTCTTGGCGTTCTCGAACATGTCGCGAACCCGCGCTGCACCCACACCAACAAACATTTCGACAAAGTCTGAGCCCGAGATGGAGAAGAAAGGGACCTTGGCCTCACCCGCGATCGCCTTGGCCAGAAGCGTCTTTCCCGTTCCCGGCGAGCCCACCATGAGCACGCCACGAGGAATTCGACCGCCGAGCTTTTGAAACTTCGAGGGGTCACGCAGGAACTCGACGAGTTCAGTGACCTCTTCCTTGGCCTCGTCACACCCAGCCACATCTGCAAAGGTGATGGTGTTGTTGTTCTCATCGAGCATGCGGGCCTTGGACTTGCCAAAGGAGAAGGCGCCCCCTCGACCACCGCCCTGCATCTGACGCATGAAGAAGACCCAGACGCCAATGAGGAGCAGCATGGGGAACCACGAGACGAAGATGCTCATAAGCAAGGAGGGTTGCTCCTCTGCCTTGGCCGAGACGGAGACGCCTGCCTTGAGCAGATCGGACACCATCCAGAGGTCCTGGGGGACATTGACCACGAGTGGACGCTCGTCGGTGGTGACCGCACGAACCACGCGGCCATCGATGACGGCCGAACGGATGCGGCCCTGACGGGCCTCCTCCATGAATTGGGAGTAAGACACTTCGAGCCCCCGGCTCTGCGTGCCCTCAAATTGCCGGAACAGCGAGAACAAAACCAGGCCGATGACCATCCAGATGGCGACCTTGGAAACCATGTTGTTCACCAGAGACTCCTTTAGCTCCTTGGGCTAGACCCCTCAGGCTACACGAAAACCGCCTGAAATCAGCACAAAAACATCATTCAAGACTGACCCTTCGACTTCAAATCCCGACCCAGCAGAAAAAGCTCCGAGGACTCCGCTCGGGAGGCGCCCGGCTTCCTGGAGGCCACCCGCTCGAACACCTGCTTAAACGCCTGAACCAGCTGGCTGTAGCCACTGCCCTGAAAGGTCTTCACCAGAAGGGCCCCATTGGGCTTGAGGTGCTTCTGAGCGAACTCCAGGGCGAGCTCACCGACGTGCATGATCCGAGCAGCGTCTGCAGAGGCCACCCCCGATAGATTGGGCGACATATCGGATAAAACAAGGTCTGCCTTGGCACCCCCAAGCCGATCCGCCAGAACCTGTTCCACCGACTCTTCCCGAAAGTCGCCCTCGATGAAATCCACGTCGGCCACCGCGTCCATGGGGAGTAGATCCAGGGCGATGATCCGGCCCTGAATGCCTTGGCTTCCCTTCCTGGCAAGTTTCTCTCGGATGACCTGAGACCAGCTCCCCGGGGCAGAGCCCAAATCCACAATGGTCATGCCGGGGCGGATGAGACGATCCTTCTCGTCTATTTCGAGCAGCTTAAAGGCAGCCCGCGACCGATAGCCGCGCTGCTGGGCCTGCCGAACGTAGGGGTCGGTGAGGTGTCGTTGGAGCCAGGCGGGATTGAACTTGTTCTTGGCCAAACGGCCCTGCCCGCGCTACAGGTAGCGCACCTCAAGAATCTCCACCTCACGGGGACCGCTTGGCGCCTGCACGGTGGCCACATCGCCCACTGACTTGCCAATGAGCGCGCGAGAAATGGGGCTGGAGATGGAAATCTTTCCCACCTTGAGGTCGGCCTCGTCGTCTCCGACGATCTTGTAGATCTTGCGCTCAGATGTGTCGAGGTCCTCGAGTTCGACCGTGACCCCAAAGACCACCCGTCCATCTTGCTCGAGCGAGCGCGGATCAATGATCTGGGCAGTGGAAAGCTTGGCCTCAAGCTCCAAGATTCGGCCCTCAATAAAGCCCTGGCGCTCCTTGGCCGCATCGTATTCAGCGTTCTCGGAGAGGTCGCCCTGGGCGCGCGCCTCCGCGATGGCATTAATCACAGACGGGCGCTCTACTGTCTTGAGTTGATGGAGTTCTTGCTTGAGGCGTTCTGCGCCCTCCATGGTGAGTGGCGTGCTCATGCGTGGTCCTTTAGCAATGATCGATGGAGGCTCTGGAGATCGTAGACCTCCAGACGTGAATTGGCCATGCCGCCCATGCCCTCGACCGCGGCCCGCGCACCCGCCAGCGTCGTGTAAGTGGTGACACGTTGGGCGAGTCCGGTGGTGCGGATTGAGCGCGAATCCGCCATGGCGGTGCGCTTTTCCTCCACGGTGTTGATGATGAAACAGATCTCGCCGTTCTTGATCATGTCCACCACGTGAGGTCGACCCTCGGTGACTTTATTCACGACGCCCACTGGAAGGCCTTGGGCTGAGATGACCGAGGCCGTTCCGCGAGTCGCCACCAGCTTGTAGCCCATGTCATGGAGCATACGGACCAGCGGAATGAGGGCCTCTTTGTCGGCGTTTTTCACGCTGACAAAAACGGTGCCGCCCTTGGCGGGGTCGGGCAGACGGGTTCCCGCGGCGATTTGGGACTTCATGAAAGCCTCCGCGAAGGTGGGGGCCACTCCCATCACCTCACCCGTTGACTTCATCTCTGGGCCAAGGATGGTGTCCACACCAGGGAACTTCACAAAGGGGAAGACGGCCTCTTTCACCGAGTAATAAGGCGGCACCACCTCTGCATGGACCCCCTGCTCCGCGAGGCTTCTGCCCAGCATGGCGCGAGCCGCAATCTTGGCCAGCTGAAGGCCCGTGGCCTTCGAGACAAACGGCACCGTGCGAGAGGCGCGCGGGTTGACTTCGAGTACATAAACGACCCCTCGCTGGATGGCGAACTGCACATTCATGAGCCCAACCACATGCAGCGCACGCGACATCTGGGCAGTCTGTCGCTTGAGCTCATCGATGAGTTCAGCGGACATCGAAAAGGGCGGCAGGCTGCAGGCCGAGTCACCGGAGTGAACGCCCGCCTGCTCAATATGCTCCATGACCCCGCCGATGAGGACCTGCTTTCCATCCGACAGGCAGTCCACATCGACCTCGATCGCATCGTTGAGAAAACGATCAAGAAGCACGGGCGAATCGTTGGAGACCTTCACCGCCTCGCGCATGTAGCGCTCGAGATCGCGCTGCTCATGCACGATTTCCATGGCCCGCCCTCCGAGCACGTAACTCGGACGAACGACGAGTGGGTAGCCGATCTCTTGGGCCAGACGAATCGCCTCCTCCTCGTTTCGCGCAGTGCGATTGGGAGGCTGAAGGAGCTCCAGCTTGTGAAGGAGTTTCTGGAATCGCTCGCGGTCCTCTGCAATATCGATGGACTCTGGCGAGGTACCCACGATAGGCACACCGGCTGCTTCAAGCGCCTTGGCCAGCTTGAGCGGCGTCTGTCCGCCGTACTGAACGATGACGCCGACAGGCTTTTCCAGATCAACGATCTCGAGGACGTCTTCCAGCGTAACCGGCTCGAAATAGAGACGATCAGAGGTGTCGTAGTCGGTGGAGACGGTCTCGGGGTTGCAGTTCACCATGATGGTCTCGAAGCCATCTTCGCGAAGGGCCATGGCCGCGTGGACGCAGCAGTAATCGAACTCGATGCCCTGACCAATTCGATTGGGACCACCCCCAAGCACCATGACCTTCTTTCGTTGTGTGGGGCGGGCCTCGCAGTCGTGCTCGTAGGTGGAGTAGAAGTAGGACGTCGCCGTATCGAATTCTGCTGCGCAGGTGTCAACACGCTTGTAGACAGGTCGCACGCCCATGGCGTGACGGGCCTTGCGCACCTCCCCTTCGGTGGTGTCGAGCAGATAAGCCAGCCGACGGTCGGAGAAGCCCTTTCGCTTGAGTTCAAACATGAGCGGGGCATGCAGATCTGCCAACGTCTTCTTCTCAAGGGCCAGTTCAATGTCGACAATCTCTTTGATCTGAACCAGAAACCACGGGTCGATCTTGGTGAGGCCGTGAACCTCTTCCACGCTAAACCCCTGCGCGAAGGCATCGCCCACATACCAGATGCGTTCGGGCCCGGGCTCGCCGAGCTCCTCCTCGATTCGCTCCCGATCGGTGGTCTTCTGGTTGAGGCCATCCACACCCACCTCAAGTCCACGCAGCGCCTTCTGAAAGGACTCTTGGAAGGTGCGCCCCATCGCCATCACCTCACCCACCGACTTCATCTGGGTGGTGAGATGGCTGTCGGCGAGCGGAAACTTCTCAAAGGCAAAGCGAGGGACCTTCGTGACCACGTAGTCAATCGTTGGCTCAAACGATGCGGGGGTCGCCCCGCCGGTGATGTCATTGCGAAGCTCATCGAGCGTAAAGCCCACAGCAAGCTTGGCTGCAACCTTGGCAATCGGAAAGCCGGTGGCCTTCGAGGCCAGGGCCGAGGACCGAGAGACCCGAGGGTTCATCTCAATGACGATCATGCGGCCCGTCTGGGGGTTGATGGCGAACTGCACATTCGATCCACCGGTGTCGACGCCAATCTCTCGAAGGATGGCAATCGAGGCGTTGCGCATGAGCTGGTATTCCTTGTCGGTCAGCGTCTGCGCCGGGGCAACCGTAATGGAGTCGCCCGTGTGAATGCCCATCGGGTCAAGGTTCTCAATAGAGCAGACGATGATGCAGTTATCGGCGCGGTCTCGAACAACCTCCATCTCGAACTCTTTCCAGCCGATCAGAGACTCCTCGATGAGAAGCTCTCCGGTGGGCGAGGCCTCGAGTCCTCGCTTGCAGATGGTCTCGAATTCCTCGGCGTTGTATGCGATGCCCCCGCCGGTTCCGCCCAGGGTAAAGCTGGGTCGAATGATGACTGGAAAGCCCACCCCGGTGGTCTCTTGAGAGATGCGACGTTGCACGGCCCAGGCCTCGTCCATGCTGTGGGCCACACCCGACAGCGCAGACTCAAGGCCGATGGCGGTCATGGCCTCCTTAAACTTCTGGCGGTCCTCCGCCTTCTCAATGGCCGCCTCTCGAGCGCCAATGAGTTCGACTCCGAATTTTTCAAGGACGCCGTTTCGGGCCAAGTCGAGTGCGCAGTTAAGGGCCGTCTGCCCGCCCATGGTGGGCAACAAGGCATCGGGCCTCTCCTTCTCGATGATGCGCGCCACCATCTTCCAGGTGATGGGCTCGATGTAGGTGACATCGGCGGTCTCGGGGTCCGTCATGATGGTGGCCGGATTGCTGTTGACCAGCACGACCCGAAAACCCTCTTCCTTCAGGGCCTTACAGGCCTGTGCCCCCGAGTAGTCGAACTCGCAGGCTTGGCCAATCACGATGGGGCCCGCGCCAATGATGAGGATGGTCTTGATGTCTGTGCGCTTAGGCATGAGCCCCCCGGCGCATCAGGTCAAAGAAGTGGTCAAACAAGGAGACGATGTCGTGGGGACCGGGACTGGCCTCGGGATGGCCCTGAAAACAAAAGGCGGGCGCCTCGGTGTGGGCTAGGCCCTGAATCGAGCCATCAAACAGAGAGCGATGAGTCACCTTGAGGTGGGCGGGCAGGCTCTTGGGGTCCACCGCAAACCCATGGTTCTGAGAGGTGATGAAGACGCGGCCCGAGGCGAGGTCCTGGACCGGATGGTTCGCGCCGTGGTGACCAAACTTCATCTTGAGGGTGCGTGCACCTGCGGCGAGGGCGAGTATCTGGTGACCCAGACAAATTCCAAAGAGCGGGATACGACGGTCTATCGCCTCCTTGGCCGCGGCAATGGCGTAGTCGCATGGCTCGGGGTCTCCCGGGCCATTCGAGAGGAAGATGCCCGAAGGCTTCATCGCGAGAACATCTGATACCGGGGTCTTGGCGGGTACGACCGTCAGGCGACATCCGCGGTCTGCAAGAAGCCGAAGGATGTTTCGCTTCACGCCAAAGTCGTATGCCACCACATGAAGCGGGCTCGACTTCGGCTGACCATGGCCTCCGACGAGTCGCCAGCTTCCTTCGGTCCACTCATAGGGCGTCTTGGTTGAGACATGCTGCGCAAGATCAAGGCCCACGAGGCCACCAAACCCTCGCGCCAGGATACGCGCCCTGTCCTCATCGATCGATTCGCCCGGTTCCGCGGCCAAGATACAGCCGGACTGCGCACCTGTGTCTCGTAGTAAGCGAGTGAGGCGACGCGTGTCCACGCCGGCGATGGCAACCACGCCTCGCTGGGCGAGGGCCTCAGAGAGGGACTCTTTGGAGCGAAAGTTCGACACGACCGATGGCAGGTCGCGAATAACCAGGCCGGCAGCCTGAATGCTCTCAGACTCGTCGTCTTCCTCATTCCAGCCCGTGCTGCCGATATGGGGATAGGTGAGCGTGACGATCTGCCGACAATAGCTCGGGTCGGTGAGGATCTCTTGGTAGCCGGTGATGGCCGTGTTGAAAACGACTTCTCCGACAGCGTTCCCCGACGCCCCAATCGACACCCCGGAAAACACACTGCCGTCCGCAAGAACCAAGACGGCGGAGGGGCGGGCCCGATTCTCGGGCACAGAAAAACTGGCCGCGTCCGATCCGATGGCGGCCAGCAGCTCAGTCAGCTGCACTCAAAACTCCTTTGGATTTATTGAATTATAAGGCTGCGAGGAAGATCGCGAGGGTGCAGCCCCATCCAACAGTCCAGACCAGCGAGCGAAGCGTGGCCAGATTGGCGAGATAGCAGGCGATGTATGCCAGACGAGACACCACGACGGCCGCTGCCAAAACGTCGATCCGCGCAGGCGCTGCGCCGGACCAGTGGGCAACCAGGAGCGCTGCGGTAAAAAAGGCAAAAGCCTCCCACGAGTTTGCCTGCGCCGCGACGGCTCGACGGCGATAGCCCTCTTGAGCCGAGAGCCAGTCCCGCGGGTTGGCGTTGTCGTAGGACTTCATTCCGGCCTTTGCAATGCCCGCGCAGACGATGGGCAGAATTGCCATGGCCAAAAGACAGCCATGTGCAAGAGTGAAGCCCTGGGTGGCCTGGTTGATGAGTTCTGCCTGCATGCCTACGCTCCTTGTAACTGACGACGATCCCGAACGGCCTGGGCAATGGTCCCGAGGTCCACATACTCCAGCTCCCCACCAACGGGAACGCCGCGCGCCAGCCGGCTGATGCGAAGCGGAGGAATAAGTCCTCTTGCCCGCAGGACCGACTCAATCGCGTGCGCAGTCGCCTCCCCCTCGGGCGTGAAATTCGTGGCCACGATGAGCTCGCTCAGCCCAGGCTGGCTTGCCCGATCAATCAGGCGCTCGAGGTGAATGTCGGCTGGGCCCACCCCATCGAGTGGAGAGAGCCGCCCCATCAAAACAAAATACCGCCCCCGAAAACTGCGGGTCTGCTCCAGCACAAGCAAATCGGCCGGTGTCTCAACCACGCAGAGCAGCGAGTCGTCCCGCTGACCATCCTCACAGATGCCGCAAGTCTGCGTCTCCGTGAAGGTGTTGCAGGAGCGGCAGTGCTGGAGATGCTCAAGGGCATTCAACAGGGCTCGGCCCAGCTGGTCAGCGCCGCCACGATCGTGTTGAAGCAGGTGAAGCGCAACGCGCTGCGCAGTCTTTGGGCCCATCCCGGGCAATCGCGCGAAAGCGTCCGTGAGGGCCTGGAGTGCTGCAGGGCTTGCAGCAGAGGTCTGCGTGGTGTCCAGAGTTAGATCTTGAAGCCCGGAGGAAGCGGCATGCCCGCCGTGGCTGCAGACATGCGGTCACTGCTGATCTGCTCGACCTTGGCGTGGGCCTCTTTTGCAGCGGCGACAAGCAGGTCTTGGAGGGTCTCGCGATCATCGGGATCGGCGGTCATCAGACTGGGATCGATCTGCACAGACTTGAGTTCATGGCGCCCCGAGACCTGAACCTTCACGAGGCCCGAGCCTGCCTGGCCCTCGACCATCAGTTCTGCCAGAGACTCTTGCGCCTTCTTAATTTTCTCTTGAACCTGCTGAGCCTGTCTCATGAGCCCCGCAATCTGGCCTTTCATCATGAACCCTTCTCCTTCTCTGGGGGTGGATCGGTTAACTCATCGGGATCTGGTCCGATCCATCGGATCGACCCCGGAACAATGGTGGCATCAAACTCCTTGATGATGGCCTGAACGAGGGGGGACTTCACGATCGACTCCTCGGCCATGCGCTGCAGCTCGGCGGCGCGCTTGGCCTTCTGCTCGGCGGCAGTCGGTCCGCTCCCAAGCCCCACTGAGACCCTCAGCTCAATGGGTCGGCCCAGCCGATTCGTCAGCGCCTCTTCGAGCCTGACTCGCGCAGCATCATCGTTGAGAGCCTGGGTTGGTACGGTGATTTCGATTCGATTCTCGAACGCTGGGTCGATCCGAACAAAAGACGATTGCTGGGCGAACTGCCGTGTGAGGCCGCTCAGGGGAAGAGTCTTCACAAGACTTGGCCACTCCTGTGCAGTGAGGATCGTCGGCGAAGGCGCGGCCAGGGGGGCGGCTGCAGAGGACGCTTGGGGCCGCGGCGCTGCAACGGTCGGCGAAGAGATAGGGGTGGCGCGAATGGATGCGGCCGCTCGGGTGCGCGGGGCGCGAAGCGCTGCCGCTGGCGGGGGCAGGGGTTCGGGAGCGAAAGCCAGAAGGCGCATGAGGGTCATCTGAAAACCCGTGGACTCATCGGGAGCCAGGTCCAGATCGCGCCGGCCCAGGATGACAATCTGGTAGGCCATCTGCGCCTGCTCGGCATCTAGTTTCTTGGCCAGGGCCTGAACGTCCTCATCCTGCGAGGCCGAGGCCTGTGAGCCAAGCACGCGCGCCACAATTACCTCATGACAGAGCCGCGCAAGCTCATCTAAAACAGCCTCAGCCGACGCGCCGGATTCGAGCAGTTCATCTCCCATGGCGAGGGCATCCTGCGCTCGAGACTCCATGAGGGCCTGCATCAACCGTATGAGGGGCTCGCGCCCCACCTGACCCAGCATCTGTGCCACAGCCTGGCCGCTCACGCTGCCACCCCCAAAGGCAATGGCCTGGTCGGTCAGTGAGAGTGCATCGCGGGCGCTTCCTCGGGCAGCGCGCGCCAGCGCATCGAGCGCGACGGGTTCCGCCACAACATGCTCTTGTGTCAGCACGTACGAAAGGTGGGAGACGAGCGCCTCGTGCCTGAGATTCTTCAGGTTGAACTGAAGACAGCGGGACAACACCGTGACCGGAATCTTCTGAGGATCCGTTGTGGCCAAAACAAACTTCACATCAGCCGGTGGCTCCTCAAGCGTTTTGAGCATGGCATTGAACGCATGCCCAGAGAGCATATGCACCTCGTCAATGACATAGACCTTGAAGCGCCCCGATGTTGGCGCAAACCGCGCCTGCTCAAGCAGCTGCTGAATCTCTCCAACACCTCGGTTCGATGCCGCATCGATTTCAATGTAATCCACAAACCGGCCCCGATCGATGTCAAGGCAGCTGCCGCACTGACCACAGGGCTCGCTGGCGATGCCAGTCTCACAGTTCAAGGCCTTGGCAAAGATGCGAGCAAGCGTGGTCTTGCCGACCCCGCGCGAGCCTGTGAGCAGATAGGCGTGGTGAAGGCGGTTGGTCTTGAGGGCGTGCTGCAAGGCGCGCACCACCGCGTCTTGGCCAACCACTGTCGCAAATGACCGAGGGCGCCACTTGCGGGCCAGCACATCCGGGGCGGCACTCCCCGCGCCAGCAGGTTCTTCAAACAGCAGATCGGACATTGCGCTTCGCTTTGAATAGAGGGGCGAGCCGGACCCCCGGCACTTGCGAGGATCCGCTATGGCTGCTTCGTTCCCGACCTGACCAGGTTCACAGACTCACAATGCGGGGCGGCCCGCCTCATCGCAGTGTATCAAGCGCCCATCGATCAGCTGCCAGATGGAGGGCTCTGCAGTGAGAATAAATGCCTCTTGATGCGCAGTTGGCGAATGCATCTCCATGACCTCAAGGTAGCGAGCGAGCTGCTCGGCATAGGGCTGACGCTCTGAGTCGAGCAGGCGCCATTTGAAGTCGATGACGCGCAGCAGCGTGCGGTCTGCTATGGCGTCGACCACCACCCGATCGGGTCGGCAGATCTGCCCGTGGGCGTCGGGCCACTCCCGCTCAATCCATGCGCGCTCCCCCCGGGCTCCGAGAAGGCGCCTCGCCAGGGGCAGGGCCAGGAGCGCCTGCGCACGATCCCAGACGTCTCGAGCCTGCCCCTCGTTGAGCCCAAAGGGCGCGAGGCATCGCTGCCAGACGGGCTCAAGGACAGGGTGCTCGCCAGCCGTGCCTTCAGTGCTCATGAGGTGGGTGAACTCCATGATGCGATGAAGGGCCTGGCCCTGACGGATAGCCAGCGTCATGGTCGCTGCTCCGAGGCTGGACCACCCCAGGGCACCATGTGGGGTGAGAGCCACTCGACCCAATTCGTCGACCCTGATTTTGCCGGCTTCGTAGCGCTAAGGAAGAAGAAGCGGCGCGCACGCGTTATGGCCACGTAGAGAAGGTTGATTTCCTCGCTCTGAATCTGCTGATCCCTCTCCTCCAACAAAGCGTCCACCTCAGGCGTGGATGCGTCGCCACTCTTCCAGGCATAGAGGCCCTCGAGCTGCGACCGATCTGCGTTCCACTCGCAGAGCCAGCGAAGGCCTGAGTCGGGCCTTGGTGGATCAGAGGCGCCCGCCAAAACCACCACCTGTGCCTCAAGGCCCTTAGCGCTATGCAAGGACTGGATCGTCACGGCATCTAAATCCATGTCCACCAGACCCAGATCGGGCGACTCTTCTTTCTCTGCCTGGGCCAGCCGACGCATATCGCGCACGAAAGAGGCCAGGCTGGGAAAGCGGCCGGAATCCCAGGCCAGGCAGTGCTCCAGAAAAGCGGCCAGATTGGCTCGCGCTTGCTCGCCTCGGGCTTCGCCCCCATAGAGGTGACATCGAGCCCGAAGACCCGAGGACACAATGACCCAGTCCAGAAGGTCATGGACGGGCAGGCGGCTTGCCTGTTTGCTCCACTCGTCTAAGGCACGGCGCACGTGCAGGAGGTGCGGGTGAAGATCGGCGGTGAAGGACTCGTCCTGGAGTACCTGCCACCAGGTCATGTGTCGCGACTGAGCCTGTCCAGCAAGCCACAGCAGGTGATCATCGGACAGCGCAAAGAGGGGCGACCGCATGACGCGAGCGAGGTCGGCATTCGACCAAGGCATTGAGAGAAGTCGGCAGACCGAGAGCAGATCAAGCACCTCAGGCTGCTCAAGGAGACCGCCAGAGCGGTCGCTGACGAATGGGATGCCCTCGTGAACGAAAGCACGTTCCATCTCGGCCATGTGCGTGCGGCTTCGCATGAGCACTCGGACATCGCCCCACCGCAGAGTCGGCTCTCGTCGCAAGAGCTCCTTGAGGGCCCGAGCAATCTGACACCCCTCCTCAAAGCGGGGCTGGGCGGCCCGCTCACCAGGTGGGCTTCGGAGCCAGTCTCGCGGCCCAGACGACTCCGAGTCCTTCACATCCGATTCCTCAGCCTGGGGCTGGGCGCCGTGAACGAGAGGCAGGCAATAGACTCCTCCGCGCTCAGCCCGCGCATGAGCGGTATGCGGGCGAATCCGCTCACCTGCAATCGGACAAAGGGCCGTGTTGATGAGCGCAACGACCTCGGGCGCACAGCGACGCGTCTCATCTTTTGTGAGCACATCTGCCCCGAACTGAGCGCGAAGCCACTCGCGCGCAAGGCCGAAGACCTTGGGGTCCGCGCCCCGGAAGCGATAGATTGACTGCTTGGGGTCACCCACAATAAACACGCGTGGGGCCCGCGCGTCCGGACCCTGCGCACCAATGTGGCACTCGAGCCACGCCCTCAGGATGGCCCACTGAACGGGGTTGGTGTCTTGGAACTCGTCGACCAAGATCTGATCGAATCGTGCGTCCACTCGCGACAGAAGCTGGTGGCCGTGGGGCGACTGGATGAGCTGAAAGACCGTCGCCTCCATCCCATCGAAGTCGGTAAGGTCCTGCTCCCGACGCAATTCATCAAGGCACTCAAGAAGTGCCTCTCCACAGGCATGCAAGGCCGCCAGACGAGCGCTCTGCAGTCGCTGGTCCATCACCTCGAGCAGGGTGGCAAGCGACTCCGCCATGCCCTCCACGGCAGCCTTGAAGTCTTCGGCCCTCCCGCCCCAGGACTTGCAATCCTCTATGCGAACCAACTTTTTTTTCGGCGGCCGCCGCCACCGACGGTCTCCCTCATCCCCTCGTGCCCGCTTGACCAGTAAGGCATCGGTCAGTTGATCAAACTGGTTCTCAGTCATCACCCCATGCTGCAAGGCACGCAAAGACTCGAGCAGATCCTCCCGCCTCGGGAGCCCCTCGTAGGCCTCTGCGAGCTCCCCTGCCCGAGACTGCCAGGCATCAAAAAAAGCCTGCTTCAGGACCCTTGTGTCGTGCAGGGCCTCCTCAAAAATCTTCCCTGCTGCACCCTTTGAGACGGCGGTGAGTCTCGGTCCCAGCAAGAGGCTTCCCCGAAGGCTGCAATAGGCTCTGAGCGCGTCCTTGAGGGAAAAGAGCCCCATCCTCTGAATGAGCGCCTCCAGCGGAAGGGAGACGTCGCTGCTGGCCCTCTCGATGAAGCGCTGCCACGCCTGCTCCCGCATCTCGAAGACCCGGCTCGAGGCAGACAGGCTCGACAGGCCCGCGGCCTGCTCGGGGGCGAAGGAAAGCAGTCGGTCGTACCACTGGTGGAAGGTGCAGACGAGGGGCTGATCGTCTGCGCACAGAACGTCCTCATAAAGGCTTGGTGCTCGCTTCATTGCCCGCTCAAGCGAATCTCCATCCAGCCCGTAGTCGTCTCGCAGGGTTCGCAGGCGGTCGAGCTCGCTCGCAAGACTCAGGGTCTCGAGCTCAGACCAGATTCGCGCGCGCATCTCCGCTGCTGCCTTCTTGGTGAAGGTGAGCGCCAGGATGGCGCCAGGTGGCGTGCCATCGAGTAGCGCTCGCAAGACACGAACCTTTAAGAGCCAGGTCTTGCCGCTACCGGCGCAGGCCTCCACGACGACTGAACGGGATGGGTCGCAGGCAATCGTCTCTTGTCGACTCACCGACCAGCCTCCTCGCGTGCTCCACGGCCCATCCACTCACTCGGGCGGCAGACGCCCTCAGCAGGGCATTTCTCGCAGCCTTCGCCGGCGCCCAAGGCCTCAAGCGGCCGCAGCGGGGCACCTGCTAAGACGCGAACGAGCAAGTCATCGACATGCGGCATGAGCTGGGAGTCAGCATTGACCGGCAAGAGTTCGGTGCCCTCGTGGGACACCGACAGATATCCTAGCTGGGAGGCCGTGCCCAGGCCGTTGGATGCCACCATGGCGGCATAGGCCTGCAGTTGAATGTCGGTCTGTTCATCTCGAGACCGCTCCCTGATTCGTTCTCTCTTGGACGACTTCACATCCAGAATGCGCGGCAGACCCTGAGGATCTCGATCGATACGATCGATTCGTCCTCTCACACTGACTCCAGACCTTGGGAGTTCGAGTGAGAGGGGCTCCTCGGTGGACTCCAGACGATGGGTCTGGTCAGTCTCCTCAAGCCACTCTGCCAGAGAAGGAATGCGCGCCCGGATGTCCGCCACCAGCAGATGAGAGGACTCTTGCTCGCGCGCGAGTCGATCGGTTTCTTGGAAGAGCCACTGCTCCCATGGCTGGCTCGCATCGCGTTTTGCGCCCACCCCCTGCAGGAGCCGATGAAGCAGGATGCCCAACTCTGCGTGGCCGGGATCCTCGTCAAGGTCCTTGGCCTCAGCAAGCCCAAGCACCTCCTGCCAATAAAAGCGATAGGGACAGCGTGCGAATGTCTGTAGGGAGGAGACAGAGACAGCACGAAGAGGCGTGGACAAGACGACGCTTGGCATGGATGGGGGACGATCGCTCTGCTCCCCCAGAGTGCGACGCGAGAGGACTGGGTCAGCCGGCCGGCCCTCGCCCCGAAACACAAAAGCTCTTAGCCGGGCAAGCGGAGCGGCCCATTGCGCGGGGCTCTGAGGATCGATTCGTTGAGCCACAAAAAGTGTCGGCAGTCCTCGCGAAATGGCCAAGGCGAGGTGGGACACCAAGACCGCATCACTGACGCGGGCTGGAAGCTCGCCGCACGCAACCTCCATCTGGGCGCGCGCGAGGAGTCGGCTTGGCCCGCGCGGAATGAATTGCCCCTCGGAGCATCCGAGAAACACCAGGCCACAGAGCTTGGCTCGCGCGGCCTCTGTGATGCCCAGAATTCGTACTGACGGATTCTCAGGACGAATGGGGAGTCTGGCGGGCGCCATGGCCCCCATCACCAGGGCGTGAAACGACCGCCAGGGTACCTTGTTGTCTGCCTGCGCCCGCCCCGAGAAGTCGGCCCGGAGATGAGACACGGTCGACAACAGACAAAGCCCCGCCTCGTCCTCGGCCAGGACCTCCGTCAGGCCCAATGCGTCCAGTCGACCCAAGAGCAGGCTGAGCCATTCTCGAACCGGTCTTCGCTCGCCTTGGGAGACATCAAGAATGGGGGCAAGCGCCCTCGATAGACCGGGGGGCAGCCGCCGAAGCGCGGCGTCATCGGACGTGGCAGCCCGCCAACCCTCAAACACGGACTCCAATGCGAGGGCCTCAAAGAGTGCTTGGCGATTCAGAGCCTCTGCCACAAGCGGGTTTGCCATCCAGGCAAAAAAGCCACTGCGCCCAGCCACCAGGCCAGGTAGGTCAAGAAGCCCCTGAAGACAGACCGATGCAAGCGTGGTGTCGAGCGCCCAGCCGGCTGGGTCATCGACGGCAATCTGGGCGTGACTCAGCATGGAGGCGAGCCGTCTGGCAGCAAGCCGATCGGCCGCAACCACACCAACGGGATCGGCGGAGCTCGGGGCTTGCTGCTCGCGCTCGCTCAGCCAGCCCGAAATCACTTCAGCCGCTGTCCGAGCGGCATTGTCAAGCGAGCGAGCCTCCGACCAGCGCACGTGCATGAGGTCGGGGGCCGGCAGAGCGCCCATCCGAGTGCTCAAGGAGGGCCAGGCCAGGTGATTGGGGATGCGAGCGAGCGCGAGGTCTGAGAGCTCTGGCCAGATCTGAGGCCAGATGTCAGCCTGATGACCCGTTGGCAGCGTTGGGAGGTGGGCCAGGC
>Ga0214923_10004370_pt1 | contig 17112 bp, 29 predicted proteins | sample LL1510_MetaG_FD_177993 | JGI IMG/M metagenome (GOLD analysis project Ga0214923, IMG submission 177993) | Freshwater microbial communities from Lake Lanier, Atlanta, Georgia, United States - LL-1510 | ecosystem: Environmental > Aquatic > Freshwater > Lake | place: USA: Georgia | collected... | reverse complement strand
TGACAAATCCGCACTGCTCCTAGCCCTCAAGCCGGTGCTCGGTGCGCTGGTTGATCACGGCTAGCATGCCATTGATCGCAGGCACGAGCTGCGAGTGAAATTCAGGCGTTGGATAGCGCAGCAAATCGCGCACTTCTTCGGGCAGGCGTTGCGCCAGTTTCCAGATTTGTTCATGCTCGCGTTCGATCACGCTCAAGAACTCCGGTTCGTCACGATCATGCCCCGTCTGCGCAGGCAAGGCCGCCAGCTCGTTGTGCATGTAGTTGTGCAGCGATTCCAGCGCTGCCTTGAAGAACGGATTGCCGCCGCCGCCTTTGCCATCGCTCATGCCTGCGATGGCTTGCACCTTGCCGATCATGCCCGAAAACTCGAACTTCACCAGCCCACCAAAGGCACGCTTGAGAATGTCAACCTCCTGGCTGCGCATCGTCGCCGTGCCGTGCTCCAGAATGTAGGTGGTGCCTCTTGAGCTGATGCCGTGATTGTAGAGCTGCGAGGCCAGCAAAAAGCGCATGTCAGATTCGTTGAGACCTTCACGCGTTCCATCTTTGCGCCAAATTTGCGGCTTCGTGCCATGCACAAAGCGATCTCCACTCAGTAAATCGAGCATGCCCATTTGCAGCGGCACGATCATCTTGCGGCTCGTTCCGAGATGGCCTTTGAAATCGAGCTTAACGTCATCGCTCATGATGTGACTCAGGTGCCACAGGCCCACCCGCGTTGAATGCGTTTTGATGCCATGCAGCAGCGTTGCACGGCCCATGCCATGCCGTAGCGCCGTCAGTTCCAGCTTGCTGCTTTGGTAGCGATAAAGATTCCGGCTGTCCCAGCCAGGCGGCAGATCAGGCCAGCCGGGATGGCCTGCATAGCCGGGAATCGGTTCACGATCTCGCCAGCGGCGGCATAGCTCACGATAGGCCGGAGCTGTGCAGCGTTGAAAACTTTCCTGTAATGCCTTCCAGTAGTTCGTGAAGTCATCACACAGCCGCACAGGTGCCTTGTAGTTTGGAATCAGGCCACGCCAGCCGTGTTCCTTCACCTTGGCGATTTTTCGATTCAGCGTCGCGATGTCGATTCCCAGCGTCGCGCAGACTTCGGCCTTCGTGGTCTGCCCGTTGTGCAGCGCCGTGAAGAGCTTCGATTGCGTGTCAAAACGTGCGCGCCACTTCGCGGGCACCGTCGCCGCAAATTCGTTGAGTTCAGCTGGTTGAAAAGTCAGTTCCATAAAGTTAAGCCGCCAGTGCGGTGCCGTGTTGTTTGAGATAAGAGATCACCGCCTTGTACGCGTGTTCCTCGTTCGCATCCGCTGCCACAATCGCGGCAGGCGGGTATTGATTCGCCCGGAGCGCATGCGCGATGCCCCGCGCTCCCCACCAGGCAATTTTCAGCTTCGCAGGCACTTCGAGTGCGCACGCACGGCACACGATGAAGCTCGGCTCCTTCGGTGCTTGGCAGGCGGGACAGTAGCGGCTAATCACTTTTCCTCCTTCTTTTGCCAGCGTGAGCACGCAGCCCATTTAAGTCGAATGTCCGTTCCCGGCCCGCCAGTTGGCGGCACGAGCGCGCACTTGTGATAGGTCTTTGCCAATTTCACGCAGCGCGCATGCGCACACGTCCGGCACGTCTCACCTTGCGGCCCACTGCCAATCGGCGCGGCGTTACCCTTCGCCTGGCCACGCTTGGCCTTGGCTGGCGGCTTAATGGGTTGATTCCAGAGATCAGTGTTCATACTTCATCCCCCCTTGTGATCCGTAGCTTCAGCGAAGGATCATCCATGCCAGCCAGTTGAATGCGCAGCGTTTGCAGCCCGCTCTCAGCACCATTGATCAGATGCTCCAAATGCTTCCGTTGCATGCCATGCGGCAGTGCGCCAGCTTCAGCGCGCACGCGTGCCAGCTTTGCTTCACCCGCCTTGATGAGTGCTGTCAATTCAGATACGTTCATAGCCGGGATGCCTCCAGATCATTAACAGAAGATAACGGAGGAAACGAAGGTTCCGAACCTTGAGCCTTCCGGTCTCCGTTCTCTTCGTTATCTCCTGTGAAATTCTCCGGCTCCGTCCCATTGCACAGCAAGCTCAGCTCGCGCTTCCGCAGCAAGTCCAGCTCGTGAATGTCACCTTCCAGCCGGGCGAATTGATCCCACAAATGCTTCTGGTAGGTGCCACGAATCACCGGCCTGAAGAAGCGCAGCATCTCGTCGCGGTCTTCCGTCGCTGTGGTGATGGCCTCACGCAGTTGTTGCAGGTTCGCGTTCACTTCGCGGCCTCCTTCGCTTCTTTCAGTTCTTCAATGCGCGCCGTCCAGAACGCCATTTTCACGCGTCCGCGCCGCCGTGCGGCTTCGCTAAAGCCAAAGGCCGCGAGATCACGGGCCTTCTCGTGCATGCACTTGGCATAGTAGAGGTCTTGGTCAATCGTGCGGGACATACGTGGCCTCCTGTTTCATGCCGTCTAGTCCGAGCAGATGCAGGAGCTTCGGCGTGGCCTTGTAAAGACGGCGCGGCTTGCTCACAAGCTGCACCTGTCCGCAACGCTCCACTAGGCCATTCTCAGCGAGCATGCGCAGGATGAAGCTGCCGCTGGAAAGCGATACGTTGCAGTCCTCCTGCAAGTCCGGCGCACTCGTCGGGCCGCGTGCAGCTTGGAGCATCGCCAACCACATGACGATGGGCTTCACTGTGCGGCCTCGGCCATTGAGGCGGAGCTTGTTCGCCGTGAGCACGGGCTTGATGCGGTCCCACCGTGAGAGGATGTGCTCGGCATTCATGCTGCCACCTCCTGACCGGCGAGGCCGTGCGCCTTCAGCGCTTTCAGCCAGGCTTTGCCTTTTTCTGTGATCACATAGAGCTTCCGCTCACGATCAAAGCAGGCAAGCCCGTTGCTGATGGCCACACCCATGCGTGCATGTTCTGGCGCGCGAATGCTGCGCAGAGTGCCGCTGGCAAGTTCCAGCTTAACCGGCTTGCGTTTCAGTTCATGCACCAAATCACGCACCGCGAGTCCACAGCGTGGGATGTGGCAACCAGCCGCGAGGCAGGCACGGCGAAAACGTTCGACATCGTGCTCCATTACCGCAGCCCTCCCATGTCGATGCTCTTGAACGTGTGGCCGTTGGCTTGCGCCCAGGCTTGGAGTTGTTCGCGGAACGGACGGCGCATATCGTCGTCCGCGCTGATGGTTTCCACCGGCAAATTACTGGTGACTTCAATGACTTCGGCAAAGAGCCGGTCATCATCATCTAATTTAACGTGTGCAGTGAGGATCATGTGTTTTCAGGATTAGTCTTTGACGGTCTTAAGTTTCTTCCGCGCCTCTTCGAGCACGGCGTCTGCCGTGGTGCGCGTGTGTTTTTTGATGCGCGTGTGATGCGCCGCCAGGAAGAAGGCATCCAGCGCGTTGAGCACGTTGGTGATCTCTTCTTCGGCTTCCGCTGCCAGCTCTTCGGCGGTCTTCGGTTTGATCACGGTCTTTGTGGTGCGGTGATTCCCGCCGCCGCTGGCCGGTGTCACAAAGCGATCCAGCCATGACCGCTGCGAAGTGCCACTCACAAAGTCGAATAGCGTCTCCTGCTTCGCCTTCGCTGCCGCTGGCAGCTCCGCCGCTGGCGTCGTCACCAGGGCTTGCAAGCTGTACGCCTTCGCCACCTTTGAGCCGACGATTTGCGCATACTCTCCACACACCGATTCAGTCACGGCGAGGAAGCGTTGTGCTGTTTGGCGCTTCACCGTTGGCGCGTATTTTTCCAGCCACTTTTGCAGCGAAAGCGACTCGTCCTCGATCAAATGCCCATGCGCGGGCATTTGATCCGCTTTTTTCGCATTTGCGGCGTTCGGATTGCCACGTTTGGTCATTTCAGGATGCTCTTCACGGAGCTGCATCAGCATCGCTCCGCACAGAATGACATCTCTCATCGCACCCGTGGCGCGTTCGTATTGAGCCGTGAGTTGCTGGCCTTTGATGACCTCCTGCTCATCGCTGCCGCTGCCTTGCAGGCTCACTGCATGCGTCTTGCTAGTTGCTGCCTTCTTCATGCTGCTGCCTCCTTCTCTTGATCTTGTGCCTCTTGCCTTGTGCCTCTTGCCTTCTTCTTCAGCGCAATCAGCACCGCCCGTCCCTGTTCGGCACCGCTCCAGCTATCACAGCCAAACATGCGACGGCAGATCCCCGCCACATAGCCAGCGGTCACACCGCATGCCTTCGCTGCCACACCGATTTCATGCGTCAGTTGCCGCGTCTCATTATCAGGCCCGGTCAGCGTCTCAAAGGCTTTGCCCGCATCGCCAGCCATCGTCTCAAAGTGTGATTTGAGATCGTCAAAGCACCGCTTTGGAGCTTCGCTGATGATAAAGCCGCAACGCTCCAGCGCCTCGCGATGCCGCCACTTGGTTTCCTCTTCATCAATCGCACCGCTGTCATGCTGCTTCTTCCAGGCTCGCTTCGCCAGTTGTCCCAGCATGCTGCGCTGCTTCGGTGTCAATGGGGTGAATTTCACCGGCTTCATGCGGCCTCCTTCTCTTCAGCTTGTGCTTTCTTCTGCGTGGCCTTCTTCGCCTTCACCTTCGGCGCTGGCTTGAGGCTCGCGGTCTCGCGCTCCACCACTTCAAGCCCGAACACGTTGAACCACTCACGATGATTATCGTAGTGCTTCGTAATGTAGTCTTTATCCAGTTCCGTCTTTGTGCGCAAGCAGGCCAGCGCGGCGATTTGTGCCTCCTGCGTTTTCGCGTTGCGGCTCAAGTGGAGCAGCTCGCGCATCGCGCTCGCTTCATCCTCGCACACCACTGCATGCGAGCTGCGCACTTGGAGAATAAAGCCATTCTGTGTGAGAGAGCGGCTCTCTTTGCCAAAGATCGCCGCGCCATGCGCCAGCGCCAGCGCGTTCGCCTCCGCTTCGATCTTCTCCAGCTCCGCCGCATGCGGGGCGCTGGCCTTGTTCAGCATCGCCGTGAGCGCTGCCAGTTCTGCCTTGATGTCTGCCGTGGCAGCCTCCAGCGCTGCGCTCTTCAGCGCGTAATCATTGATCAGCCGTGAGGCTTCCAGTTTGGGATTCGTTGTCATAGAATGAGTGGTTAAATTTTGAAGCTGCCAGTCTTGAGCCAGGCCGTCAGGTGCTTGATGAGCGACTCAACTTCATCGCGGGTGAGGTGCATGCGTGTTGTAAAAGACACCTCTTTAGGCACCGGGTAGGCAACCCATCCGTCAGTTCTATGAGTTTTGATCCCAAGACGTGCGGCGTGATGCGCCAGGATTATTGGTTTCGCGTCATCAGGGCCCATCCACACCGCTGATACCCCTGGCTTGTCATAAAGCGCCAGGCTAGACTGTTGCAGGCTGCACGCATGCCCTTTGAAGTCGGCAAATTCAATCAGCTCAAAGCCGCGTGGTGTTCGCTTCACCTTCCCAAGTTTGTTTTTCTTTAAGTTCTTCATAAAATTCAGTTCTTCGTTCTCTCCGTTGTCTCCTGTTCAAATTCCGAACACCAGCGTGGTCATGAACCACAGCACCCCGAGCAGTGCGTAGCTGCACAGCACCATCGCCAAGGCATCCAGCAGGACATGACCACTCGTCGTTCTACCGCGACGTTTCACCGCCGCAGATTCGTGCCGTTCCCATTTGGGAAGCGTCCAGTCATGGCCGCAGAAATTCCGCACGCCGTAGTGCGCGTTGTGGCGCACCCGCCGCCGCTCACGCTGCCGTTCGCGGGCATTGAGGTAGCCGCGCAGCATCACCACGGTGATGAGCACGCCAAGAATGGTGCAAAGATAGTCCTTCATGCTGCTTCACCTCCCGTGTGGTGTGGTTTGAATGGATTGCTTCCGCTGCCTTGATTCAGGCGCATCACGTCGGCATGGCCGGGTTTGATGCCCTGCTTCATGAGGTAGAGCAGTTGCAGATTGTTCGCGCAAATTTGCACGAATTCCTCGCCGCTCATCGTCTCGGCTTGTGTGGGTGGCACATGCGCACGGCGCACGGTGTTGGTGGTATGTTGTGGGTGGTCTGTCGTCATGTTGTTGTTGCGTTGGTTTCTGTCTGGCTTGTCCTTCGTAGCTCGCAGAGCGTAGAAGGAAAAAAATTCAGGCCGTTTGCTTCGTCAGTGCCTCAATCGGGAACATCTCCGGCACTCCCACGAACGGGTCGCTGTGCTTGCGAGGCTTATGAAACTCGCCCCCGATGATGTTGAGCGGCATCTCGGCTTGGCGGTGCGTGCTGCGCGCGTCGTGCTGCTTGGCGATGCGCTCCGCCAGTGGCAGCCACTTCGGAAACACGATCTCGATCTCTGCCATCAGCGTAATTCGATCCCCCCGCGTGGCCTTGATGATGTAGCTCAGGATTTGATAGCGGGTGAAGCTGTAGCGGTGGTTCGCACGTCCAGCGGCCTCCATGCGTGCCCGGCTGTTGTTTCCCATGCCTCGCGTTGCGGTGCATTCCAGGCTGCCATTGCCGACGAGGTCATAGACCAGGCCAAGCGACAGTCCCAGCACCTCCGCCACATCTCGTGGCCCGAGTTGGTCATGCTTGCATTCTTTGAGTCGTTGGATCGCGGTCATGGTCTTGATGAGAGAAGGCCGGGGCGGGTGGTCATCCCGCATGCGGCTTGTTTCGCGTGGCGCTACTCAGTCGGTGGCACCTGCCACACGTCCGTGGTCGTGATGTGCTGGCTGGTGATCGTCACCAGTGGCACCCGCTTCTTGCTGCCGAGCTTGGCGGCGAAGCCAGCCCGGTTGTCCACCACGCGCAGCGTGATGCTCTTCACGCGTTCCTCGCGGTGCGCACGCTCCGCCACGCTCTTCAGCGCGGCATTACGTTCAGCGGTTAGCTCGCTCACGCGGGCCTTGAGCTTCGCGACTTCATCGGTGTTCGTGTCAATGAAGACAGCCGGTGCCTTCATCTCGCGCAGTGCTTCCGCGCTGCGGATCAGTTGCACGCGTGTCATCGCCTTGAGGGGCAAGTGCACGCGGCGTTTCAGTGTCAGTGTGGTCATGGTCATGTGTGGTCTGTTGTTGGGTCTGCCGGGCTTCCGGCGATGCGGGGAAATCAGAGATTGAGCGTGGTGCGCATCAGCTCGCGAAAGTTCATTTGTGATCGTTCAGCTTCACGCAGTGCATCACATGTGAGCTTGGCTTGTTCACTCACTGCTGGGTCGCACTGCGCTGTGATGGCTCGGATAGCATCATAAATGTCGGCCTTTTCCGTGGGGCTGAGTGGCTCCACATGGTCAAGAGCTAGACCAATGAGTGGCGCAAGCAGGGTGCGTTGATAATTGGCTTCAAGATCGTTCATGCTGCGAGCTTGAGGTGTTTACGGATGGCCGTCTTCACAGTCGGCAGCATGCTCGTATGGTTGATTGCTATGCTCACGGTGTTACGCGCAAAGCCAAGTTCACGGGCCAGTGAGGCCACGGACTTGTTGCGGTGAAGCAGAGCAGTCTTCACGACGAGCTTAAAATCGCCTTGCGGTCGCTTGGGTGTTGTGTTAGCAGTTGCCATGTTCAAGTGCTAACTAATTAGCACCTGAGTAAACCCGCGCAAGTAAAAATGTGAGCACTGAAGAAAATTTTTCTAGTCGTCTGAAATCCGCCCGGAGTCGGCTAGGTCTCACACAGTTGCAGTTCGCAGCCATGCTGCGTGTCTCACGTAATTATTTGAACATGCTTGAGAACGGCAGAGAGCCGGGGGAAAAGTTTCTCGCTGACTTTGACGCGATGGAATCCGCAGGCCGCTTTGATTCGACACTGAGAGAGGAATCGCCCACCTATCAGGGCACGGTGCGCACAAGTTCACACGGTTTACTGCATCGCTGCGAGGGGATGCTTGAGGCACTGCACGCGGCCCGCACGCTGGATGCGCTAAAATTTGGGATAGATGCGTTTGAAAGAGAGTGGTCTCGTTATAAATATGAAGCTCTTGCTACGACTGCATGTGCCCCCATCAAAACGAGTGTCGATTCTACCACCACCGTCCCTGCATCATCACCCCCGACAATGGAGAGTGTGAACATTGTGAAGCTGCCCGCACAACACCTTACCTCGAAAAGCAGCTTGCCCGTGCCATCGAAAACGAAACGCGGTTGAATCATCTTCTGCAAAGCGATCTCCACTTCCGCCGCGCTGCTAAACATTCTACCAAAACCTGAACACCATGAACACACACATTGCCCTCATCCTCATCGCCGCCACCACGCTGCATGCACAGCTCGCACCATCTTCCGGCTCTTTATCGAACCGTCCTGCTACGTCCACGAAAAAGCCAAGTGGCACCTCACGTCCAGCGGTGCCATCTCAGCCTTATGTCGCACCATCCGTGCCGCGTGTCGCACCACCTACTGCCTCATCCGTTACTCGTATGTCCCCGGAAGTGCGTGCAATGGAAGGAACTCAAGCATTGCGTGACATCCGCGCTGCTGCTGCGGTGAAGTGGGCCGCCAACTTCGACATGCAACAATTCGAGATTGAGAAGCAGGCGAAAGCATACACGCAGATTGCAGCCTACCAGCGTGAAGTGCCAGGACTCCCAAAGGCTGAAAGTGATACCATCATCAATGCTGCACAGCTCAAGTGGAAAACGAACTATGACATGGTTGTTTATGAGATCGAGAAGCAGGCCAAGGCATGGCTCGCATTGAATAGATAGATTTCAGTTCGGAGATATTCTGAAAAAACCGCGCCCTCACACGGCGCGGTTTTTTTGTGCCTGCATGCTTTTGCCTGTTGCCTCCTGCCTTGTGCCTTCCCCTCCCACCAAAGCACGGAACTCAACGGCGCTGCGCACACTCATTAAAGGCCGCACGGTGCCGCTTCAGACACGGCGTTGGTCACGTCGTTGGACGTTGGGACTGCGCCGATCGTGTTAGTCATGTGTCACGGTCGGCGCAACTCAGCAGCCAGCCACGGCCAACCACCGCAAACCACGCCAACAACTGCAAACTCATGTCCTCCCTCCTCCAACTCCTCATCCGCCACGGCCTCGCCTCCCTTGCCGGTTTCTTCGCCGCGCATCAGATCAACGGCTCCACCACCACCGGTATCATCGTCGGCCTCATCGTGCTTGCCATCCCGACCGTGTTGTCATGGGTTGCGAATCTGCGGCACATCAAAGAGATCACGCCGTCCACGTTCGACATCGGCAAAAACGAAATCCTTCGCACCCTGCTCGGCTCCCTCGTATCCCAAGGCATCACCGCGCTTAGTGTTTACTTCGCCACCGACGCCAACAATCCCGAGGCGCTGCTCGTCGCTATCGGCAACGTCACTGCTGCCAAATTTGGCTTGCATCAAAAAGCGCTCATGATGCCCGGCCTGAAGCTCATCGCTCTTGCCTCCTGCCTCCTGCCTCTTGCCTCCTGTTCCTCCTTGGTTCCCTTCATGCTCCGCCACGAAACCGAGATCGAAGCCGCCGTCATCTACGGTACCCGCATCGCCACGCAGCAGGGTTTCAAGCGTCTCAAGACAAGCACCAAGAATCCAGTGCCGAATGTGCAGCCTACGGCAGAAGGCACAAGGCAGGAGGCACAAGGCGGAAGGCCAGACTGCCTAGAGCCTTACGGCCCCGCTGCCGCGCCGCGTTGCCTCAAGATCACTGCCATTCCCGATTACGGCGTGCGAGTAGCCGCACAGCTTCACCAGCAATAACGCCTCCGGCTGTTGCCTGTTGCCTCCTGCCTCCTGCCCTTCTCCCCATGACCGCTAACCAACGCATCTATGCCGCCGCGCTCAAATACAAAGGCGTGTGCGAAGTGCCCGGCCCGAAGAGTAACAAGCTCATTCAAGGCTGGATCAAAGAGGCTGCAACGTGGCTGGATGACGACGACAGCAAAACGCCCTGGTGCGGTTGCTTCCGTGGTGACATCGGCTTTGAAACCGGCACGGGTGTTCCCGCCGCGCACTATCGCGCCCGCAACTGGTTGCAGTGGGGCATTGAGATCAACGTTAAAAAACCCGAACTCTGGCAGCAAGGCGACACGCTCATCATGGAGCGCTCCGGCGGTGCGCATGTGACACTGCTCGATTCTCTGACCTCAGGAAAGGTTTTCGCCAACTGCCTGGGTGGCAACCAGTCGGACAAGGTTTGCATCGCCGCCTATGGCATCAACCGCATCATCGGCATCCGCCGCGCTCCTGATCTCTGATCTCCGTTTCCTCCGTTCTCTCCTGTTCAAACTCAGCATGAAGCTCCTCACCTACAACGTCACGCCCGCTCTCGCGAAGGTTGCCGCCATCGCGGTAGCACGCTGGAACAAGGCGCTGCGTTGCGAAGTGCTGCGTGCGGAAAAAAGCGCCGTCATCGGTAGCGTAATGATCACCTTTGGCAGTGTTGATCGCACGCATGACTTCGACCGCGTGGCAGAATACCGGCCTTCCGGCATGATCGTCCTGGCCTCAGACATCAACTGGAGCATTACTTTCTGGCAACGCTTCTTCGGCACCGGCTCGTGCAATGCCCTTGCAGCCCTACTGCATGAGTTCGGCCATGCCCTCGGCCTGCCACACTCAGACCGCTACAGCGACGTGATGCACCACGGACTCGGCACCACCGTCATCAGCGCCGACGAAGCCGCCCGCTATCGCCGCTTCCTCAACCTCTGACCCTCTTGCCTTATGCCTCCTGCCTCTTGCCTTCTCCTCGCAGCCGACATCGCCGACGTTCCCGCTGACTTCATCAAGTCCGCCATGATGCTCTTTGGCTTCGTGATCGTCATCTACATGCAGTGGCAAAACAGCCAGGTGCGTAAACGTGAAGTCTCCGGCTCCATGACTGTGACGGAAGGCAAAGAATACGCCGACAAACACGAAGTCGAAGAACGCCTCAACGAAATCGAAAACGACATCGCCAACCTTCAGCGCAGCAACACGAAGGAACACAACGAAAGCCGCAAGGCCGGTGAAGACCGCGTGCATGCCATCACCCAACGCATCGCCGATGAAATGCAGCGCCGTGATGTGAAGCTCGACGAGTTACGCGACGCCATCACCAGCAAGATTGACGCCTTCATGGTCTTAGCCGCCCGCCATGATGCGCAGCTCCCGCAGATCGAGCACCGGCTAGATCAAGTCGTCGCCACCATCAATGAAACCATCCCCCGCATTCATCAGCGCCTTGATGACGCCATCCGCGTGACTGCCAAATGCTCCAAGTGACCTTTGCCTTGTGCCCCCTGCCTTTTCCCTTCTTCCCCATGAATCTCCCTTCGATCATCCTCGCCGTCCTCGCCGCTGCCAGCGGTCATCCACTCATGCTCTCCGTGCTGCGTGCGCAGGTAGAACTCCGCATCCGCCCGCGTCCGCACCAGGCCGTGTTTGCTGCCGCCCTGCAAGACATGCAGGACAAAGGCCACATCCTCCAGCGTGAGAACGAACTGGATGCCGATGATCCCTTCTTCCAACTCGACGAACGCGGCGAAGCCATCGCCCACAAACTCAGACTTTGAATGGCCGCAAAAAACGCAAAAACAGATCAAAAAAACAGACTCCGATTTTTTAATTTTTTGCGTCTTTTTGCGGCCCATCCCTCCTGCTCATGACTGACAACGAACCACTCGCAGACAAACTCAAACGCGCCGAAGTCTTCGACGAGTTCCGCGAACTCATGTTCGCGCATGAGATGCACTACGATGAGCTGTTAGAGCAGCTCGAAAAATGGAACATCAGCAGCAGCATGGGTGCCCTCTCCCGCTTCAAAGCATCCTACATCGGTGCCTGGAGCATGGAGCGCGCACAGCGTGAAGAGCGCGAGTTCCTGACCAAACACGGTGCCAATCTCGACGACGTGACGCGCAACATGATCGCCGTGCGCATCTTCAATGCGTCCGCCAATCCGAACACGTCCACCAAAGATGTGCTGAAGATGAAAGACCTGCTCATCCGCGAAGCGCAGATGCAGCAGGACGCGCAAAAACTGAAACTCGACAACGAGCACAAGACCAAAGCCCTGGAACAAAAACAGGCGCTCATTGACATGCAGGAGCGCAAGATCGCCGCACTCGAAGAGCAGGCTTCGCACACGCGCAAGATTGCCGAACAGGCCAAGTCCACGCTGCAATCCAGCGGCATGGATGACGCTACCCGTGCGCAGCTCAGCGCCGAAATGGATCGTCTTATTCTTGGCAAGTCTTAACGCATCATGCCAGCCTCCATCTCCAGCACCAACATTGAGAGCGAGAAGGGACTCTCGAAATACCTACTGCCGTTTCAGGTTGAAGGGGTGCTCTCCACAGCGCCGCTGGAATACACCCGCAAAGCCAACCGCGTCGGCTGGACGTGGACGATGGCGCTCAAAGCAGTGCGCTCACGTATCATGCAGACGCGCGCGCGCGACAGTCTCTTCACGACGCAGAACATGGATGGTGCGTTGGAATATGGGAACTATCTGCGCCAGTGGATTGATCTCTACAAGCTCGGCAAATACATGCTGTTAAACGGCCACGAGGAAACTGTCACCGTCATGCGTGACGACGGACGCGGCGGACAAGTCGCCGTGCAGGAAAGGCGAACCACCTGGAAGTTCGACAATAAAAGCCGCATCATTCTTTTCAGCAGCAATCCGCATTCGCTCCAGACCTTTGAAGGAGACGTTGATTGGGATGAAGCCGAGTTTCATGAGCAGCAGGAAGAAATGCACACCGCACTTTCCACGCGTCTCATGTGGGGTTTCAATTATCATGCGTGGTCTGCTTGCAACGGTGTGGACACCTGGGTTAATCAAGTGCTGTTCCCGCAAGTCACCGCTCCCGGTTCCGGCTGGAAGGTGCGAACGATCACCATCTATGATGCCATCAATCAAGGTATCGTGGAGCGCATCAATGCCCGCAGTGGCAAGTCGATGTCGCGTGATGAGTTCCTTGAACTCTGCCGCCGTCGTGTCGTTACACAGGAAGCCTTCTCTCAGCGTTTTGAGTGCATTCCTTCCGGCGCTGCCGGTGCCATCATCGGCCTTGATACCATTCAGAGCCGCGCTACGCAAAACATCACCCGGCGTCACATCACCCACGCCGAAATCCAAAGCGCCTTTGGCCCGGCGGATGAAGACAAGTCACGTCGCGTGCAGGCCATGTCAGAATGGATGCAGCAGCACTTTGGTGAATGCTTGCGCCGTCCGCGTCATTACCGACTAGGCTTCGACGTGGCCGCCAGTGGCAAGGGAGATTTAGGCAGCCTGTGGATTGACATCAAGGAAGGCGATTCCTACCGCCAGCATGCCCTGCTCACCACCCGTACGGAGGATTGGCACTTTCTTGAAACGGCGCTTGATTGGTTCCTGCAACGTCCCGGCATGCGTGGTGCAGGGGATAGTACCGGCATTGGCAAGCAGATCACCTGGAATGCTTCGCAGAAATTCAGCGGCAGCTTCATCGGTGTGCCGTTCAACCTAACCAGCAAGGCACGCATGGGTTTACGCCTCATGATGCAGCTGCAAAACGGCACCCGCTTGATCGCCCGTGGTGAGAGCAACGCGGACATCTCGATGGATATCTTCAGTCTCCAAAAGAAGACGCGTGACAACACCATCATCTTCAACGCCACCAAAAATTCACTCAACGCCGCCAGCCATTGCGACATGGCGGTGAGCGCTTGGCTCACTCCCGAAATTGACGAGACCCTGCCAGAAACCAGCCTCGAAATGATCCTGATTTAACCAACTTGAAACCTGAAACCTGAAACTTGGAACCCTGCTTTTTCAGTCTTTCCCGTTTCCCGATCAAAACCCTAAAACCGCTGTGTCCACTCGTGCATACCCCCAAAAACGCGCCAAAAAGCTTGCAGACACCTTGCAGGGGCATTCTGGCGCGGTCTCGCCACCCCCTGCCCGCAATGCTTCGCAAAGCGATGCAGGCGGGCCATCCCGGCCCAACACCCGCATCGCCCTTCCCGGCCCCCGCCGCCGCCACGCCGCCGCCACGTCCCTCCGTCCCGGCTGTGACGGCCTCTAAATCATAGGCAGGGGAATGGGTGGCAGTGGAATAAAAAACAGCCTTCCCATTCCTCTGCCACCCATTCCTTTGCCCACCTCCCCATTCCCATGACCCGCCTACTCCACACCCTCGCCCTAAGCGCCCGCAACGCCGTCTCCGCCATCCAGCGCGGCTGGAAGGAGTCCTGGGCACGCGGCGATGACACCACCGGCTCCACCGGCTCCCGTGTGGCCATGACCAACCCCGCCGCGCAATCGGCATGGGTGTTCCGCTGCCTTCAGCTTATCAGTGGACCGGTGCGTGCGCTCGACCTCGAATGGTATCAGCAGACCGGCAACGAACAGCAAGAGATGGCCGATCCCGAGCTTGCCGTCTTCTGGAGCCGCCCCGCTGCGACATCGAATGGCCGCTTGCGGCTCGGTGACTTCGTGGAACTCACGCTGAACTGGATCAACCTCAAAGGCCAGGCGTTCTGGATTCTGGATGACACCTGGCTGCAAAGCGGTGGCCTCAAATCCCCCATCATGCTGGCGCGGCATGATCGCATGGTTGCCATTCGTCGCGGCGAGCTGCTGCTCGGCTGGCAGTTCATCGACGGCACCGGACGCTCATACAACCTGCTCCCGCAGCAAGTCATCCGCCCGCGCTTCCTCAATCCCTTCGACGACACCACCGGCCTCGCGCCGATGGATGCCGCATGGACAGCCGCCAGCGCCGATCACGCCGCTGGCCTGTTTGCCCGCAACGTCGCGCAAGCGAACGGCGATCAAGGCGTCTTCATCATCTCCAAGTCCGGCTCTCTCTCGAAAGAGCAGCAAGAGCAGATCATCGCTCAGCTCCGCCAGAAACAGCAGCTCGCGAAGAGTGGTGAGTTCCGCGCTGCCTTCCTCACCGCCGATGTCACCATTGAAGACCCGAAGATCAAAGCCGTGGATGCCGCCTTCATCGCGGGCCGCGTCGAGAACCGCAAAGAGATCGCCATCGCGCTCGGCGTGCCGCCTTCGATGATGGATAAATTCGAGAGCAACTCCATCGGCTCCGCCTACGACCGCTACCGCCTCATTGAAGAGACGTGCATCCCGCTCGCCTCCAAGATCGAAGAAGCTCTCGCCGAAGTCGAACGTCTGCGCACGGGCCGTGATCTCGAAGCCTGCTTTGATTGGGATGACAACAGCGTCGTCGCCAGCGTTCGCATGGAGCGCTTCTCCAAAGGCTCCGAACTCTTCAAGAGCGGTGTGCCGTGGGATGTCATCAACGATGCCCTCGATCTCGGCCTTGATCCCTTCCCCGGCTCCGACAAAGCCTGGCTGCCATTCTCTCTGCAAGCCATCGAAGGCACCATGCAAGCCTCCAGCAAACCACCTGCACAGCAAGAATCCGAAACCGACACCACCAAGCTCCTCACGCAACAACGCAGCGCGCTCTCGGAACTTCAGTTGCTTCTGAAGTCCGCCTCTGAATCAACCACCGCCAACAACGGCAAACCATCGCCAACGACAGCAAACACTTCCCGCAATGCCAAGCGCGCCGCGCTCTGGCGCTCCCACATGGTCGCCCGTGCTCCTGCTGAAAAACGCTTCACCGCCAAGTTCAACAGGTGTCTCATGGCTGCACGCGCCGAATGCCTCGCGAACATCGCCAACTCAGAAAAGAACCTCCACGGTGCCCGCGCTCGCGGCATCCTCGATCTTCTCTTTAGCCTCGCTGATTTCTCCCTCGCACTCGAAAACAACTTTGCCGCTGCGCACGAACTCACGCTGGCTGAAGCCACGCAGCAATTCCTGACTGAGATCAACCACATTGACGATCCCTGGAAAACACCCCCTGAACAAGTCCTGAACTTCCTCACGCAGCGGAAACAACTCATCCGCGATGCCGCTAAAGAAGTCTTCACGCAAATTCAAGACACCCTCAGCGAAGGACTCACCAAAGGAGAAACCACCCAGCAACTCGCCGCTCGTGTGCGCGAGGCCTTCAACGGCATCAGCAAAGAACGCGCCACAATGATCGCTGTCACTGAAACCGGCGCAGCCTACGGCAAAGCCCGCCACGAAGCCATGAACGGACTCGACATCCCGTACAAACAATGGCTCACGGCTCAAGACAATGATGTACGTGACACACACCTCAGCATGGATGAAGTCACCATCAGCAGTGATGAGCCTTTTCGTGTCCCGCGCAAAAAAGATGACGGCTTCGATTTGATGATGCACCCCTGTGACCCCACCGGCTCCGCCGAAAACTGCATCAACTGCCGCTGCATTGAGATTCCATTGATGGAAGAGGATGTTCCCGCATGAGGCCGAACGCCGCCACTCTGGCACGGGCGGCGGGAGGCGTCGATCCTGCGACAGAGTAGCTACCGCCCGTTGCCAGCAGTGGGCTTGTTCGACCCCGTATTTTGACCTCCGAAAAGATTTCTAAAATAGGTCTTGCAACCAAAGCCGCTTGGGTTATTCTCGGGGCGTAAAGAGAACCGAAACCCACAACCCACAAAATACCGTGAAAGCTCCAGCCACATCAGCCAACAATCCCTCGCTCAAAGGTCAACTCGCCAGCAAGAAAGTCTTGCACGGCGAAAACAATCGCCTCGCAACCTTCGCCGTCCACACTCGGTTTGATTCCGTTCAGTGGTTCACTGCCGATGCCCTTCGGCCAGATGACAAGACTGGCCTGCCGGAGATCGTCCGCCAGTCCGCAACCTTTGAGGATGCCATCAAATGAAAATGATGGAGCCAGGACAGACGCTCGATGAATACGCCGAGGAGTTCTGGCTCCACGGCGGCGAACCAAAAGAAACTATGAACATCACGCAATACTTCTCCGGCATCGGGCGCAAAGGCGGCAAGGCCAAAAGCAAGGCCAAGGCCAAAGCCGCAAAAGCAAACGGCAAGCTCGGCGGGCGTCCAAAGAAAACACCGAAGGCCAAGAAGCGTCCGCCTAGTGGGTCGAACGATAAGGATCAGGCACAAAATGGGCGGGCTTGATGCCGCCTCGTCTAGTGCCTCTCCGCCCATTTTGTTGACCTGCCTACGCTGGTTCGCTGGCTTTTCTCGACCTCCAAAAATAAATTCACATTCGCTCTTTACAAACCCAGCAGTTAGGTTATAGATACGGGGTCAACGGAAAACTCAACTCACCAAAAACATGCAAACCATGAACTCATTCCTCACAACAGATGTGCGTCTCCCAAACGGAACGCTGCC
>Ga0214923_10004369_pt1 | contig 17113 bp, 20 predicted proteins | sample LL1510_MetaG_FD_177993 | JGI IMG/M metagenome (GOLD analysis project Ga0214923, IMG submission 177993) | Freshwater microbial communities from Lake Lanier, Atlanta, Georgia, United States - LL-1510 | ecosystem: Environmental > Aquatic > Freshwater > Lake | place: USA: Georgia | collected... | reverse complement strand
CTTTTATCATTAACTTGAATGGAGTAATACTATGTCTTTTGTAAATACCACAAAAACTCAGGTCGAGTACCTTGTTTCTTATCTTCGCGGCACTAACCGTGGCTTGAGTGCCCCACAGGCTCGCGCATTGTTCGGTATTAAGAACCTTCGCGCACGAATCTCTGACCTTCGTCAGATGGGCTTCAAGATTCGCAAGACACTCAATACTGAAGGTCGCACCACTTATTTTGTATCTCGCCGCATGATTGGGCAGGCATAACATATAAATAAAAGTATCCTCGGGATGGGGACCTGTGGGGTGCGACACAGGAAAAACGCACATTTACCGCTACGCCTTCGGGGTAGCAAAAACTTAACTTACTCGCTTAATAGGAGAAAAAACTATGACTTATCTCAAAGATGTTTTCGGTCGTGATGTGTTCAAAGACTTTGACAAATTCTATGTTGGTTTCGATGACACTTACAATCGCCTTGCTAAAATGCATGACGATTTGACCAAATCAATTCCTAACTATCCCCCATACAATATCCGAAAGACAGGTGACAACACCTACTCTATCGAACTTGCAGTAGCAGGTTTTGCAAAGCAGGATATTGAAATCACAATCGATGACAACAAGTTGACTATTACAGGCAACTCTTCGGACGATGGTGATAATTTTCTTTTCAAAGGCATCGCCAATCGCGCATTCACACGCACCTTTGCGTTGGATGACAAGATTGAAATTCAGGACGCCGCACTTGTAAACGGTATGTTGAAAATCGCTTTAGAGCGTATCATTCCTGAACACAGAAAGCCAAAGAAAATTGAAGTTAAGGAAACCGAAGGAACTGAAAAAACTTCCAAGCGCGAACTCTTGACTGAAGACCCACTAAATCGTAACCTGTAAGAGGTTAGATATGTGGAAACAAATCAAGAATATAATTACAGGTATACTAGAAGGTATTGCCGAGGGTAAAAGATATAAGATGTATGGCCATGAAGAATGGTACAGAAACTATTATCTTTCCCAATCTGTGGATGCCGTAGATTTAGAAGCAAGGCAAAAAAACCTAAAGTCTAGGGGGTACCTATAATGAACTGGTGGCCTGTAACTGATGAAGAATGGGAACGATTGAACTATCCAGAGCGATACAATCAACCTAAGATTCATTAACTTTGGGGGCGTCATGCCCCCATTTTTATTTTGGAGAACATTATGAACAACATTAGATTATTTCGTTTGGTGAGCGGTGAAGAAGTTGTTGGCGAAGAAAATGGTACTCAGCCAGGTATGGCAAAACGCACTATTAAAAATCCTTGCCTCATTGGTCTTATGCCAACTTCAACTGGTGGTGCAACATTGAACATGCAACCACTTCTGTTATTTTCAGACACAAAAGAAATTAGCATTAAAGAAGATCACATCTTGTATGATACGGGTGTTGACATTAAGATTCTAAACAAGTATAATGAGATATTTGGATCAGGAATCGTAATTGCTCAACAAACTCCAACTCTTGCACGATGAAATTTTATACACACTTCACACGATATGGTAACAATATTCTAGAACGCGGCTATGAAAATGGCAAGCGTTATACTAGAAAGGTAGAATATAATCCAACTCTGTTTGTTCCATCAAAGACTGAAACAGAGTTTCGTACTTTGGAAGGCTATCATGTTGCGCCCGTTGAAATGGGTACAATGCGTGATGCTGGAGACTTTATTGAGAAGTATGAAGAGGTAGAAAACTTTCCTATCTATGGTTCTACAAACTATCCATATGTGTACATCAACGAACAATATCCAGATGAAGTACACTACGACAAAGATTTAATTCGTATTGCAAACATCGACATTGAGGTTGGTTCTGAGAACGGGTTTCCCGAACCAGACAAAGCAAGCGAACCTATCACCGCTATCACAATGGAGATTGATGGCACATTTTTTGTATTTGGTTGTGGCGATTATAAATCTCACCGCGATGATGTATCATATCTCAAATGCAAAGATGAGAATCAACTGATTGAACAATTTCTCAATTTGTGGGAAATGAAAAGTCCTGATGTTGTGACTGGCTGGAACATTCAGTTCTTTGATATTCCATATATCTACAATCGTATCACTCGCTTGATGGGCGATAAAGTTGCAAAGCGTTTGTCGCCGTATAAATTGATTGGCGAACGCACAACAACTATTCACAACAAACAACAAACTGCGTTTGACCTTATTGGTATCGCAATCTTAGATTATCTAGAACTATACAAAAAATTTACTTATTCTCAACAAGAATCTTTCCGCTTAGATCATATTGCATATGTTGAATTGGGAGAGAAGAAGTTAGACTATTCCGAATATGAAACCCTGCACCAACTGTATAAAAACAACTATCAAAAATTTATTGAATATAACATCAAAGATGTGGAACTTGTCGACCGCCTCGATGAAAAAATGAAATTCATCGACATGGTGCTTGCACTTGCATATGATGCAAAAGTGAACATGACAGATGTATTCACGCAAGTACGCATGTGGGACACTCTCACACACAATGCTCTTTGGAAGAAAGGCGTTGTTGTACCGCAAAAGAAATTCTCAAGTAAGAATGAGAAGTATGAGGGTGCCTATGTAAAAGAACCAAAGCCAGGCAAATATGATTGGGTTGTGTCGTTTGACTTGAACAGTCTTTATCCACACTTGATTATGCAATACAATGTTTCGCCTGAGACTATCATTGACGGCAAACATGCAAGCGTAAAAATTGAAGATTTACTGAACAGTAAATATCACAATGATAGTGAATATGTTATGGCTGCCAATGGTCACTACTTCCGTAAAGATGTGCAAGGCTTTCTGCCGGAGATGATGCAGAGAATGTATGATGATCGTGTTCTATATAAAAAGAAGATGATTGAAGCACAGAAAGAACTAGAGAAAGTGAATGCACAGTTAAAGGAATTATCATGATACAAACTTACAATGACATTCTACCAAAAGATTTTTGCGAACATCTAATGCAGAAATTTGATAGGCAAGAAAACAAAGACTTGTCACATGGCATGTTTGAGCAAATTGAAATAGATTGGAAAGAAGAAGTAGAGGCATTGATTGATACTACGAAACGAGTAGCCGATCATTATGCGGGTCTGTATGATTCTCATAACATGATGCCAACTAGACGCCGCATCGAAGGCTTTCGCATCAAACGATATGAACCAAACAAACATTCTTTTCCTCTACATGCAGACGCATCAAGTTTAGAATCATGCACAAGGTATCTTGCCTTTCTGTTTTACTTAAATGATAGTGAGGCAGGCACAAGATTCCATGGACCTTTGGGCATGGAGCCCTTGACAATTGAAGCAAAACAAGGTAACCTATTAGTGTTTCCTCCTATGTGGATGTACCCGCATGAGGGGCTTATGCCTACCGAAAAACCAAAGTATATCATGAGTACCTATTTCCATTATGTCTGAAAAAACAGAACTGTTGAAAAGAAAACGACAACTAGAAAACGAAATATCGCGTTATAAGAATCTGCAACTTGCAAAGAAGGTGCAGTTGAACTCCGCATATGGTGCGTTGGGCAACGAATACTTTAGATTCTTTGACCTGCGACAAGCAGAGGCAATTACATTTTCTGGTCAACTTTCAATTCGTTGGATTGGCGACAAATTGAATACATATATGAATAAACTATTGAAAACACAGGATGTAGATTATGTTATCGCCTCGGATACGGATTCTGTATACCTTCATCTTGGTCCGCTGGTGGATATGGTGTACGGAAAGAAAAATATTGAAGAAGAAAAAATTGTTGACTTTATCGACAAAGCCTGCCAAGAAAAGATTGAGCCGTTCATTGATAAAGCGTATGAAGAACTAGCAACTTACATGAATGCTTATGATCAGAAGATGTTCATGAAGCGTGAAGTGATTGCGAACAAAGGCATCTGGACTGCCAAGAAGCGTTACATTCTGAATGTGTGGGACTCAGAAGGTGTTCGTTATAATGAACCAAAACTAAAAATGTCTGGCATTGAAGCAGTCAAGTCTTCCACACCAGGATCGTGCAGAGATAAAATTAAAGAAGCCCTCAAGGTAGTCATGAAAGGCACCGAGGCAGAGTTTCATGAATTTAATTGCAAATTCAAAGAAGAGTTTTATAATTTACCATTTGAGGATGTAGCATTTCCACGCGGTGTTTCTGAACTGACTAAATACGAGAGTAAGACTGATATTTATCAGAAGGGCACACCAATTCATGTTCGTGGTGCGTTAATGTATAACAAACTACTTGACTCTAAGAAATTGACTCGCAGATACGAGACAATCAAAGATGGAGATAAAATTAAGTTTTGTTATATGAAGATGCCGAATCCAATACATGAAAATGTACTATCTGTCTTAAATGTTTTACCAAAAGAGTTTGGTTTGGAAAAGTATATCGATTATGAAACGCAGTTTGAAAAGGCATACTTAGAACCGTTGAAAATTATTGTGAACACTTTTGGATGGAGTGCCGAACCAGTTGCATCACTAAGAGGATTTTTCACATGAGTACAATACCACAGGAATATTTAATTCCAAGATCACAAGAAGATTTTGGATTCACCGCAGTCGATGAAGGCGAACTTACGCCTACATATGATCCGAATACATTCGAAACAGAAGTTATTAGGGAAACAGTTGGCGCGTCCGCAGAGGGAATTGCTAGACTGGAAAATAAAATAGACGCCATTTTAAATTTGTATAACGATGGTAAGTTGGGACTAGACGCAGAAAGAGTTAAACTGCAACAAGAGACAACACAAAAACTCAAAGCACTAGAAGAGTTAATGGTACCATTGTTAGTCAATCTAATGAAAAATCCTGAGAAGGAATACATTTATTGGCCTAATCGTAAAGATAAAATCGAAGAGCAAATTGAAAAGGTGTTAAAACTCACAAGAGGTTAACTATGTTATTTGCGATTCTCACTTTACTGTGCGCGTTAAGCGTATCAGCAATTGCCGCTTACTATTCCGTTATAGGGCTTATAGCGATATTTTCTGCCGCACCGATTCCAATTGCAGTCATGGGCGGTACACTTGAGGCGGCTAAACTTGTTGTTGCATCGTGGGTATACAAGAATTGGAATGTTGCGCCTAAACTATTGAAATATTATTTTGTTTGTGCTATAATTGTATTAATGTTCATAACATCATTGGGCATCTTTGGATTTCTATCAAAAGCGCATAGCGATCAAAGTCTTGCAACGGGTGATGCAATAGCAAAGTTAGAAATTATTGATGATAAGATTCGTGTAGCGAAGGATACGATTGATGCAAACCGTAAGACACTTAAACAGTTGGATGAAAGTGTGGATCAGATTATGGCACGCAGTATATCAGAAGAAGGTGCCAGAAGGGCAAATGCCTTGCGTGTTTCTCAGAAAGCAGAGAGGAACCGTATCGCTAACGAGAACGAAGCCCAACAGAAAATTATTGCTAAACTCAATGAAGATAGACAACCATTCGCAACGGAAGTACGAAAGGTTGAATCTGAAGTAGGACCACTCAAATACATTGCGGCAATGATCTATGAAGATCAAGTTACGCAAACAATGCTTGAGAGTGCAGTTAGATGGGTGATCATCTTAATCGTTTTAGTTTTTGATCCACTTGCGGTTCTACTTGTCATTGCGGGAAACTTTTCGCTGAAGCAAGCAAGACAGGCTAAAGAAGATGAATTGGATCCTATACTACCATTCGTTGCAGATGTTGGTGAGAAACCAACAAAAGAAGAGTTAGAAGAAGAGACAGAATATGAAATAAAAGAAAAGATTGATCTAACTACATTTGATCCTATACCAATGAACAAAGATGAAATAGAGAAAGTTTCAGAGATTCGCCGCACACAAAATTATCCACTAGAGAAATAATATTATGAAAATTGGTTTTAATTGTTCGTCATTTGATTTGTTTCATGCTGGTCATGTAACAATGTTGAAAATGGAAAAAAAGTTATGTGACTATTTAATTGTTGCGCTACAGGTCGATCCTACTGTGGATAGACCTAGCACAAAAAACAAACCTGTACAATCGGTATATGAAAGATATGTTCAATTGCAGGCATGTAAATATGTAGATGAAATTCTTGTGTATCATACCGAAGAAGACTTAGCCAATCTGATTATGACACAAACAATGCACATAAGGTTTCTCGGTGAAGAATATAAAAATAAAGACTTTACTGGTAAACAATATTGCATTGAAAACGGAATTGAGTTATACTATCATGTGAGGAATCATAGTTATAGTACATCTGAACTTCGTCAGCGTACATATGAGTTAGAATTGCGAAAGAAAAGCGAACCTACTGTTGTTGAATATGAACAACATTCGCCAAAGTTATTAAACAAATATTATGAAGGAAAAACACAATGAGTAATTTTTTTACAGATTTAGTGGAGCAACTAAAAGATGACGATACAAAAATCCTCGCAGACGGAGGAGCATCCGCCGAATACTCCGGTTGTATCGACACCGGGTCTTATGCACTCAATGCTGTTCTTAGCGGCAGTATTTATGGAGGCGTACCGAACAACAAAGTTACAGCCTTTGCAGGAGAATCCTCAACAGGAAAAACCTTCTTCGTTCTAGGTATTGTTAAACAATTCCTTGATGCAAATCCTGAAGGCGGCGTTATCTACTTTGATACTGAAGCCGCAGTCACAAAAAATATGATGGAGACTCGCGGTGTTGATACAAAGCGTGTCGTTATCTCTGAACCAGACACAATTCAAAAGTTTCGTCATACAGCATTACAGATCATCGAAAAATATTCTGCACAGGCAGAATCAAAGCGTAAGCCTATGATGATGGTTCTTGATTCTCTTGGTCAGTTATCTTCTACTAAAGAAATGGAAGATACCGCAGAAGGTAAAGAAACGAAAGACATGACTAAGAGTGCAATTCTCAAAGCAACATTTCGTGTTTTGAATTTGAAACTTGCTAAGATTGGTGTACCGTTGCTTGTAACGAACCATGTTTATGATGTAGTTGGTGCGTATATTCCAACAAAAGAAATGTCTGGTGGTTCTGGTTTGAAGTACACCGCATCGACAATTGTTTATTTGTCTAAGCGCAAAGACAAAGATGGTACTGAAGTTATTGGTAACATTGTTCGCGCCAAGTTGCAAAAGTCACGCCTAACAAAAGAAAACTCACAAGTTGAAGTAAAGATTACCTACAGTAAAGGTCTTGATCGTTACTACGGGCTACTTGAAATTGCTGAGAAATATAATATAATTAAGAAAGTATCAACGCGATACGAGTTGCCAGATGGCACAAAGGTATTCGGAAAAGCAATCAACGAAGAGCCTGAAAAATACTTTACTCCAGAGGTTCTCAATTCAATTGATGAAGCATGTAAGAAAGAATTTTTGTATGGGCAAGACGGTGTTGGCTTCTCCGAGGAAAAAGAACTTGAGGGAGAAGAAGCATGAAATATGGTGTAGACTATCGCGTAACTGATAGACTTTATACATATAAGAAAGATCATGATTTAGCAAGCATTGAAATTCTAACTGGTGAATATAAAGATGTTGAGTTTACATTCGGTTCAATCAATGTGGATGAAAACATCGAAGATAGCAATGCAAAAATTACTTTTGATTATACTGTACATAACGATCCCTCACTAGAGGGTAATTCAGATTTTGAAGAAGTGCTTGGGCAAGTAATGAATTCATTGCTCTCTCATTCCTTAGAAGAGGCAGAGAAACGATATAATGATGAGCGTAGAAAAGAAAATACTGAAACACCTACTGAATGACGATGAGTACACTAGAAAGATTCTTCCGTTTCTTTCTGGTGATTACTTTTCAGATCATTCAGAAAAAGTTATCTATGAAGAAATTCATAAGTACATAACTAAGTACAACAATTTACCCACAGTTGAAGCACTCACAATTGAGATTGATGGGCGTTCAAATCTTTCAGCCGATCAGCATAAGAAAGTTTCAGGTCTTTTAGAAGAACTCAATACCACAGAATTTGATAAGAAAGATGGTGCATGGCTTGTGGATGCAACAGAAAAATTCTGTCAAGAGAAAGCAATCTACAATGCCATCATGGAATCAATTCAGATTCTAGATGAAAGCGGCAAGAGCAAAAAAGAAAAAGGTGCGATCCCTAACATTCTATCTGATGCACTTGCAATTTCGTTTGACAATCATGTTGGACATGACTTTCTAGATGATGCAGAAAATCGATATGAGTTTTATCATCGTATTGAAAAGCGCATACCATTTGATCTAGACTATCTCAATCGAATCACAAAAGGCGGCTTGCCAGAAAAAACTTTGAACATTATTCTTGCCGGCACTGGTGTCGGTAAGTCTATGTTTATGTGTCATTGTGCCGCGGCTAATCTTACGATTAGTAAAAATGTATTGTACATCACACTTGAAATGGCTGAAGAAAGAATCGCCGAACGCATTGATGCGAATCTTTTGAATGTTGATGTAGACAAGTTGATTGCATTACCGAAAGAATCTTATCTTAAAAAGATTGAACGACTGAAAGAAAAAACTCTTGGTCGTTTAATCATTAAAGAGTATCCAACAGCAAGCGCAAATGTAACTCACTTCAAGCATTTGCTTAACGAACTTAAACTGAAGCGACAGTTTGTTCCTGACATTATCTATATTGACTACTTGAATATTTGTGCGTCATCTAGAATAAGACAAGGTGCTAATGTCAATTCATACTCTTACATTAAGGCAATTGCAGAAGAGTTGCGTGGGCTTGCTGTTGAATCTAAAGTGCCTGTTATTTCAGCAACACAGACAACGCGAGGTGGTTACTCGAACTCTGATGTTGAATTGACAGATACTAGTGAATCGTTTGGTCTACCTGCTACAGCAGATTTTATGATTGCATTGATTGCTACTGAAGAACTTACTGATATGAATCAGATGATGGTCAAGCAATTGAAAAATCGCTATAACAATCCAGACACAAACAAACGATTCATGATCGGTGTTGACAAAGCAAAAATGAAGTTGTATGATGTAGAGCAGACTGCACAAAATCATATTCATGATAGCGGGCAAGTCGAACTCGATAAACCACTTTTCGATAAATCGGACTTCGGAAGAAGAGATAAACAACGCAAATTTGAAGGATTCAAAGTATGAGAACTATTCCAGAAATTGTAGCGCAGATGCGCGAGTTAATTGAAGAACTTGAACAACACACAGGTAAGCCTGCACCAAAACAGGAAATTCCTGGTTTAGATTTTCCCCTTTATAATCATGATTACAATTATATGGGTGGAAGTTTTCAGGCAACCGATACAATCTCATTGACAGGCGCCGCAGGACTTCCAGCGTTTACTGTAGCCGATCTAAATTCAAACCCCGCAGACATTAGTTTTAACATCGGCAAGAGTTGAAAACATATAAATAGTACAGGACTTTTTATAGGGGTAAACCATGGCGGCAACAGCAAATTTAGAACTAGCCAACACATTCAATCAATGGCGAACTACGATCAACGAAGTGATTCTCAAAGTAAACAACCTTGAGAATGGTAACGCTGATCTTGTAATTGACACACTTGTTTCAAATACGACAAACACAATCGTATCTACAGCGAATAACACATTCAATGTAGCGAACGCCGCATGGTTTACTGCTAACGCCGCATACAGCACCGCCAATGCCGCATATGCTCAAGCAAATACTGCTAACACATTAACAAATTCAAATACAGTATTCAAAACTTCATATAATGTAGTTACGACTAAAGATAGTTATAGTGCAACAATGAACTATAACTTAAATGATGGTAGAGTATTCTATCAATCAAATCTTTCTGGTAATATTACTGCTAACTTTGTTGGCGTTAAAAACACAGGAAGCGTAGTTACAAAAGCAGAAGTAGTTATTGAACAAGGTGTAACCCCCCATATTATCAATGCAGTACAAACTGACGGCACTCCAAGAACAATTGAATGGAGAAACAATACAGTTCCTTCTGGCAATTCAAATGCCGTAGATTTAATGACTTTTACTATTATCAAAGACGCTAATAGTGTATTTACCGTACTAGGTTCTCTAGATACGCACGGATAACTTGACAAGATTATGGTAATCTGCTATACTAGAGACTCTAGTGTAGAGAGTTTTGCCATGATTATACACACATATTTCAAAAAGTCTAAGGTAAAAAAGAAGCCGGGCTGGCAAAAGGCTCAGGCTGAGTATGATGCATGGCTCAAGTCCCATGGCATCACAAAGAACAAACAAAAGAAAAAAGAGTTTGTTCCTTACGCACCTACGCCTGACATTCACCGCAGGCAAACACCGCACTATCCCTCACTCAATTCGTTCGTAGGTTCTGCTACAAAAAAAGAATCGCCCAAGTACACTGGCGGCAATCTTTTGGGCATCGGAACCCTACATAAGTCAAATGCGGTGCCAATTTTTTCAAAAGAAGACGCAGAAGATCAAGCCAAAATGCGCCGGTAACATAAATAGTCTACCATAACGATAGGCTTTTTTATGCTTGGATTTAAAGATTACCTTATAGAACAAAAAAACACGCACATGGAACATGCGGAAGACGATGTTCTCAATGGTGGTGTTAAAGGCGCTAGAGATAGTATCAACGCACTCAGAGCGGTGCGTGATATGCTTGCTGGTCACTCAGAAAAGAAAGTATCCATCACAGTAAAATGGGATGGTGCGCCTGCTATCTTTGCAGGTGAAGACCCTACAGACAAAAAATTCTTTGTCGCAAAGAAAGGTGTCTTCAATAAAAACCCAAAAGTGTATAAAACCAATGCTGAAATTGAAGCCGACACTTCAGGCGACCTTGCAGACAAACTTAAAGCATGTTTAGCAGAACTTCCAGCCCTTGGAATCAAAGGCGTCATTCAAGGCGACCTACTTTTTACACAATCTGATCTAAAAACCGCTACAATTGATGGTGAAGAGTATCTCACTTTTCATCCGAACACACTTGTTTATGCAGTTCCAGTCCAAAGCGAACTTGCAAAAGAGATCAAATCCGCTAAAATTGGCATTGTGTGGCATACATTTTACGAAGGCGATTCATTTGAGACAATGAAAGCAGTCTTTGGCAAAGATATTCTATCAACACTCAAGAAAACAAGCCGAGTTTGGTCCACGGATGTAGACTATAAAGATGTTTCTGGTAAGGCGACATTGACAAAAGAAGAAACAGACAAGATTACAAAAATACTTTCTGACGCAGGCAAGATATTTTACAAGACAGACGCAAAATTATTGAATCACATTAAAGATACAGACGAATTGCGCGAGAAAATTAAGACTTTCAACAATACAAAAGTCAGAAACCAATTAAAAATTACAAATGTAAAGAGTCATGTCGCCGAACTTATTCAGTTTATGACAGCGTACTACGATAAAGAGATTGATTCTCGCAAATCTGCAAAGTCAAAAGCAGAATGGGAAGCAAAGAAGAAAGATGGATTGAAGTTTTTTAGTGCAAAGAACAAAGCACAACTTGAAAACATCTTCACATTGATAAATTTGCTTGCCGAAGCGAAGTTGATTCTAGTTAGCAAACTAGATGAGGTGAAAACCCTTCAAACATTCTTATTGACAAAGGGTGGCTACGAAGTAACCGGTGTTGAGGGATATGTTGCGATTGATCACCTTTCAGGAAATGCAGTCAAACTTGTTGACAGATTGCGTTTCAGTTACGCAAACTTCTCTCCAGAGGTAATTAAAGGTTGGCAGAGATAGTCTTAATCAAAGGCTACACTCCTACTTATAACAACAAGAAGAAAAAATAGGGGCAATAATATGGCAAAACTGAATGAAGGTGATGTAATTGAAGGTATTTTTACCATTGCACTCAGCCTTTATCTTGCGTATGGGCAAGTTGAAAAAAAGAAACTTAATGAGATTCGTACCAAAGTTGATACGAAAATGTTTGGTACAGGCAGATTCAAACACAAAGTTGTTGAAGGTCATATGAGACAAAGAGGAAAAAATCCTCCAGACTTTTTCAATGTTAACTTTGAAATGCGATTAAAGCCAGAATCTATCTATGGTGCTTTTGATAAAGAATATGAAGTACTGTATAAGTCATCAAAAGATGTTGGTAAAATTGATAAAAAAATTGATCAACTAATTAAAGCAATTGAAGGCGCAAGTTTTAGTCGTAGAGCAAGTGCGGCCGTTGATCATTTTTTAAGTAACAATGTCGGTGAAGTGGTTACATTTACAGTCATTGCAGATGGTATCGCAGGCGAATCTTCTGGTGGAGAAATTAAAGGCGATGTAACGCTAGAAGTTTATGCTACAAAGAAAGGTGGCAATCAAAAAATTATTAGCGGCTCACTTCCTTTCTCTCTCAAATCAGAATCAGTTACAGTTGCAAACCTTTCACCATATCGCGGTATGTTAGATATAGCAAAAGCAATTGGAATTAAATGGGATGCAGAAGAAAAGTATGTTCGACTAGCAAAACCATTTAATGGTCCAACTGAACAAGCCGCTAAGTTTGCTTTGATTAAAGAAATGTATGATGATTTAAAAGATCAGATGATTAAAGAATCTATCAAACCATCATTCACAGATAGGGCATTAGATTTTCTAGGTAAAAGCATTTTTGGTTCAGACCTTGCAGATGTGGTTGATGTTCAGTCCGGTACAGTCAAAGAGATTACAGTAGACTACTTTAATCAACTACGAAAAAATGTAACTTTAATTGCCAAATCTAATGGCAACAATCTAGTGTTTTCGGATAAGAAAACCGATGTTCCAATCTTTCAGATTAGAACAAAACTTAGACCACCACCAGCGAACGAAGCAAAATTCTACTTAGAAGTAGGTAAAGGCATCTATTCAAAGTAAAATTTTTATAAATACATCATAACGCAGTTAGGCTACGGCAAACCTGTAAGGGATAAGTCTAAGGAAAACTCCATGAAAAAAACAGTAGTATACTCATTCGGCAGAATGAATCCCATGACAAATGGGCATGAAAAACTTGTAGAAAAAATCAAGTCTGAAGCATCGAAGCGCAATGCCGATGCCAAACTGTTCCTATCCCACAGTCAAAATTCCAAAAAAGACCCACTAGACTACGCAACAAAAGTACGATTTGCGCGTAAAGCATTTGGCACGATTGTACAAAATTCTAGTGCAAAAGTTATTTTTCAGGTTCTTGAAGAACTAAACGGCAAGTACGACAACATTGTAATGGTTGTTGGAAGTGACCGTGTTCAAGAGTTTGAAACAATTATCAATAAGTATAATGGTAAAGGCGATTACGAATTCAAATCAGTTGAAGTAATTTCTGCCGGCGAACGCGATCCGGATGCAGAAGGAGTCACTGGTATGTCAGGATCAAAGATGAGAGGCTTTGCCGCATCAAACGATTTTGATAACTTTAAAAAAGGTGTTCCTTCAAAACTATCTGATGCAGATGCAAAGGCGCTTTTTGCCGCAGTTAAAAGGGGGATGAACTTGAAAGAGCAATTCGACAATAACACAGAGATGGACGAAGCACTCTCATTGCAAGGGCGTAGAAAACGCGCCATGCAGGTAAGACGTTTGAGAGCAAAACTGTTACGCGCAAGAGAACGTGCAATGCGCCGTTTCGCAAATCAACCAACTCTTACTAAGAGAGCAAGACGCCAAGCAGTCACTTTCTTAAAGCGTAGAATTGGCGGCGGTAGAGCATATGCATCATTGTCACCTTCACAAAAAATCTCAATCGACAAGAAGATTGAAAAAATGAAAGGCGTTGTTGGTAAGATTGGTTCGCGTTTGTTGCCTCAAATACGCAGAACAGAAATACAGAGAAAACAAAATCAAGCAAGAACAAACGAATCATTCTCAGCATTGTTTGAGAAACCAGAACTACCACAAGATAAACATGTTGGTGGTCGCGAAGGCACACAGCCAAGCAAGTATTACAAAGGCTTAGATAAATCAACAAAACAGGCAAGGGCTGCCCACTTTGAACGCACTGGTCCAAAGTCCGATTCTGATAGGTCTGCATACGCAGACGCGCCGGGTGATAAAGAGGCAAGAGAAAAAGGTATGCCTCAGTCTAAGCACACTCTAAAATTCAAGCAAATGTTTGGAGAAGAAATTGGTAAGAAAGAAATTTCTCGCTTGGATCAATTGGTCCGTTTGGGTCTTGCAGATAAAACTTTACTTTCTACGATTAAGAAAGCGATGGCTAAGATTGATGCTGGTGATACACTATCCACATCTGAAAGACAAGCCACACAAAATCTATTATCTACCTTGCTTGACATGGTAACAAGCCAAGATCAGTTATTCAATCTTGCAAAAATGTCTTTGAGAAAAGAACAGTTTGAAGAACTGAACGAAGCCGCATATGTTGGCAACATTGGCATTATGGAACTTGCTAAGTTTTATCAGAAAGCGGACCCACGCCAAGTTGATATGTTCAAGAAACTATTGAACATGAAAGATTACAAACGCGCTTGGGCACTTGTTCAAGGCGTAACAGGCACAAAACTTATTGGTAAAGAATTCAGCGAAGAAGTACAAGCCATTGTTGAAAAGGGCGAGTATGACGATTACGAAGACCTTGATGGATTAGAGATGGCGCAGATTGAAGTAGCCAATCTGATTCAAGATGCAGAGATGCTTGCAGACATTCTATCTGAAATGGATGAAGAACCAGAAGCATGGGTACTTTCAAAGATCACCAAAGCAGTAGATTACATCGAATCTGTAACAGATTATCTTGAGTTTGAAGATGAATACGATTATGATGAAGAAGGTGATGATGTTTATGACGATGAAGACGCAGAGTTTGAAATAAGCGATACAGACATGTACGAAGCATTGTCAGATATTCCAAAAGAAGAAATGGGCGAAGAACTATACGAAGTTTATAGCGCATTGCATGAAGAGATTGAAGGCTTGAAAAAGAAAGCAGAAAAGTCTGGCATTGCATATAGCATTCTAAAGAAAGTTTATGATCGTGGTATGGCAGCATGGCAAGGCGGTCATCGTCCAGGAACAACACCACAGCAATGGGCATTCGCTAGAGTGAACTCATTCATTACCAAGGGCAAAGGAACTTGGGGTGGTGCAGATAAGGACTTAGCATCAAAAGCAGGCGGCGCAAAAGAAAAGAACGAAGCATTTTCACAGTTTGCAGAAACATTAGAATGGGGTACAGACGAATTGCGTAAGAAGTACGCAAGCGATACGCCAGGACAATCAACTGAAGTGCAAGTCGCAGATCATTTAAAAAATGGCGTGATAGATCAATTGTTTCAACAGAATGTAGAAAAGATCATGCGCGCCCATGGCATTAGCGAAGAAACAGATGTGCATTCCGCGATTGATTGGCACACAGATAACAAAGTGCCACTTACAGAAAATGTATTTCGCGTAGGTTCTAAGATGTACTATGAACTATATCGCGAAGCAAGAAAACTCTACAAAGAAGGTAAACTCGAACTACAAGGTATGGATAAATCTTTGATTGAAGATACAGACATTGGCACATTCGCATTTACTGAAGAAGGTCAACCAGTCCCTCTTGACTGCCCAATGATTGCAGAAGAGGAAGAAAAAGATATTGAGATTGGTAAGCCAAAGCGTGGCGGACCAAAGAAATTTTATGTGTATGTTCGTAAACCAGATGGTGGTGTGAAGAAAGTCACATGGGGCGATACTACAGGTCTATCAGTTAAATTGAATAATCCGGAAGCAAGAAAATCATTTGCGGCGCGTCATCAATGTAGTATGCAAAAAGATAGAACGAGTGCCGCATATTGGGCTTGCAATACACCGCGTTATGCAAAACAACTAGGATTGAGTGGCGGTGGAAACTTCTATTGGTAACCCATACTCTGATAATCAGAGCGATAATGGATTCATTCGAGTGTTCGATGAATCTGTTGACCCAATGGAACTTATATGGCATCGCGACAAAAAGGATCGAAGCGTACATGTATTAGAAGGAAGAGGATGGTTATTGCAGTATGACGATGCACTACCAATTTTATTAGAAGAAAATAAAGTGTATTTCATACCAGCAGAGACATATCACAGAATTATAAAAGGCACTGGAAATTTAACCTTAAAAATAGTAGAGGAATAAAAAATGAAACCAACAACATTAGCACAGAAGTTTGGTGTACCGCAATCTCTTGTAGATTACATTTCACAAACAATGAAAGAAGAGACTGAATATCAGATGAAAGTAAAAGCCTTGATGAAAAAGAAAGGCATTACTTCATTAGGTCAGTTATCGCCTGATGAAAAGAAAGCATTCTTCAGTCAATTAGATTCTATGCATCAAGCAAAAAATGAAGAGATTGATGAAGCATCAAGTCAATATAAAATTAAAAGTGTAGGAAAAGATGCAAAAGGTGACTATCACATTGATCCAAAAACTGGTGACAAAGTTTATGGTAAGGCATCTGTAGGCGACCATAAAAATCCTAATACAGGAAAAATTACACCTAGCAAACCTAAACCAAGTTTTATGGAAGAAAATGAACTTGAGGAGTCTGGTGATATGGGACCTGTAAACAGAGGTAAAGAAAAAACTGTAATGATGCGCCACAAAACTTCAGGTAAAGAAATTGTTGTTGTTCCATCTGGAGTTAAAGAAAAAGAAAAACTTGGTTTTGTTGTGGTTAAAGAAGGGATTGAACTTGATGAAGGTAAGTCCGGCACAGGATACAATCTATATCACAAAGATTTTTCTTCAGCAATGGCACATGCATATGACTTTGCAAAGAACAAGTATGGTATTGAAGTTGATCCAGAAGAGATTGACCGCAAAGTTGCAATGGGTCCTAAGAAACCATCTTCAGGTAAAGCAAACGCATATCGCTTACTAGATAAAACTGGCAAGAAAGCAATTCAAGTACAAGTTGCAAACCTTGACAACAAGCGTTACGAATTGAACATGTACAAAGAAGACATTGACGAAGCAGTTGTAAAAGGCAAAGGATACGACAATCCAGAGAATGAGCGTAAAGGTCCGGAAGGTAAAGTACCAATGACAAGTCTAATGCCAGGTCACAACGACAAGGCTGCCCGTCTTGCGGCTGTTCAAGCCAAAGGCAAACTTGTTAAAG
>Ga0214923_10004368_pt1 | contig 17114 bp, 17 predicted proteins | sample LL1510_MetaG_FD_177993 | JGI IMG/M metagenome (GOLD analysis project Ga0214923, IMG submission 177993) | Freshwater microbial communities from Lake Lanier, Atlanta, Georgia, United States - LL-1510 | ecosystem: Environmental > Aquatic > Freshwater > Lake | place: USA: Georgia | collected... | reverse complement strand
CCGGTGGGTCCAGTAGGGCCGGTAGGTCCGGTGGGTCCAGTAGGGCCGGTTGGTCCGGTGGGTCCAGTAGGACCGGTTGCACCAGTAGGACCGGATAAACTAAAACTAACAATAACTTGCGGATCCGTATCAATAAAACTAGTTGTTGTTGGTGATGAAGCTCGAATCACTTCCATCTCGTAATATGGCTTTCCCCCGACATCTAACCCCAATCGTTTCACGCCACTATTTACAATTTTAAAAATCATGAATTTATTGAAATTCGTTACACTTTGGATTTTTACATAACCATATTTATCGGATGATGCATACTCGTTGATTGTGTCTAAAAATAAAGAGATTTCAGTTCCGGTAATACCGCTTGTATCATTTCCACTTTCGTCTTGCGAGTAATTTACACTATGTATTCGAATGAGTGTAGATGTTATGTGGTCACCATTATTTTGAAACTTAATCGTTCCTCTATTTGGAATAAAACTTAATGTCGAGAAATCTACTTTGTATCGGAATGTATTTACCGGCGTTGGAGCATATCCAACAGAACCAGTCACACCGGTAGGTCCGGTAGGTCCTAATGGGCCTCGGGGCCCGGTTGTCCCGGTATCGCCCTGATCTCCTTTAAATTCAGCTGTACCAGGAGGGCCAGTCGGACCTATAAAACCGGTCGGACCTACCGGGCCGGGACTACCTTCTTGAAAAGTCCAACCACCGAGACCGGTTGAACCTGTAGGACCGGTGGGTCCAATAATGTAACTCATATGTTTATACTATATATTTAGTCTGTCTTATTAAAATATATTAGGATTGTTTTTTATATTACGATAATGACAGATATATTATTATATATGTATATTATACTTATTAATTTAATACACATATTAATTTAAGTAAAGATTCGCGATTTCATGAACTCTCGTCGGTGTTTTGAAAACCGGACATATCACATTTATGCCAAAAATAATACAAAGCTTTGTAATGAATCTAGTGAGTATGTTCAAAAGGTAAAGTTCGGGACGATTTTAAATGAGAATTGTAAAAATGTTGCTTCGACTACGAATGGGCTTTCTGCGACTCAAATTGCGCAGTCATTTGGTGTAAAGTATCCGAATTATCAACTTCGGTACGATGCTTTTGATTTATCTTGCAATAAGGTGAATTAATTCTGTTGATTCGGTTGATTCGATTGATTCGTAGTACTTGTAGAACGGCACCGTCGAGAGATACAATAACCACAACAGAAGAATGAAAACACCGAAAATGCTATGATACCTACAACCTGATATATAGGCATCATTATAACTCTAAATATGGATATAGTATTCTATATCAAAAATATACGGCGATGAATACGATCGAGTAGGTACGTGTGATGGTGAGTGCGGTGATGATGGTGTGTAGTAAGAAAATTGAAATGTTTTTTTTGAAGTTATATATTCAACACAGAGATTATCAATTCAAATGGCTGGTGTTACGATTGAAGGCGGTTTGTCGGTTAGTGTGGAATCTTCTCCTAGGACACCATCTTTGGTATCAGGTATAAACAGGTCTGGATCTTCTGGTTTCTATGGCGGAGTCGTCGAAGTCGGTGGCGGTGCGCCGGGTGCTCCTTTGAAAAAAAGAATACAAAACCCGCGTCTTCGGGAAATATCATCGTTGATGTTGGGCCGCGAACTGACGGAAAGAGAGGAGGAGGAATGGGCGGATATCGAAGAAGCCCGTCGGCATGTAGCAGAAAACGAAGACGAAGAAGAAGAAGAAAGCATTTCGCCACGTGTTTTGTTTCAGTCTCAGTCGGGTCGTCGTCAGGATGTTGCGCGTCGTTTGGACTTTTACTCATCTGGAGAGTGGTCGCCGATACCCCTTCCATCGTCGTCATCCGCCTCGGCGTCGGCGGCGGCGTCGGCGGCGGCGTCGGTGGCGTCGTGGGAAGCAGCACAGCCTATTATCATCGCGCCGATGCCGCCGACTACGGAATCCGAAGATACTGTTGGTGACTGTAGCGTATGCTATCTATCACTTCCCAAGCGTTCAAATCACGTCTTTACGGCGTGCGGACATTTGTTTTGCGTGAAATGTATGCTTGTCTGGTGGGATACATCCTCAACGTGTGCGATGTGTCGGGCTGAAATTTTGGATCGAAACGATGCAGCCGTGGTGATGCCTGCTCTAGTATCAGACTCAGACTCGGACTCGGTCTCGGACTCGGACTCGGACTCGGACTCGGGCTCCGAATCTGAACAAGAAGAAGGTGGTGACGTACCGAACTTCCAAGACTTTATCGCCGCCACCTTAGCAGACAACAACCCCGTGGCGCGCCGCCACCACGACGACGATAGTATCGGTGGTCGTCAAGTCGTCGAACCTCCACAACCCATTCCCACCATCGACCAATATCTTCACATCGATGCAGATGTTAATTGGGCGTCGAGTCTTGAAATAACAAACCCGGACCATGATGATTGGGCCGTTGTCTTGACTCGACGTGAATGTGCGAATATTCACTGGAATCGCGCACTTGCGTCGATGTTATGGGCGCGAAGGCGGTTTAACGAAACGCTCTTCTCCAACATCGTGTTCTTGGGTGAAACGTTTCACACATTCATTCCGAAGACAAATTGGCTGGGTTTCAGCGCTGCTGATATGGGTCCTCACCGAATGTTCGAGTTCGTGTTATGTCGGACGAATGCTCACACCAGGGGTCATGAAACCAACTTCTTCGGATACATTTCGCGAGTTGTTATTGTTCAAGCAGACAACCCCGTCACAACTACTACTTCTTACGACGCGTATGACGTTTGGGAAAATACCAACGAGTATGCGTTCGTTGTTAGCGTCTTCAACCCAACCACCGCGCATTACGATGATGCGTATGACATCGAGGAAGGTACGTTTATCACGACAGAGATGATGTTTCGATTTGCTGACATTCGCCGGATGTATTCGATTCGGTCTCGTGAGACGTTTGAGGTGTGATTCTATGTAAAACCGACTTAAAGAAAAAAGGTGACTACAACATGGGGGAGCAGCGCAAGAGAAGTAGCCAGGTGGTTATGGATGCGTTGTTAGGACCCAGATTTAATAAAAAAAACCAAATACAAAGGAACCAAAAATGAAAATCCAAAAATGTTTGTGACGGTAACGTTACGATGATCGCGTGAATCGGTTAGTTGGTCTATGCCGCGTCGCTTAAGCCGACGTATCTCAGGATGCGCAGGTTCGAATCCTGCTTCACGCATTTTTTTTTGCCTTTGTAGCTCAGTAGGTAGAGCGTGTGGCTGTTAACCACAAGGTCATCGGTTCGAACCCGGTCGAGGGCGATTTTATTTTATTATAACACACTTGGTTGTGATATAATAAAAATGTATATTCATATTATATATTCATAATAGATATTATAACGATGTTACAAACTCGTGGTAGAAAGAATAGACGACGTAATAGTCGCAGTCGCGGTCGTACTTCAAAGATATCTCTCGCCAATTCAGAATATGGGCTTGGATTAGCCGGTTCGATTGTCGGTGTATCTGCATTAACACAAGGTTCTGAAATGGAACCTCAAACTGAACAAGGTCCTTCTTCCATGTTCATCGGTGGTCGTGGTGGTGGTCGTAACGCCCGTAGTCGTGGAGGCGAGGGTGACAGCGCGGAGTATATCATTCGATTTCTTGAAATGTTGAATACGATTAAAATCTACCACTGGTCGACATTATCCTACCCCACGCATAAAGCGACCGATGAACTTCATAGCAAGTTGAGTGAATTAATTGATTCATTTATCGAGATTTACATCGGGCATCTTTCGCGGCGTGGTGGTGGTGCGGGCGCGGGCATTCCTGTATTCAAACGCGGTGCTGCTTCCACGATTTCGTTCTGTGAATGTAAATCTCTCGAGACATTTTGTAAGAAACTGGACGGATATATTATATATATGGAAGGTCTCACCAAGAGATTGAATGGTTATACCGATTTAGTGAATATCCGTGATGAGATGGTGGGTGCTGTGGCACAGGCGTTGTATTTGCTGAGGTTGTCATAGATCGCGCTTCGCCGCTCTATTATTCATGAAAAATAACATAATATTACAATTAGTAATAATATTATGAGCGTTAGTTCTGGTTCTGATTCTGATTCTCGTCCGTTACCCCCCATCCCTTCATATGCAATTATCGTGAATTACCACAGCATCCCGAGAAAAAACGGCGCAGGCATTTAAAGAAGCCGCACGATTGGGAGGTCTGTGGCGTGGGTTGTGGCGTTGGTTCTGGCGATGATAACGTGACTGGAATTGTCTCGGTGTTGATGGCGGCGGCGGCGGCGGCGGCGACGATCACGTCCGTTGGCCCATTTAAAGCAACCATCTCTAGTTCCATTTGTTCCGCCGACAAAAGTGTTTCTAGTGAATCATGGTCATAATTGTCTTTATTGAAATCAATTACCGCCGATATAAGATTTTTAATCACGTCCATTTCAATAAGTGTTTGTAAATATGTCTTTATATTATCGGTTGCTGAGTGGTTTTCGATCATATATTCAACGAGTTTTTCAACATTAGGTGTTGAAATACGTGCGATACATGATGAGGAAGCGCGTTCGATTTCAATCGCAAGAATCACGTATGATAAAAAATTATGTAGTGTTATTTTTTTAGAATAGTTCTTATCTGTTGTAAGTTTAAGTTTAAGTGCGTTGAGAGATTTTGATGATCGGTCTTGTGATATCTGCGATTGTGACGACGGGTGTTGCAGTTGCGACGACGATTGTAACGACGGTGACGAGTGTGGTGATACATGTGACGTTTGCGACGGTTCGGATGGGATATGGATATTTACGTCATCGTCCGGAACCTGGCTCTGTGCCGGTTTCGAGTCCGTTGGCTCTCTCGCCACCACCACATTCTTTGCCGCCGTCTCCGTCTCCGTCTCCGTCTCCCCTGTCAAAAGAGGAACTGGACTAGACGGACAATTTTCTTCTGGATCTGACAATACACCATAATCATTTTCCGGTGTTCTTTCAATCATTTCTGTTTTCGATGCCGATGAGGATGGAATACTTCCTCTTTTATTTTTCTTATGACCTCCCATATTTTGATTTGATTGTTCTAATATAGTGATTTATTAAAATCCCTTTATTATTTGTTAATAAAAGGTTAATAAAAAACTTACCTGTGTCCATATCCTCTATGACGTACCTGTATGGTGTTACTTATTAATGTGATGCTGTTTTTTTGCTGCGCGGTGCTGTTGCTCGTGGTTTCAGAATTGTTTGTTTTTGGACGCAGCCTTCGCGGCCATGATCCATGATTTGATTTGTTTCACAACTTCTGCGCGGTCCTTTCTTCGCTGGTCGTCTGCGAGGAAGCTGTGTGTGAGGAAGTTTGTGACTTCTTCGCTGATTTTCACCGTCAGGCTTTTGTGTGAAATGAATGTGCGGCGCAGGGTTTCGGGAGTGAGAACGGTACGAAGTCGCTCGGCCGATGCTTGTGAGATTTGTGCATGTTGTGATGGAACGCCAGCAGGTTCTACTACGTTGGGCATGTTTCTGAAAAGTCCGCCACCCATGTTGGCGTATTTTGGTTTTGGTTCCAGCGAGCGGATTTCTTTTGTCAGCTCGGCGTTCCATGCTTTCAGGTCGAGGTACTTGTCTTTTGCGTTGATGTATGTCTGTGCATCGGCTTCTTTGTCTTTGAACGTGGCTTGCATCGCCAGTTCTGCGGCGTCTTCTTGCTCGTTGGTTTCCGCCTGCATTCGCCTGAGTTCGTCGAGGGTCTTGCTGTCATGCACATGAAGTTTCACGCGGTAGTTGCCGAATGCTTCTTTGAGGAGTTTGAAGTCGGCTGGGCTCATTTCGTTTGTTTTTTCGAGTTCGTTGAATGCACGTTGGACTCGAGCACTCGCCGACATCCGGTAAGATGTGCTCGATTTTGGTGACCTGCGGCGTTTCATTAATACGGCGGCTTGTTTGGCTGCTTGGGAGAAGGTCCAAATCGCTTTGTCGGCTTCCAGTTGTCGTTCAGCTGCGTCTTCGGCGTCCATTCCAGGGCGAGGTGTGCCGATAGTCGTCGTCGGCGTCGTGGAGAATTCAGTCTCGTAGTCTTCGTCCGTCATTCTGGTGGGAAGTCCGGATGCGGTCATGGTAGTAGTCATTTGTTCGTTCGATTGCTTGTAGCTGTAATTAGAATACATGTAGAAAAGTATTTCAATTTTTTCCATCCGTCAGTCGGATCTATATCATCACTATCTTATTGAAAAATGAATCGTATGGTTAAATCTTATACGGGTCACATGTCAAATTCCTCTTCGCGGTCACATGTCAATTCCTCGTTAGGGATACATGGGTCACATGTCAAATCAACTCGAGAAAAAATTGAAATCCTTTTTTCGATTTGGACCGGATGACAGCGTCAAGTCAGATACCCCTTAATGGATACAGCATCAGAAAATCAGAACAGGAACAGCCGAATAATTATTGTGAAGAAAAAACCGAAGACAGGTATTGACAGGTTTGATGAATACATACAAAAATCCGGTCTTGAACCGAAAAACTACCAGCGCGAAGGTGTCGAGTTTTGTCTGCGCCGCGAATTACGCAGCGGTGGCGGCGGCGGCGCCCCGATACTCGGTGGAATCGTTGCAGATGAGATGGGTCTCGGCAAAACGATTGTGATGATGGGTCTCATCCTTGCAAACTTGGCGGCGTTTCGACGCACCTTGATCGTTGTGCCTGTTGCGTTAATCGCGCAGTGGGTCGCTCAAATCAAGAAGACAATCATCGATACCGGTGTCAAATCCGACCTGACGGTATTTGTGTATCACGGTTCTACAGGAAAACGCCGTGTGATTTTGTCGGATGGCGGGAATGGTATCGTGTGGTGCCACAGACCCCCCAAGCGCGGAGGGGGCGGCGGCGGCGGTGCGCGTGCAATCGATATTGTGATTACGACGTACGGTTGTGTCGCGATGGAAGAACCGACAGAGAAAGCTCCGAAAGCCGCCCCGAAATCCGCCCCGAAATCCGATCCGAAGGCCCCGAAGACGCCAACGCTGTCCCTCCTTACATTCCATGCCGACCGTGTCATCTTTGATGAAGCTCATCATCTACGAAACAAAAGCAGTCGCGTGTTTAAGGGTGCGATGCGTGTGGTTGGCCGCGGTGTCGATGGCGGTCGTCACCCGAGTGTATGGATTGTTACCGGAACCCCGATTCAAAACAAAATATCCGATTTGAAGTCTTTGTGTTATGTGCTTGGGTTTGGGGTGGGTGATTTAATAACAGAAGAAAAGAGGAAGATGATTCGTGACCAGTATGTATTACGCAGGACAAAGGTGAGTGTTGGGATGGTTGCGGCCGCGGGGGCGGCTGTGGATGATGATGTGACATGTGCTCCTCGTCTTCAATCTCTCGCGCATTACAAATCGAATGTTGCTTGGACGTCTGAGAATGAACTTGATTTAAGTCGTGAGATTCATCGCGCAGCCAAGAATACATCCGACCGCGCCGAGAGATTGAAGTTATATACCCGGATGCGTCAGATGTGTGTTTGGCCCGCGTTGTTGCGACGTGGCGGCGGCGAGGACGGTGGCGATGACGTGACGCATGGATTGTCTTTGGACGAGTTTCATGTTGCGGTTTCAAAACAGAGTAAGATGGACCAGGTAGTAGATAGGATGATGGCTGAGGATGCAGGTGGTGGGATGGGTGGCTGCGAAGGACGCAAATCCATCGTATTCTGTCATTATCGCCGTGAAATGACCCAGTTGCGTGATATGTTGCTGCGTTCTGGTGTGGTGGCGGAGGAGGACGATGTCGCAATCATCGATGGAACTGTTGGCGCACGCGAACGGGCGCGTATCTTCGCGGCTGCACCAAAAGTGCTGATTTTACAGATACGGACTTGTAGTGAGGGTTTAAACTTACAAGAATACTCGGACGTCTATTTCGTAAGCCCACACTGGAACCCGTGTGTTGAAGACCAGGCAATCGCCCGTTGCTATCGTATGGGACAGACCTCCCAAGTTCGGGTGTTTCGGTTCTACATGACAGATTTCGTCGTAGAGGAGCGAAGCGGAGTCGTCGTGGCGGGGGAGTCAGAGTGCATTTCTACGCTGGATCATAAATGCGAAGAAATACAAGAAAGAAAGCGCGTGTTGTGTAATGAATTCCTTCTGGGATGAAGGAATGTGTGTGTGTAATAAACTTTTTATTTGTATATATATAATCATACAATCATAAATTCACATGGGTAATGAACAGTCTCGGTCTCGCGGCCATCGCGGCCATCGCGGCCATCGCGGCCTTTGGTCTCATGATGCACCAAAATCTCTCGGTGATCGGCGTTCCGTTTTACAGAAATGCGGGCGTCGGTGCTTTTTAGGTCCTGGAAAGACGTTTCCGATATGTGCGCGTTTAGGCTCAGGAGCAGCGGGCGGTGAGTGTAAAATCGACCGTCGAGGTGTCCAGGCCGCGTATTCTCGCGCACGCGAATGGGCTGCAATTACCGCACGTAAAAAACGGTCGTCGGTCAAGGCTGCTCGGGCGCATCGTAAATATACCTCGGTTGCTCGTCGGGCGAAAGCTATTCTCTCGAAAATGAAGTGACAGAATGATAGACCGGATGTTTCAGGTGATGTTAGACTAGGCGCCAGTTGAACCAAATCCTCCTGTGCCGCGGGTGGTCGGTGCGCCTAATTCCGCCTCGGTTTCAACAATATGAACTAGAAACGGCGAGAGATCCGGAGCGCATACCTGGAAATACCGGTCATATTTCTTGATGGGTGAAAGGGTCTCCTTCCAAACATGCCATATATCATTACTACCAAAAAGACCAATCGTATCCACCGCTGCAATAAGGTCGCCACGATATCCTGCGTCGATAATTCCAACTGAATTCGCAAGACGCATCCTCGTTTTACTTATACTTGACCTAGGGTATAAATAAAATCCGCATGCTGGCGCGGGTGGTGGTACGGCTGGGGGGTCTGTGGCGAGAGATGACGGCGTGGATGTGGTGGTTGAAATGATTACTGATTGTGGTGTGGCAGCGGCGGCACGCATACAGCATTTTACGCCAAGATTAAGGCCGCGTGCTCCATCTACGCCACTTGAGCTTGTAATACCTGGATTCGTTATGAACTGACGTGAAATAAGATTATCCACACCGTATCCATAGTCGGTGCCCTCATTTGGCATGAAAAGGTCGAAACCCGAGTCGGCGGCGGAGTCGGCGGCGGAGTCGGTGATTTTCTGATTATGGATATGAACCTTTTCTTTGTATTTCTGGACCCATTCCTCGTCGGTTTGGTTTGTCGAGAGATACATATACAATTCGTATTTAGTCATAGCGGAGCGGAGCGGAGTGGAACTGTGTTATAATACAATCATTTATGTTTATATTATTATATATTAATTATTGTACTATAATAAGGAGAAATATATAAGGAGAAATAATTATTTATCATAAATGTCTATCGTGGTTATGCGTCGTAAGGTTCGAGAGAATCATCCACGGGTTGCGCCTATTTCAGGACACCTGAGCGGTGGTAATGGAAAGACCGGTGTGAATGATTCGAACCGTGCAGGATTTTCCATCAACGGCGGGCATCGTAATCTTCGAGGTATCGGAAATATGCGGATGGTGGGTTCCGGTGGATGGAGTGGTGGCGGGCGTGGAGCAGGTCGATTCGCAACAGGAAATTCGTCATGGTATTTTTCGGCCAACGACCCGACCGTGATCAAACGTTCATCGCGTGGGAATGCGGCGATGATCGATATGAAGTATCGATGGATTAAGGGAGCACAATATCCTCGGTCTTGGCATAAGGATATTCCATCCGCCACGTTGGAGGTTCGGTCTCAGTCGGACTATATCAAGAAGCTGTCGGCGAAAGTTGTTCGATGCGGAACCGTAAAAGTGACAACTGTAAATCCTTGTGTAAGTAAGGTCTGTTCTGTATTTGTCGGAACGGGTGCTTTGAAGAAGAAGCGTGTTGCATGGAAGCCTGTGACGAAGACCGTAACTGACAGGGTCGTTAGTCAGAGCGAATATGTCGAGAAGGGTGGCCTGAAGAGTGGTCGGCGTAATTGTTTGTCTTTGAACGAGCCTAATAAATACACGCATTTCCCGATGTATATTCGTCATGTCGGATGTGATGTTAATTATTTACGCTGGCAGGATGCGGTGGCTGCGGGGGCGTTGCCTGCGAATTATGTCGGATAACGGGGGACGACGCGGGGAGGGGGGGGCGATGGGGTGAGGTGCGAGGTGCGAGGGGCGAGGTGTTGTTAGACACAAATATATCGGCGTTCTGATGGGTTTTCATGTAATACCCACTTTAAAAACCAATATATTTTTGTATTTATGATAGGCGCAAGGATCTGCTCGATATCGTGGTCTTTTTGGACAGGGGGGGAGGCGGCACGCGAAACGTAACAATACATGCATAATAATCCAAAACTATAATACCCAGATTTAAAATGAAGTGTGTATGGTATTGTTTTTTTAGAGATGAACTCTTTGAATTCTGGTGAATGAAATGCGATGTTTTTCGTCGTCGTTGTGTATTCTTTTTGATACGGTGCGGATATTGCGAGTTGATGCTCGTCGTCTATGTCGTGTATTTTGTCTTCATTTGTTATTGCAAAATGGATCGAGGCCGAGTCATAAAAAACCGTGATATCACCCAGATTGAAACTGGAAATCCCTTTGTTATCCATCTCAAGCTCATGTAGTTGTCTTCCGATCGATTCGATTAAATTTTCCATGATACTGTAGGGAATATGTTTCTTGTTTCGTTTTAGTAATGACGATAAGGGTTCAATCTTCGTTGCGGTTATCGTTAAACTTTCACGTGATTTATGTGAGAACATCGATTTAGGTAAAGGACAACTACGTATGAGTTGCTCGGATGAAAAATGATATGTCTCTGTCATCTTTTGTAGGTCTTGGTGTAGTATGTGTATTTATATATCTATCTTATTTATTTTGTTTCGGGATGTGAAATTTGCAGCAACACACCTCCAAAATATGGGTGTTGGTATCGCGTTATGTACAATTTTGATGGTTTTCCCATTCACGATATTGTCGCGGTATTTTCGAACTTTTGGGTTGTCCGTGTTCCATTTTTTGAAGTAGATGTAAATGTTGTTGTAACACACCGTTTGTTGTTGTTGTGTCTCGGACGCTGCAGCGGTGGCGGTGGCGGTGGCGGTAGTTCTTTCCCATTTTGGAAGAACGAATTCTTTCGGTTTGATGACGATTTTAGAAATATCACCTAATCCAGAACTCTTGATGATCTTATATAGTTCATCTTGTGTTATTTTTCCTAATGCTCTTGGAATACATAACGCGGGGTATTCGTATTCTTGTTCGAATGAGTCTCTTTGCATGACGACTTTCGCGATTTCTGTAATCAATAATGGAAGCGTGATGACTTATAATATAAATCAATTTTTTTGTTGATCGACTATGATTGTTGATCGACTATGATAATAAACAGTATAAACAATATTATTGACAATATGTAAGTAGCTACTACGGATTGCGTGGGTGTGTGTTTTTGTTGAATATGAATGTAACTAAAGAAGATAAGCCAACCCTCCAGCAAAAACGAACCCGAAACAGAAAACGCAGTAATAATATTAAAGAAGGTTGTCGTGGAGATGCTGCTAGTAGTCGTGGTCGTGGTCGTCGTAAAGGAGGCGAAAATTTGAAAAAAAAGGAGGAAAAAATGGCGTGTGACACGATTACTAAACCTGTTATTGGAAGTTCGAATCCATTTTTTATTGCAGTTTGCGCACCAGAAACATATAAGCCTAACGCATCGCCGGTATCAACGTCATCTCACGCGGGATCGGGGGCGGGGAATCAAAGAGTAAAACCAAATGTATTTTTACGCTCACGTCCGCGAAGTAGTTCAAATGGAGTCGGCGGCGGCGGCGCCACCAGCGGAAGCGGAAGCGGTGGCGGATCTTCGTATCCAAATCATTTTATTCATCATCCGGCTCTTCAACACTCGCGACAGGTTACAACGGCAGCGGGTTCAACTTCTGATTCTCAGGTGGATGCACCTCTAGGGGGTGGTGCGCCGAGTATATTATCATCTGACCTTCACCATTTTCCGTCTTTGGGTGGTTTGAAGGCACAAGATACTGCTGGGACACCCGCTAAATTGAATTTTAAAGAGATGATGATGCGGACTTCGACTGCGACTTCGACTGCGACTGCGACTTCGACTTCGACTGCGACTTCAACTTCGACTTCGACTTCGACTTCGAGTGCGAATATACCAGTTGTAATGTATTCAAAACAATCTACTAATCCTCAAAAATCATTATCATCCAATAATATATTTTTAGCTGCATTTCATAATCCAGATCATGATGACGATGATGACGACGATGATGACGAGTGCAACGTCGCGAATAATTCTCGCGAATGTGGAAGCGGTAGCGCGCCTGGTTTTGTGTCATCAGTTCTAATTGACTCTTGTGATAAGAAGTATGACCGATTGTATAGATAGATAACTGAAGCGTGTCGAATGATGATGTGCGCGTATCTTTAATTATTCATTTCGTTTTGTTATATACCACGAAATGAATGTTAGTGAATACGATTATCGGCGATTTATCATCGATGATTGTGATAGCGATGACGGCGATGACGGCGATGGGAAATGTAATCAGGTTCTTGATACCCAATGGATTACCGAATTTGAAACTAACAATATGACTGATGAATATCAATTATTCTTGAAAACCGATATTACTCGTGTAAGCTTTGAGTTTTTCTATTTAGACCATGATAAAAAATCCGTTGAACGTATCATCCAGATGTCTTATTCTTTAAGGGACATCAACCGTATTACTCAAAATGAACTATTTAGTGTCGTTCAATCTCATCAAAAACTGGATAAAAAATATTATAATTTTCAGTCATTATTATTGTATCATTTTGATTTTAAATACAACGATGTTGTTAAAGCCTTATCTGAGTATATACAAAATGCGACAGCGGCGACAGCGGCGACAGCGGCGAAAGCGGCGACGGATATAAATCATGAAAAAGCATTTATTGAATATACGAACATTCTTTCCATCGATGTTATTTATTTCCCTCCTTTGATTTCTATGTTTCATGATTTAATCGGGTTTTCGGTATTATTGTATGAAGATTAATATTATATGTCATCAATATCCACTTCTTCCAAGTATGACTGCTGTTGCTTCTGACGAGTAAATGATTGTTCCAGCGATGGGGTCGATGGTGACAATTCTGCAGCAGTAGCAGCAGGTGGTCGCTTATGACGAGTATTGTCGTCATCGCGGTCGCCACGGTCGCCATGGTCGCCACGGTCATCACGGTCGTCGTCGCTGTCATCGCTGTCATCGCTCTCACTTATGTCATCATATATCGCTTGATAACTCGTTGCTTTTAATTTTGACAGTTTTCCGCCTTGTGCTATGATATCCTGATATTCCATCGTTTTCTGGTCTATGAATTCAATAGTGTGATTTGTCTTGAATTCATCATCGCTGTTGCTTCCGTTGCCGCCGCCGCCGCCGCCGCTGTCGCTATTATTTCCTTCTGCGACAAGATCCTGGAAAATCTTTTCCTGTACGCGCAGCTTTTCGCGTTCGGATGATGAGTATATTTCAAGTAGGTCACACTTCTGAATGTTTTTCTCCGTTTTTGATACTTTGCTTGCGAACTCTTTTTCTGCGTCCCACTGTCGTAATCCAACAAGAACCCATGTTCCTTGTGATAACGCATTTTCTCGTTTGGACCGTCCTGTGAATTTTCCGCGAATATGGCACAATCTCTCGTAACCATCGACGCATTTTACCATACACATCGAGTTGCCAAGAAGACGCATGATATATGCATATACTTCCTCTTTGCACAGCGAAACTCGCAGAAATTTATTGGCTTGTTGTTGTGATGAACCATTTACATGCTTGCGTGCAAGATGTTTCATTTTATTGCCGCCTCCTTCATTTCGAACCATTTTGGTAGTAGTGTGGGCTGGTGAATGAGTGACTGGATGGATGGATGAGTCTATGTATATGTGTGTATTAATCGGCGATTTTAATTCAATTTTATGTATATAAATATTTGTATTTTTGGTCATAAGCTGGTGTTGTTGATGGTATTTCGGGCTCGGTGGCGGCGATGGCTGTGGTGGCGGTGATGGCGTCTTGATTCATTTCTTCCGGTGTGGCTGCGATGAAGATATTTTTTTGATTGATGTCTTGTTCGTCAATCTTCATATAACACGCTAAGGTCAGGATGATGAGGTCTTTGCGTTTGTAACTGATATCTTTGTTGATTTTGTTCATTACTGCGGCGGTAGTGGCTGCTGTTGCGATGGTGGGGGCAGTGGTGATAACGTATTCTATGAAGGCTGTTTGGGCGGCGGCGGCGGCGGCAAGTGTATCCGATGAAACGAATAATCGGTGGATAAGAACTGCGGTTGTTTTTAGGTGATTAGTTTGGTATGATTTGATAAGTTGTTCGTCCTTATATTTGGGATAGATATGCGTCACATTTCCTTGATTCGTGTAAGCATGTGTATATAATTTAAATACGATAGTCGATGTGTAATTGCGACGCTTTATCATATTCTTTATGATATCCCCTCCCCGTTGCATATTTGTGCTCGTTTTCTTTTGTATATAATCCTCCATCTTTGGATTGTGTATTGCAAAGAACATATAATATACGAACCATAGGGGGTCGTATGGGTCGGTGGTGGGGGCCGTTGCGGCTGCTGCGGTGGCTGTATTTAGACATTCTTGGATCGGTCTATTTTGCTTGATTTTCTTGAATAGTTCTTCGCATGTATCGACGAAATTTTTGTCGTACTCCATTTTTTTAATAATTTTATATTGCTATATAGTATAACGAGTATATACGCTTTAATTCGTTCAATTTTAAATGCCTGATTCTGATCCTGTTCCTGATACTGCTCCTGCTCCTGCTCCTGCTCTTCCTGGTTCTGGCTCTCAAAAAGACCAGTCTGGTGGTCGTAAGAACCCTTGGTTGGCCCATGTTAAGGCTACCATGAGGGGCCATCGCAATAAGTCTTTTAAGCAGGTCTTGAAGATCGCGAAGAAGACCTACAGGAAGAAGTCTAGGTCTAGGCGTCAGTCTCAGTCTCAGTCTCAGAACGGTGGAAAGAAGCGTCGTCAGGTTAAGATGGGCGGCTCTAAGAAGCAACAGCAACAGCAACAGCTGCAGGAGGAGCAGCAGCAGCAGCAGGGTGGCAGTGGTGTCGGCGGCGGCAAGGAAGGAATGGCTGCCTTCGGTGAGAACGCTGCCCCTGTCTCTTAAATCATAAATGCTGAACTACTTCTATAATGTGTTTTCATAACAATATTTATTGTCATGAAATGAAATGAATCAGCATTCATAAAAAATAGATACGAAAAATGTCTTTGTTTCTTGCGGTGTCATCCGCTTATCCGGATTCGGATGAATATTACGCAACATCACCTGTATCGTATTCATTATTTTATAACTGCTATACTTTTGTTTTAGTTTAATCTTGTACTTACTTTTGAATTCTATTTTAGTCTCAGACGAATAGTGTGGGTCTAGTTTTTGTTGTCGTTCTTCATTCAGAGATTGGGAGTCGGACGGGGAGACGGACGGGGAGACGGATGGGGAGACGGGTAGTTCTGACCGCGTCTCTTCCGTGACGACGTCTCTATGGAATATTAATTCGTACATTATTTTCAGAAACATAATATTAATTGCATACATATCCCATTTGTCCCAGTATTTAAGTAACTCATTCAGGACCTTTTCTCTCGGTTGATGAATGAAACGCGAGAATGTTGCGACCGATAAATCGAACATTTGTTTCTTGAATTCTCTCGACATATATTCGATCGCACGGTTGTTTGAAACGTATTCATAGCAAATCTTACGAAGACTTTCCTCCGTAAGCGTATCATGTTCGTTGATAAGATATGTCATCAAATGCACTTCAATCGGCCATAAGAAGTAGTCTGGTGCATGAACATAGAAATGCTGCTTCCAGAGATAATTGTCTTTGAATATTTTTGAAGACTCAGCGTGATATAATACATCTGAATCGATTGTTAACCTAGTGCGCGCTTGTCGATCGTGGTCGTGGTCCCGAGATGACGACCTGGATTTGGAATGTTCTTCGTCCTTGTCGCTCCACTGATGTTGCAAGAGACGTTCGACGTCAATCGACAGTCCAAAATCAATAATATACGGAAGTTGTTGTATCTGTTCGATGAGTATGTTATTTTCTTTCAGATCATAATGCACTATCTTGAATTTAATGAGGAGTTGAATACTATCCATAATTCTCTCGTAAAGGTCAAATGCAATCGACATCAGGGCGTACGAACTCTCTGTTTCATCATGTTTGAATTCCGACCTGTACTTTTTTATTTGAAGTTCATCCTTTCGAAGTGTTTTTGACACGTGACTTCGGTCGTCGTCGCTTTCGTGGCCGTCGCTTTCGTGGTCGGGTGGGTGTTGTTTGTTGGCAATCGTTGTATTATTACTTACGACTTGTAGTAAATGACGGTGTAAATATGTTCCGTTGATATATTTCATTTTTTGCATAATGAATTTTTTGTTTAATGTTTGATAGTCTTGTGATGTCAGTTCATGACCGTGTCTGTTATCACGCGTATTACGTCTTATATATTTACTTATTGCATCACAATCTGTTACATATGACTGTTTTATCGTAGCTAAATCTATTTTGTATGTTGTTAAAACTGGTACGAAAAATATGTCGAATGACGGTATATCTTGTATTTTTTTGCCGATATAATCTTCAAATTCGGAATGAAAGTTGTGTTTCTGAAGCTTGGATACATATCTTTTTCTTTTTTGGTTCTCACCTTCGTCATGATGCGGTGTTTTTAGTTTGAATGGCAACGACGGATAATAGATACATCCATATGAACCTTGATTGATAAGCTTTGATTCTTCTGTCATTTTTATTATATACGATGTACCTGTTGCTCTTGTATTGATGGAATAAAAATTATTTGTGGTATTGTACGGGGGGTTCCGCGGGGGTTCCGCCCCCCCGCGACGGATTGGCGTGGGGTGGAGTGGGGTGGTGGGGTTG
>Ga0214923_10004366_pt1 | contig 17120 bp, 17 predicted proteins | sample LL1510_MetaG_FD_177993 | JGI IMG/M metagenome (GOLD analysis project Ga0214923, IMG submission 177993) | Freshwater microbial communities from Lake Lanier, Atlanta, Georgia, United States - LL-1510 | ecosystem: Environmental > Aquatic > Freshwater > Lake | place: USA: Georgia | collected... | reverse complement strand
TGCTGATAAAGTTCAGCCGCTCGATTGGAATCTGCCCGAAGTCCTCCTATACCGAATTGGTAAAACCCGGCGAGCACATAATCGCCGTATTTGCTGCCCTCCTCTGAGCTTTTGAGCGCCAACTCTAACGCTTTCTCTATGGGAAGTTTGTTCGGATTTCTAAAATATAAGTTTATATCTAAAAAATAACGATCGAGCGCCCTCAACCCTTTGCAGTCGCGGCAGCCCAATAGCACGCCCTCTTCCACTAACTTTAAGGCTGCATTGCGGTCTTTCTCAACACCTTTTCTACCGTCGATGAGCAACCATGCCATGAGTGCACGTGATGGCAAATCCCCCAAGTAAATGGCAAACCGCAGCAGAACTAATGCTGCCGCACATTCCCCTGCGGCGCACAGCTTCTCTGCCTCTTTCGCAGCTTTTCTACGTATAGCAATCATCCGTTTGGAGGCAACACGGCGTGCTGTGATATCCATCATATTGTGGAAAGCGCCGATACGAAATTGTGCGCATGTGCTCCATAACAACCTTTGCATAATAGCAAACACGAGGTTAGGGAAAACGTAGCATGGCAACGAGTAAAAGCGACATCTGAAACTTGCCAAAGATTTGGACATTATGTTTATATTTTCAAATAGTTTATTATTTCAACTTTTTATATTAAAAACGTTGGCCTTGTGCTCAACTTTTTATATTAAAAACGTTGGCCTTGTGCTCAACTTTTTATTATAAAAACGTTGGCCTACAGGGCTCAACTTTTTATATTAAAAACGTTGGTTCATAGAACTCAACTTTTTATAATAAAAACGTTGGTTCATAGAACTCAACTTTTTATATATAAAACAATAAAAAATTACTAAAATACGCATTTTTCTAAATAATTACCGGCACAGGAATAATATCAATTACATATGTATCTTTATCAATTTTTTCAATAATACCATTAATATCTTTTTTAACTTTACCAACGGGATAATTCAAATCAAAATCGTAAATAGTGCCAGTTTCAGGGCAATACCAATAATTAGAGATATCTTCCTTATTTCCTATTTTAATAACACCTCTAATCTTAATAGCTTTAACTCTAATAGTTATACTTTTAGTTGAATTTGAACCATTATCAATTTTCATATCTTCCATAATATCTTCCTTATAAGCTGGACCAATATTTTTATCAAATAACGATACTTCATTAAATTTAAAACATCTATATTTTGAAGCCATCATATTATGATTTTTATTTAATTCACAATCTATAGCAGCTTCTTTAATTGTATCTAAAAATGATTCAATTAAATTATGTTTTGACCTAGCTAAATTTTCAATTTCTGTATCAACAGTATTTAATTGACTTTTATCTTCAACAACTATTTTTTCTTGAGTTATAATACTTCCTTCTAACGTTTCTTTCAATATAACATTATGTTTAATAGAACGATATCTATAAATTTCAACATGTCTTTCATCCATTGGTAAATCTTTATGTGAACATTGACGAATACCTCTACCAATCATTTGAATAATTCTAACTTCATTCCAATAAGGCTCAGTTATATGAATTTGTCTAATATTGCTTAAAGAAATACCTTCCGCACCAGCAGGCGAGAACAACATAATTTTAATATTTTTTCCATATTTATTATCTGGTTCTGTTTCTATTTTAATAGATTGTCTTCTAACTTCTTTACTTATATTATTGTGAAATTCCGCATATTTAAAATAATCTTTAGCATTTGGATTACTGAAAGAATTAAAACCAAAATATTTAAGATATATTTTTATAATATCAATACCTTCAATTAAAACATAGTTTGAATATATTAAAACTGGACCTTTAGATTTAAAAACATTAAAAATAATATTAGTAAATTTATTAGAACACATTATCATTTTATTGATTAATTCTGATTTATTTTTTTCTTTATTATACCAATCTTCATAATTATCATATTTTTTAAAATTTTCAATATCATTTAATATATTATTTTTTGAATCTTTTTCCTTAACATATATTTTATTCAAATAATTATCAAATGTTTCTCTAAATTTTTCTAAAGTCTTAAAATAAGCTTGTCCTTGTGATGATAGTGTTTTCTTAATTTTTTCAGTATCTTTTGTTTTTAATAAGTTTTCATATTCTTTTTCACCTATCTTGAATTGATTAGGTCTTGGTCTCTTATCACCAGCAATATTTTCTACTGTTGGAAAAACAAAATTACTTGACTGTCTTGTATAAGTTTTATATGTTTCTTTATTTGATGACCTTGATTTCTTTTTTTTACTTGAAATTTTCCTCTCTACTTCTTCAAAATAATTATAAATATCAGTTTGGTATTCTGACATTGGAACATCAATAAAATTTACAGATTTTGAAGCATACAAATCTGGTGTAGCGCCAATATAATATGATACCAATCCTATTATTCTTCTTTGAAACATATTTTTTGTCTTAGAATTTATTGTTGGAATTGAACTATTATCAACAAAATATTGATTAAATAAAATTTCAGATTTAGGAAAAATATTTGGACGAAGCAAATTAAATAATAAACCTAATTCAAATGGTTTATTTATTGCTGGTGTTGCTGATAATAATACAACTCTCGTTGATGAATTTTCTTTTTTATCTTGTAAAATATAATCATATATAGAAATTGCTCTTTTACCTTGTTTACTAGTCACATTACTATAAACATTTCTAATAAAATTATGAACTTCATCAATAATATATAAATTTTTTTTTGAAGTATCAGTTTTTTTAACTTCATCTAAAAATTCTTTATCTGCATAAGGTGAATCATAATGTATCCATATAATATTTGAGTATCTATGTTCATAATCATCTTTTTGAAGCCATTTTTTTATTTCTGCTTCCCATGGATTATCATGTAATGCTGCTTTTATTAGTAGAAAAACATTCCAACCTGAAGTAGAATTATATAAACCATTATATATTGCCATTACTGAAGCAGATTTACCAGCACCAACGCCATAATATAATAATACATCATGATACGGAGATCTATAATCTAAATAAGATGCTATAAATTCTTGAAACTTTCTTAATTCTTTTTTTGTTGTTACATTACAAGGATCCTCGTTATCTTTTCTTATAATTTCTGGTAGTTTAAATTTAGAAAAGTTTTTTAATAACCATACTGGAAATATTCTACCATTTATTTTTAAATTTGGATATAAATTTTTATTTCTTGATTCATCATTTCTTAAATCATCTGCCATTAATTTATATAATCTATATAAATTAAATTATAAAAATTTTTATATTATTTGTTAAAAACAAATTTAATAGCTGTAATTATATTATTTACTGTATTATAAATAAAATTTGTTTTTGTATTCATAATATTTTTTATATTTATTTTATTATTTTTATATTTTACATAAATAAAACCATTTTTATATATTACTTCTTCATTTTTACTATCATATTTTTTTGAATCTAAAAATAAATTAATATCAAACATATCCACACAAGTATTTATTGCACCAACGTTTTTAATACTACATATTTTATGATTAAATTTTTTATTATGTATATCCATGGTTGAAATAATATGATTATCACCGCTTATTATGGTTATATTTTTATTATGATATAATTTATCAAATAAACTATACAAATCATCATTATCTTTAATTATTTCTTTTTCTTGAAATATTATACTAGAAAGTATACTAGGTCTAGAACTTGAAAAACATTTTCTTTCTAAAAAAATTATATTTTTATAATTTCTTATTTTATCATAAATGTTATATTTTTTTATAATATTATTGTTTATAATCATATTTTCATAATTAAATATATAAATTGTTTTATTAGTATAATCATGTATAAAATCTATTTTATTATTTCCAAATCTAAGATTATTAAATATATTTATTTCTACTTTTTTGAATAATTTATAAATCTTTTGAAAAATAGCATTATCTTTATTTTTATCATAATAAACATCATCTACTGTTTCATGATCGTCAGTCATTATATAATTAAAATTATTTTGTAAATAATATTTTTTTCTTGATATACATTCTATATAATTATCATATAATTCTTCGTAAATAGTTTGTTTTATAGATTTATAATCAATATTATTTTTTATTATATTATTATAATGTTTTCTAAATATCAAATCATTATATAAAAAATCACCTAGATGAAATATAACTCCAAATTTATTATTTATTAGTTTCCATGTATTTGTTTCTAAGCCAAAATTACTATCACAATTTACAATTTTAACATTATTAAATGGATTTTCTTCTAAATTTATACAAATATTCTCAATTGTCTTATTAGTTTTTTTATCTATAAATAATATATCATAATTAGCACTTTCTTTAATATTTTCTAAAACTATATCATTTATTTTATATTTTTCTATAGTTATATGTCTTTCTTTTGTATTATTTTTATTTATATCTAATTTAATATCATATGATTTTTTAGATAAAATTATTATTTTAACCTTATTATTTTTGTATTCACCAATTATACAACTTATTTTATTTTTCATATTATCTTTTATATATTATTATATAAAAAATATAGTATAACATCTTCCTATATTTATCCAAGAAGTACAGGTGTAGGGTAAACAGGTGTAGGGTAAACAAATAAATCTCCTTTTAATTCACAAACACCGTTTGAAACTGCTTGTCCTGATGTGTATACTTTTCCATCAACATTAACATCTTCAGAAACAAAGAATATATCTGTGCCAGCTGTTGTGGTAACCACAATAAATTGTGCTCCTTCATCAACAAGAATTGAATGATAATAAAATATACTTAAAAAAGCTACAGTTACAAAGTTAGTTGCTCTTACATTAAATACTTTTACAACACGAATAGTTGATGTTTCATTAAATTTAAAAGCATTGGTGCAGTTTTCAATTTTAACTCTATTAATTTTTACATTGCTAGTATCAAGTTCTAAAGCAATTGTTGAATTTACTAATTTTAATTTATCAGCACTGAATTCATCAGTTCTCATATCATTAAAAGTTATAGCACTTACTACCGCATTACCTAAATAAGAACCTTTAAACTCATTCATTTCAAATGAAGATAATCTTTTAGAAAAATTATTATAACTAATTGTTCCTGTAAAATACCATCCAGCATTATTAGCTGTTGTAGATGCTGCATCTGATGTGGTAGAATCAACCGCATATGAAACTATATCTCCAGCTCTTAATTTAGAACCTGCTTCAAATACCATATGTCCTGATGCATTTAATAATAAAACTTTAGTGCCATCATCAATTTTTAATGTTGCACCTGTAGCTACTGTGTAGGTTCCAGAAATAATGTATGTATTACATTTTTTCCAGTGTACGCATCCTGTTTGTGTTTCTGTCACTAATACTTTAATTGTCATATATTATTATTCTATATAAAAATATTTATAAGGGTGGAATGTTTTTAATCCTTTTTACAAACAGAAACTTCGGTTATTAAACCACGACAAGAAGGACATGTCATTTTTTTATGTTTTTTCTTTTGTTGTTTTAGCCATCTAGTTATTTCTGCACGACAAAAATGATGGCCGCATGGCGTGCAACAATCTGGTTTTTCAAAAGTGATTCCACATACAGCATCATCTGGAATTACTAACTCTTGTTCTATAAAGGCTGGTAACACTATTTCATCATGAGTCAACTGTGGTAATGAAGGCCATGTAGCCAATAGTGAAAGACCAGCTCTTCGTATTGGATTGTAAAGATTGCGATTAGGTTCATTGCGATTAGGTTCATTGCGATTAGGTTCATTGTGATCGTAATAGTTTATATAGTTAATAATATTAAAAGTACGATTTTCTTCTATTCTATTATCAAAAAGTGATATAAATCTTTCATTTGAAAGATTTATATTATAAGTTCTTTCATCTTCCATCAAGAATGAATGACAATTAAAAATATATATATTAGTAAAATTTCAATTTTTATTTTATATATTAAGTTAAAAATCTATCTTAATTTTATTTGAAAATGTTTGTAAGTTAAAAAAACCGTATAATATACTGGATATAAAAAAATATTATTTTTAGGTATAAGAAACTTTTCAATATAAAAAATATTATCAATTAAATAAAATATTAATTTACTATATTTTATATTTTTTGTATTTATATATCCAGATACATCTACATAAATATTGTATAATGATAATATCATATTTATATAAGACAAAATATTGGGAGTTAAAGAATATATTACAAATACAAACAATAAAATAATAATATTTTTTAATTTATTTGGATAAAAATTACTACAAATGATGGATAAATAGTAATAATAATAAAATTTTAATTCTTCTTTTTCATCATGTAAATTTATGTATGATAAGACAGTGTTAAACCATAATCTATAATTACTTTTTTTTATATGTAAATTATTTTTATAAATCAAAGTATCAGCGGTTAGACTAGTAAAAATTCTATAATTATTACTTGAAATAATTTTACTTAGATTTAAAAAATAGAGGGTAATAGCAATTTTATAATAATAAATTTCATTAGTTTTACAAAAATATAAAAATAATAATAATGATATTATTTTTGATAATGTAGACATATATTTATTTAATATTTATTTATTTTTAATAACTAATATAATTATTACAATAATTAATATTAAAAATAAATTATTATTATTATTAATCATACCAAATGTTTCAATATTATATTTTTTATTATACATAGTATTTATTTTTTCAGTTATATCACATTCTTTACAATTAATCTGAATATCTGTTTTAGAATTATTTTGTTTAAAAGCTGATATATTAGCAATATATCTTACAAATGTAGTATCTATATTATTTAATATATTTATATAAGCATCAACTTGATAACAAATAGGAAAAGCATTTTTAATTAATTTTTCAGCTCCTTTTCTACTAATTAAATAAGATCCACAACTAAAAACATTAATTGAATTGTATTTATTCCAATAATTGTTTATAATAATTTTTTTTTTGGGATTATTTAACAAATCAAACCATAAACTAAACCAAGATAACATTGCAACATCATAATCTTGTGGAATAGAATTTAAATACTCTTCAAATTCTTTAATGTCTACATCTAAAATTAAATCATCTTCAAAAATTAATACATTATCTAAATTATTATTTACTACTTTTTCCCATATTTTATAATGTGATAAATAACAACCTATAGCTCCTTTTGTTCGTATATCTTTATGATTATTAGATTTATTATATAAAGTATCTAATGCTGATATAGAAAGAGTAGAATTAATTTCACTATCTGTAATATCCATACCATCAACTGCTTCAAATATTTCGATTAAATTTTTATCAATATTTAAAGTATCTATTAATAATCTCATTTTCATTAATCTATCATTTCTTGATTTTAAATTTATAATAAATATTTTATCTATTTTCATACTTATATTTATTAAATAAAATAAATTAATTATAATATTTTGTAATTATATATTTACATTTGTTTTTTCATATCATTAAAAAATTTACATTTTTTACAAACAGTATGAGTATTCTCATCACCTAAAACTGTTTTATCAGCTAAAAATAACTGTTCTTGGCATAAATATCTTTTAAAATCTTTACTAATATTGTTATATAATGAAACATATGTATCTAATTGTACATCAATAGGGAATGCATTTGATAATAATTTTTTAGCTCCATTATTACTTATTATATATGCATATAAACCAAGAACATTAGGTTTATCAGAATTATTAACAGAATATAACCAATTAGAATTTTTATTAATATTATTTAAATTTTTTCTTGTCCACCAACCTAAATATGCTATATCATAATCATCTGGAACATCTTCAATATATGTAATTATATCTTCATAATTTTTTTTCGGTATAACATCATCTTCAAATATAATACAATTATTATAATTATTATCAACTATTTCTTTCCATATATTTGTATGTGATAAATAACATCCAATTTCACCTACAGAACGTATATCATCATATGAATTCGGATTTTTAATTGTATATTTAGCTTTTAATGATAAATTATTATTTATATAATCACTTTTCAAAAGTTGTCCATCTATTGCCTCATAAATTTCTATATTAGAAAATATATTATTTTTATTATAATTTGTAAGATTATTTAATTTTTCTAAAGAGTTATCAGCAATGTGTTTTTTTCTTTTAAGATTTATCATGTAAATTTTATCAATAATCATTTTTATTTTATATAATTTACTATATATAAAATATTTATAAAGATTCTGAAGAAAATATCTCTATATCATCACCATAATAAAAATACCAATTAGAATATATTCTACTATTCTTACACAATTCTTTGTACTCATTTTCTAAATTATTTTTTTTTAAATAATTTGATAAATATTTACCATCTTTATCATGTAAATCTATATTTGGTAATTTATCTATTATACTTGAATTAAAATATTTAACACTATTTCCTTCACATAAATTTTTTTCTACACACCATCCTTGTCTTCTACTATAAAATCTACCAAAGTTATTCATTATTATTTTTAATTATCTATAAATATTTTATAAAAAAAATTTTATTAATAATATTATAAATGAATTTTATTTATAATAATAATAAATATCAAAAAAATCATTCTTTAATTACATCTTATCCGATAAATTATTATAATTTTCCTCTTGCTGAAAATTGTAAATTTATAGAAATTTATCTTAATGAAAATGAATATTTATTTATTCCAAGAAATTGGATGCATTGGGTATATACGGAACCATATAATCTTTCTATGAATTATTTTATAAAATATTATAATAATAATATTAATAATCCATTAATTAATAATCTTAAAAAAAAACAACCATATAAAAGTAAAATAGATAATATTCAAAATTTTAATTTTAAAGATTATTTTAAAAATAATTTAGATAGTAAATTTCAAATTGTATTTAATACTATAAGTCATTGTACTCCTGTAAAAAAACCAAATCTAGCTTGTATAACATTTGCAAAATATATGAGTCTTAAGGAATGTTTAGAAACTGAATATAAAAATTATTATAAATATATTGGTCAATCTGAATCTAGCAATTTATTTCTTAATAATTTAGGTAATTTTATTAATGATACTGATAATATTGATTATGAATCTAGTATATGGATTAATTTAGATAAAAATGTAAATTCAGGACTTCATTTTGATGATTATGATAATATTTTAATTAATTTTATCGGAAAAAAAAAAGTATTATTAGCACATCCTGATTATCGCAAATATATGTATTTTAAAGATTTACCAATTGTTGATTTAAAATAAAATAATAAATATTTTATTTATTATATATATAACATGTCTACTTACTTAAAATGGCTAGATGAAACAGGTATAGACGAAATTGAATTAGTTGGTGGTAAAAATGCCAGTCTTGGCGAAATGATAAAAAATTTAAAACATTTGAATATTAAAGTTCCCTACGGTTTTGTTGTAACAGCTGAATCTTATGATTATTTTATGGCTCATAATAATCTTGTTGAAAAAATTCAAGATATTATAAATGAAACTAATATTGATGATTTTGTTGATCTGAAAAGAAATAGTCTTAAAATTAGAAATCTTATAGTTGATGGTGAAATTCCAGATTCTCTTAAAACTGATATTATTAAATATTATAAAACTCTATCTCATAAATATCTTGATAATCATAATCAACCTCAAGAATATACTGATGTTGCCGTTAGAAGCTCCGGCACTTCTGAAGATCTACCTGATGCTAGTTTCGCTGGGCAACAGGATACTTATCTTAATGTTAGAGGTAATAATCAATTATTGGAAAGGATTAAAAGCTGTTTTGCTAGTTTATACACCGACCGTGCTATTTGTTATAGAAAAACAATGGGCTACATCCATAATATTAAGCTAAGTGTTTGTGTTCAAAAAATGGTTAGAAGTGATTTAGGTTGTAGTGGTGTTGCTTTCTCTATTGATCCTGATAGCGGTTTTAAAGATCTTGTCGTCGTTAATGGTAGTTGGGGACTTGGAGAAATGGTTGTTTCTGGACAGGTTAAACCTGACGAATTTATTATTCATAAAAAAACTCTGGAATTAGGTTATAAGGCTATTATTGATAAAACATTAGGCGATAAGATTAACAAAATGGTTTATGCTGATGAACACGATAAACGAACCAAAATAGTCCAAGTTGAAAAGTTTAAACAAAATAGATTTTGTCTTGATGATATTCGTATTCTACAATTAGCTTCTTGGACTCAGACTATAGAAAACTACTATTCTAATAAATATGATAGATGGTGTCCTGTTGATGTTGAATGGGCTCTTGATGGTTTAACTAACGAATTATATATAGTCCAAGCTAGACCTGAAACTATTCACAGTAGAAAAGTAAATAATAATAGTGAATATGTTGAATATTCTTTAGATAATTCTGTTTGTTTAAAATATAGTCTACTCTGTACGGGTGTTGCTGTAGGCTCTACTATTGGTTCTGGAGCTGTAAAACTTATTTTTAATTTAGATACCCGTGATTGTGAAGAATTTAAAGAAGGTGATGTTTTGGTAACAGAATATACAGATCCAACTTATGAACCATTAATGAAAAAAGCAAGTGCTATTATTACTGATAAAGGTGGTAGAACTAGTCATGCTGCTATAGTTTCCCGTGAATTAGGTAAAACAGCCATCGTTGGTTGTGGTAATGCTACTAAACTACTAAAAATGAATCAAATTGTCACAGCGTGTTGTTCTGAAGGTGATATAGGTAAAGTTTATGATGGTTCTATAAATTACAATATTAAACGAACAAATTTAGAAAATATTCCAAAACTTGAAAGAATTAATACTAAACTAATGTTAAACATTGGTAATCCTAATAATGTTTTTAAATTTCATAATCTTCCCGTTGTTGGTGTAGGTCTGGCTAGAGAAGAATTTATTATTGCAAATACTATAGGCATCCATCCATTGGCTATACTAAATACGGATAAAACTACTGATGATATTAAATCATTCATTGAAAATAAATCAAGAGGTTTTAATAATCCAAGAGAATTTTATGTTAAAAGATTAGCTTTCGGTATATCAAGAATTGGAGCTACTTTCTACCCAAATCCTGTTATTGTCCGTTTTAGTGATTTTAAATCTAATGAATATAGAGATCTAGTTGGTGGAAGTATTTTTGAACCTAATGAAGAAAATCCTATGTTGGGGTTTAGAGGTTGTTCCAGATATTATAGTGACTTTTTTAAATCAGCCTTTCAACTAGAATGTGAAGCTATTAGATATGTTAGAGAAATTATAGGTCTAAGTAATGTTATTGTTATGTTGCCCTTCTGTAGAACAATTGAAGAATGTAAAAAAACTATTGAGATAATGAAAGAATTTGGTCTAGAAAGAGGTATTAATGGGTTGAAAATTTACCTAATGTGCGAAATACCCGCTAATGTTATACTTGCTGATGAATTCTGTAAATTAGTTGATGGCTTTTCAATCGGTTCTAATGATTTAACCCAATTGTGTCTTGGTATTGATAGAGACGCTGGTAATCTTGCTTTTATAGGTAATGAAACAAATCAAGCTGTTAAAATCCTTATATCTAATGCTATCAAAAGTTGTAAGAATAATGGCGTTAAAATTGGTATATGCGGCCAAGGCCCTAGCGATATACCTGAATTTGCTGAATTCCTCGTTAAGGAAGGTATTGATACTATATCTCTCGTTCCTGATAGTATAGTAAAAACCGTGTTTAACTTAGATAGATTATGCTAGATATGATTATGCTAGGACATGGATATGTAAGGTATATAAAAAAAAGTTGAGCATAAAGCCAACGTTTTTTATTAAAAAAGTTGAGCATAAAGCCAACGTTTTTTATTAAAAAGTTGAGCATAAAGCCAACGTTTTTTATTAAAAAGTTGAGCATAAAGCCAACGTTTTTTATTAAAAAAGTTGAAATTTTATATATTATAAAATCTTAGCAAGCAAGATGATTGTTATTACAATTCTGATTGCCTTTATCACTGCGGCTGTATTTTACAGCCTTTTCAGTGGTCGTAAGGTCACGACGTCTTTAGCAGATGGCGTGAAAGCTGCGACCCCGCCCGGTACAATCAAGTTCGACTTGGTTGGAACGTTTGATCCGCAACTCCCGACAATCATAGTCATAACAGGCTTGTCTGGGCCAAAGCGCCCAGACTACACGAATTTTCGTGTGTTATCCGGAGTGAATTTCAATCTCATCTTCTGTGACCTAGACCCGATCGAACTCCAATCCCTGGACCTCGAGCACCTCGCCAGCACCAAATTGAATGATGCTGTTCGCATACTGCATGCCAACCCGAATGCTCTGCAATACTTGAAAGACTTGGGCGTAGACCTGAAAACATGCCACATCGTAGTCGACGATGTATCTTTGTTCATGTACGCAAAGCGTTCCGAGGATTCTCCTCTTGTAGAAACGACTTTTCCAGGACCATTTGTAAAATGGATTCTGGCAAAGACAGCATTCAAGAATATGCTGTGGTTGCTTGCCGGCCTGTTAGGTTCCTTTCAAGCAAAGTACGTTTGCTGTATAGCATTTTGTCCTTTGGTAGACGGAAAACCTACCTTTATCCAAAGGTATGTGATGGTGGTACTATGCAGACCCTTCGGAGATGGCTTGATAGACAATCAAGCAAAACTACACCAATCATGCTTTGAGGGAAAAGATGCGTTAACCCTTACTTCTGATGAAAAAGAAGTGATGAGTGAACGTATGATGTCAACCTTTACTCCTCTTGAGAGGTATTGTCTTTCTGCTCGTGGCATCGCCTATCAGGCAATGATAGAATCATTGCTCAAGTAGAAGAACCTCTACGAGGAAGGAAACGCTAAATGAGCTTTCTTCTCCTGCCCTGTAAATGTGTGTGGCCAAATTATATTTTTTTACTTACAACTACAAATTATTATTTTTTTTATCTTTTTATATAAAAATTGAAATATAAATATAAAAAATAAATATACTTACCTAAACATGTTCAAAAGAATGAATAAGAACGATCCAACACATAAAGACATTGATGTTTACATCAGTGAATCATTTGCTTCAGGTAATATAACTGATGCAACATATATAGCACGTGAGATTGAGGCTAAATCTGGTGTAAATGCCACGCTTCATCCTGCTGAGGAGTATTTCCTTGAAGTGTATTTACTTGCACAGAAATCTTCAAAGATTAAAAAGGATTAGTTTATTGTTTATCAATAGAATTTTAGTGTTCGTATTAGATACAAAAAGGACAATGATTATTATTAAAAGTTGCGCAAAGCCAACATTTTTTAAATTATTAATAATTTAAAAAAGTTGAGCAAAAGGCCAACATTTTTTAAATTATTAATAATTTAAAAAAGTTGAAAAATAAATATTTTTATATTAACATATTTGGAATAATGGCTCATTTGACTCTTCCTGAGCTTTTGAAATTTCTACAACAGGAACCTGCAACATATAGAACACCAATCGTGTTTGGAGTTGATGATCCTAAAATTAAGGAAGATATTTTATCAGTTTTATCTGATTACAGAAGGAAAATCTTTTTTGCCAATCCCTATTTTGAGGAGCAAACTTCTTCTGAGGGTATTACTTTACAAAAATCACTTGAAGCTAGAAATTCAATTCCAGTGTTTAGCATTGGAATTGTTAAAACAAGTGGTTTAGATTTTAATCAACATTCGCCTAACACTGCTGGATGGCCTGGCAGTTCTACAGCACAGGTAATTAGAAATTTTCATGGAAAACTTCATTTGCTGGCTGAATTACATGGAACAAAAGAAGTTTATTATTACTGTGGTTTTGTTATTAGATGGGGTAGAGAATCTTATCAAGTTATTTACATTGAGAGTGTTACAAAAGGCACACTTGTTGCACCACAGACAGATGGTGCAGAATCTATAGACACAGAAGAACTGATTGCTTTACAGTTTGTTCCTGAAGGACAAGAAAAAACGCTAGGACAAATGACTACTGCTGAGAAACAGATACACAATCCTTGCATAAAAGCACTAGCAGAGGTTTTGAGAGAGTTGGAAAAGAATGGTTTGCATAGTGATTAGATAATAGAAAAGAAAATAAATATAAAGTTAAGGTTTTATAAATTTGTATATTATAAAACTAGATGGATTATGTTAAATTGTTTAAAACAATAGAAGATGATGATTTTTATATAATAAAGAGGAGTATAAATAATAAAGTACTTGATGAATGGGAAAAGACCATAAAAATATTACAATCTACGGAGAGAGAATATCCTGAAGAGATTAGTTATTTAAATAAGGTATATCAGAATAAGATTAATAATTATATAAATGAGATAATAAGAAAATACAAGTATTATTATAATCATGAAATAAACAGTATAAAAGATGCATATTACAAGTTTAAGGAAAATTTAACAAAAGAATTATATATATTATATAGATTAGAAAATCATACAGACATTAAAAATAGGGAAGAAATAATGGATATTTTAATGATAACTATAAGTAATAATTTATGGCATAAAGAAGATAAAAATATATTTTTTGTAAAATTTGGTGAAAATAAAACGGATCTAGTATGTAATATAGATAATTTTTATGAAATAAATAAAATAGGAAATATCAATCTATTAGATGAATATAATAAAAATAATGAAAATATAATAAATAGGATACAAATAAAGTTTGCAAATCAAGTTAGTAATAAAGTTTGTAAATGTATAATAATAAGTTGGGAAGATTTTGTTAAATATAGGGATAGTTTTAGAATACCTAAAATAAATAATAATAAATATGTTATAACATACGACAGATACGAAGATCCGCCAATTAAGATAACTTTTGATAATAGATCAGAATTAAGTAAAGAAGAAATAGATAATTTTAAGATTATAACGAACAATTTAACAGTTTTTGATAATGATAATATACTAATAGATAAAATATCTTTTATGATAAATTTTGTAAATAAAGAATTAATAATGGATAAAATAAGAACACTAATAAATAATAAAGATTACGAATTTAATCAATCTTCGCAATATGAAATAAATGATAGTGAGTGTATAGATGATAATAATATTGATAAGCAATTACATTCATTAATATTAAGTAAATTATAAAAAATAAGTAAATAAAAAATTTCGTTTAATAATTAGATATTATATATAAGGTTATAATATTATAATAAAATTATAATAATGATAATAATAGCATATTTTTTTCAATTTATATTTATAATCTGGGCTTTATTAGCATTTAAATTAGAAACAAGTTTATTTAATACATATTATACATTAAGGCCATTAAAATATTTAATAAAATCTGGTGGAACATTTACGATAAAGCTAGGACAATTTATAATAAATAAGAAAAAACTTGAATATCAAGATGATAAAATTCCGAAATGGGTATTAGAACTTGATGATTTATTATATAATGTAGTAGATAAAAATAATTATACAAGAGCTCAATGGTTGAACGATTATCCAGAATTAAAAAATTATGAGAATTTTACGATAATAAATTCAGGTTCGATAGGTTCTGTATTTTTGATAGAACAGAATAAGAAAAAATTTGCGTTAAAGATTCAACATAGTAGTATATTAAAGAAGACTCAAAAACAGATTAAAATATTAAAATTATTAATTAATAATAGATTTGTAAAACCGTATATAATATTTAGTTTTGATGAAATATGTAATATATTTTTAAATCAATTTAATTTTGATTTTGAAGGAGATAAACAAGTAGAATTTTACGAAGTGTTTAAAGAAAGAGATAGTGGTTTAATAGTTCCTAAAATATATTATAAAGATGATAGAAAAATATTAATGGAATATATTCCTATAACATTTATAAATAGTAATGATATTAGTGAAATTCATAAAATGAAAGGTATAATAAAATTTCAAGTATTTTTAAAATATATGTTTTTAGAAGAAGGATTATTACATTTAGATTTACATTCTGGTAATTGGGGAATTAATAATAATAATTTAACAATATTAGATTTTGGTTATTCAATGAGAGTATATGAAAATAATAATTTAGAAAAGAAAAAAGCATTTCAAGATATGTGGGTTTATTTAAATACAAGAGATAAAAATAATTTTATAACAATAGTTTTAAATAATTTTATAAAAGAAACACAAAATATTGATAAAAAAAAATTACTTGAACTATTTATTGAAGATATGAAAGATATAAATATATTTGATCCTAAAAATATGTATTCAATAGTGTTAAAATTTTGTAATAATCATAATTTCAAGTTAAGTAATGATTTTTATTTTATTGGATATTATTTAAATTTTGCAACGGGTATATCAATAAAATATTTAAAAATAGAAAAACCTTTTGAAGATCAAACATTAGAAGAATTATATAATTCACAATTAATAGTTTCAAAATACGAAGAAATTATATTTGAACAGTATCCATTATTTGGTAAATATAATAATGTAATAATAGATTATTAGAAATACTTAAAAATAAAATAAATAAATAAATTTATAATATAAATAATATATATTAAAATATATTATGGATGAAAAATTTAAAAAAGCTGCTGAAGATATTAAAAAGATTTCAGAAATAAGTGATGAAAATTTATTATACCTATATGGATTATATAAACAAGCAACTTGTGGTGATTGTAATATTTCCAGACCTGGTTTTTTTGATCCAAAAGGACAAGCTAAATATGACGCTTGGAATAGCAGAAAAGGATTAGAAAAAGAAAAAGCTCAAAAAAAATATATTAGTAAAGTTGAAAATTTACTAAAATAATAATTTTTTAATAATAAATATTATATAGTTATATTATATAATATGGTTTCTATGAGTTATTTTGATAAAACAGTAGAAAAATCTAGTACATTAAAATTAAATAAATCAGATACTTACTATTTGAGTGGTTTATACAATCAAGTTAAAATAGGAAATGCCCCTATAGATAGTAGTAATATAACTAGTCAGTAAAAGTATATCAAACTCTATCAAATAGAGGATTACCTTTCTAATGCAATAATTTAATATTACATATAAATTGATTAACAATTTATTGACTAGCACTCTTAGATACTGG
>Ga0214923_10004364_pt1 | contig 17126 bp, 13 predicted proteins | sample LL1510_MetaG_FD_177993 | JGI IMG/M metagenome (GOLD analysis project Ga0214923, IMG submission 177993) | Freshwater microbial communities from Lake Lanier, Atlanta, Georgia, United States - LL-1510 | ecosystem: Environmental > Aquatic > Freshwater > Lake | place: USA: Georgia | collected... | reverse complement strand
GCCGGGGCGGCCTTCGTGCTGCCCTCGACGTGCCTGGGCTCGTACGGACAGTGTCTGCAGCCCGAGCCGCAGCAGGATCCGCGCTTCAGGTGATAAGCGGCCGTGAAGACGAGCAGGCCGTTCTCGATGAAGAAGTCGGGTTGTGCGGGGCCGGGAGGGGTGGGGGCGGGGGATGGCATGGGTGGGCGGCTCGAGGGGGCTGGCCGCAGGCTATCGCCGTTGACGGACCACTGTCCACGAGCCTAGGTTTCGCGCCATGTGGCCCGAGCGATCGCTTCTCGTCGCAGCCTGCTTTCTGGCGCTCTCGCTGGCGGGCTGCAGCTCCGTCAAGGAGCAGTTCCGGCAGGCTTTCGTCGAGATGAAAGCCGACCTCGCCATCCTGGACTCCGGTGACGACGGCCTCGACGCGTTCGGATCCGGCGACGCGAAGGACCTGCGGGCTGCCCGGGCCGAAATGGAGCGATAGACCCAAACGTGGACCCGGCGGTGGTCGGCGTGGTAGGGTCCGGGTTTCTCTCGGTCGAAGTCTTCGCCAGCGGGGTTTGTATGACGAGACGGTCGCGACGCACTGTCAGTTCCCGGCGGCGTCGGGCTGACGCAGCCGCCCGCCGCCACGCGCTCTCCGCGCGGCCCGAGGCCCTCGAGCCCCGGTTGGCGATGGCCGCGGCCGATCTGCTGCCGACGCTCACCGACCTCCGCGCGAGCCCGGCGCAGGTGATCGACGCCACGGCGCTCGCGTTCGACGTGCGGCAGGTCGCGGCCACCGACGACGTCAATGTCGGCAGCGAGGTGAGGCTCTATGGCTTCACGCCACGATGGGATTTCGACTACGAGGTCGGCGTCGCGGCCCTGCGAAACTCGCGGATGGACCCCGTCGTCGCAGTCTACGACACCGCGACCGGTGGGCGACTCGCCACGGCCGACGACGTCTCGCCGAGCGACTCCTCGAGCCGCCTCACGCTGCCGCTGAGTGCCGGTCGCCGGTACACGCTGGCGGTGACGAGCTTCGACACGGCGACCGTCGGCCCGTACGACGTGGCGATTCGCGCGGCGCTCGAGGATGACATCCGCGAGGACGACGACGCTCCCGTGCGCGGCGTTGCCACGCGGATTCCGCAGCCCGAAAACGCCTCCTTCAGCGGCGTGATGGCGGACGCGGGCGACTGGTTCTCGTTCCGTCTCGATGGAACCGCACGGATCGGTTCGAGCCTCACGCTCGACTTCGACCATACGCTCGGCGATCTCGACATGGTGCTGACGGGCTCCTCGGGGAGCGTGCTGGCCCGCAGCGAGGGCACCACCGACCGCGAGACGATCCTCGTGGAAGGCCTGGCACCGGGCACGTACTTCGTCGGGGTGTACGGCTACGGCGGCGCCGCGAATCCCTCCTACATGTTCGCGTCGGCGGTCCGCACCGGGTCGAGCCGTGCCGTGGTGACGGCGGACCGCTTCGAGCGGAACAACACGCGAGCGACGGCCACGAACCTCGGAGACGTGGTCACAACGAGCGAGGTCACGGGCCTGACATTGGGTCGCAGGGACGTCGATTTCCTGAAGTTCAACCTCGCCTCGCCCGGCGACGCGACGAGCGACATCGTGGTGTCGTTCGACCCGGCACTGGGCGACGTCGACGCCCAGCTGCTCGACGCGTCGGGGCGTCGGCTCGCGACGGCCGCGGGTGTCGATGCGGAGGAGCGCCTCAGCCTCGCGGGACGTCCCGCCGGGACGTACTACCTGCGGGTCTACGGCTATCGTGGGGCCGCGAACCCCGACTACGCCGTCCGCTTCAATCAGGGCATCACCGTCGATCCCCCGGTGACGCTGCCCTCCTTCGGTGAGCCGCTCCCCCCGCCCCCGGCGCCGCCCCCGGCCCCCACCAACCCGGTCGGCGACTGGACGATCGCCGTCTACATGACGAGCACGGACCTCGCGGACTTCGCCTTCGACGACGTCAACGAGATGGAGCTCGCCGTCAGTCGCTTCGCGCCGGGCGCGGCGATGACCGTGTTCTGGGATCAGTGGCGGGGCAGGTCATTCCCGACCAGTTCACAGGCTGCATGGGACACGACCGGACGGGCCGTGATCGCCCCGGACACGAACCTCGGCACGATCACGACCGAGTTCCAGATTCTCCCCGAGCAGAACACGGGCGATCCGGCCGTGCTGAAGGACTTCCTCACGTGGACCATGGAGGTGCGTCCCGCCACCCGCTACGGCGTGGTGATGTGGGATCACGGCGGCGGACTGTCGGGCGTCAACTTCGACGACGAGAGCGGCTACGACAGCATCACGGTGCAGGAGCTGCGCAAGGCGATCGGCGATGCGGGAATGAGTCCCTCGGTCCTGATGTACGACGCGTGCCTCATGGGCAACGTGGAGCAGTTTTACGAACTGCGCACCGTCGCACCCGTCCAGGTCGCCTCCGAAGAGGTGATCAACGGGCCCGGCTATGACTACAGGACGGCCTTCGCGACGCTTGAATCGGCGCCGGCAGCCGTGACGCCCGAGATTCTCGCCCGGGGCGTCGTGGACAGTTTCACGACGCAGTACGGCACCGACGGGGCCTCGACGCTGGCGGCCGTCTCGTCCGCCGGCATGACCGCCGTGGCCACCGCGATCAAGGCCTTCGCGGACTCGACGACCGGGTTCAGCGACGCGCAGTGGTCGCGCCTGCGGGCGCTGGTCGGGCAGGTGACGCGCTTCGAGTTTCCGCAGTACGTCGATCTCGGGCAGCTCATGGAGCGGGTCTCCACGGCGAGCACGTTCGGCGCCGACGCGCGCTCCGCCGCCGCCGCGGTGGTGTCCGCGATCGGCGACGCCGTGTTCGCGAGGATGTCCGACGAGCGACGGACCAGCGGCATGTCGATCTACTTCCCCACGACGGCATCGCAGGAGATGGCGGAGGTGTCCCTCTACACGGAATGGAACTCGATCACCGGGTGGTCGCGGGTGGTCAACCGGGCCCTGGGACGTGCGGGCAACGCGCGTGGCGGCGGGGCCGGCAGCCTCTATGCGTACGCGGAACGACGGAAGTGATCCCGTCCCGGCAGGCCGCCGTCGCGGGCCGTGTGATCACGGCAGGATCCGCAGGCCGACGGCGGCATTGACGTCGAACGCCGCCCTGCGGTGACGCACGAGCGCGTCGCGGAGGCTCTGCCCAACTTCGCCGGCCGCGTCGAGGTGCGTCTGGTAGTCATCGATGGCGATCGTGCCCGCCGCGAACTCGGCGGTCTTGCGCCGGGTGAGTGCGGACGCACGCGGCACGACATCCCGTTCCAATTCCTCGAGGGCCGCGACGGAGCGGCGGTATTCCCGTTCCGCCAGCCGCACCTCGGCCGCGACGCGCCGTTCGATCGCTTCCATCTCCAGCCGGGTCTGCGCGAGGTTGCTCTCCGCGCGGGCGATGTTGCCCTGGTTGCGGTTGAAGATCGGCATCGCGAACGTCAGGCCGACGGCCCACGAGCTCGCACTCTGTCTGCCGAACGGGCTGTTGTCCTGGATGGTGATCGGGTCGTAGAAGAGGAAGACGTCGTCGACGCGGTTCGCCCGCTGGAGTGCGATCTCGGCACCGGCGCGGTCGATCCCGAGGCGAGCGGCCCGCAGGTCGGGCCGGCAGCGCAGCGCCAGTTCGACGAGCCGGTCGACAGGGGGCGGCGGTGGGATCTGGCTCTGCAGGGCACCGCGCGGCTCCACGTGCGTCGTCTCCTCGAGCGGCAGGTTGAGCAGCACGCCGAGTCCTTCCCGTGCGTCTTCGTAGGCCTCGTCGGCCTCGCCGAGCACGGTGCGGGAGCGGGCCAGGGCGAAGGCCAGATGGTCGATCGCGTCGGCGGTGCGCGGGACGGCGGGATCCATCGCCCGACGACACTCGGCGAGGAAGGCTTCCTGACGTCGCACGGCGGCGGCCGCGGCGAGGGCGTCGATGCGGGCCGCCTGCAGGTTGACGAAGGCGCGGCAGACGGTGTCGATCTGCCGGCGCGACACGTCCTGGAACTGCGCCTCGAGCACGGTGCGGGCCATCCGTGCCACCACCGTCCGCGCCCGTCGCTTGCCGGCGACGTCGATCGGGTAGGTGATGTTGAGGTCGTACTGCGTCGGGCCGCCGGGCCGTGCCTCGCTGAACGAGCCGTACGGGATGAACTGCGAATCCATGTAGACGAGCGGGTTGGTCCGCAGCCCGGCCGTGAGGATGTCGGCATCGGCCTGCGTGAGCTCGTGGCGCAGCGCGCGGATATCGAGGTTGGCGACCATCGTCCGCTCGATCGCCGCGTCGAGCGTAAGACCGTCCGTCGGACCCTCGTCACGCAGGAGTGACGAGTCGACCGCGACGGGCGGTGCCGCGGCGGCGAGCGCCGCCGGCACGGGAAGGACCTCGGGGACGCTCATGCCCCGTGCCGCGGCGAGCGTCGATGCCGAGGCGCCGGACGGTCCGCCGCGAGGCAGGATGCCGGTGCGGCGCTTGCCGCCGAGGATGCCCGGGATCGCCGTGCCGATCCCTTCCGGATCCATGCTGGGGGCGAGTGCCCCGGGGCCGGGACCGAGCGCGGGCGCGGTGGATCCGGGAATCGGCCCGAGGTTCGGGAACTCGATGATCGCGGTGCGCCGCGAGTCCGACGGGTCCTGCTGGCCCTGGGCGGACAAGGCGCTCAGCGCGCCGATCACGGCCCACGTGAGCACGGCCGTCACGAATCGCGATGTCGATTCGGTACCCACGCCCGAGGCCTCCGGAGCGGAGCGGGACCCATGGCGGGAACGCGGCCGCGTCACCGGTGTCATCGGAAAAGTCGTGCCAGCCGCTTCATCTTCGCAGGCCGCCAGACTTGGTACGGCGAGGCATGTCCCTTGCGCAGATTGCCCAGGCCCCGCCGAGGCACGCGATCCGGGAGCGGGAAGGGCGTCTCACTCCGCGGCGATGGCCTCGAGGAGTTCCATCCGCACGGCGCGTCGGGCCGGCAGCCACGCGGCCAGCGCGGTGACGACGAGGGCCGCGACGAGGTTGCCCGCGAGCACGCTCGGCCGCAGCGAGAAGCGGATCGGGTGGCCGAGCATCGGCTGACTGGCGAGCTGGATGAAGAGCGCCGTCGTGACGCCCGCGAGCATCCCTGTGATCCCGCCGGCGGCCCCCAGCAGCACGCTCTCGAGCACCACCATGCGCGTCACCCGGCCGCTGCTCATGCCGACGGCCCGCAGGAGCCCGAGCGCGCGGCGCTTCTCGAGGACGCTCATGGTGACGGTGTTCGCGACGCCGAGGCTGCCGACCACGAAGCCGAGGCCCAGGATCGCCTGCAGCGAGCGCACGACGCCGCGCACGAGCGTGTCGACGAAGGCCGTCACGTCGCCGAAAGACCGCACGAGCATCGACGACTCGCGGGCGATCTCCGCGAGCGGCTCCGCCAGCGTCGCCGCCCGGCCCGGCTCGGCAGTGACCAGGAGGATGTCGGCCGCCTCCATGCCGAAGAGCCGCGTACCGACATCGCGCCGCACGTGGAGCGACGACCCGCCCGAGGTGTAATCGACCACGAGTGCGGCGACGCGGACGGTGACGGACCGACCGAACGCCTCCACGACGACCTCGTCCCCCGGCTGGATGCCGGTGCGCCGGGCGAGCATCGTGCCCGCCGCCGCCTCGCCACGGTCGAGCGCCGCCCGCAGGTCCGCCGCGGTGCCCTCGGCAGGAACGAGTGGCAGCGGTGCCGTGGGATCGAGGTCCCGGGCGACGATCACGCACGGTGATCCGGCCACCTTGCCCGCCGCCACGCCGATCCCTTCGACGCGCTGCACGCCGGCGAGCGCCCGCACCGCCGCCTCGGCCGCGCGCGGATCGGCCCCCTCACGGTCGGGCGCGATGCCGAGGGCTCCGGCTCTCGTGAGCAGCCAGTCGGCCTGCATCATGCGGGCGTACCATCCGAGCAGGTCGTCGACGTTGTCACGAATCGCGTGGCCGAGCCCTACCCCGTTGCTCACCGCGAGCACGAGCACCCCCGTCGTGAGCGCGGTGCGCACCGGCTGCCGCAGGATGTGATCCTCGGCGAGCGCCCCCTCGATCCGCCACGCCCGCGGCACGAGCCAGCCGAGGCCGCGCACGAGGAGCGGCAGCACGAGTGGCGTGACCGCCACGAACGCGAGCGTGAGCGCGATGCCGCCGGGTACGGCCGCCTGCGCCGGCAGCACCTCGGCGAGCATGAGCAGGAGCACGCCGCCGGCGACGAGCGCGAGGCCGAGCACGATGGCCAGATACCGCCACGACACGCCGCGTTCCGGCGGGGGTGGCGCCTGCCCGAGCCCCTCGAGCGGATCGATCTCCGCGGCGCTTCGGGCCGGCCAGGCCGCGGCCGCGACCGCCACGCCCGTGCCGAGCAGCACGGCCAACGGCATGATCCACGGGGCCACGACGAGCCCGGTGTCCGGCGCCTGCAGGGCGCGGCCGATGTTCCGGGCGATCGGTCGTGCCGCGAGCAGCCCGAGGGTGGTGCCCGCGATCGCCCCGATGCCTCCGAGGATCGCCGCCTCGCCCGCCACGAAGCGGCGAATCTGCCGCCCGGTCGCCCCGAGCAGACGCAGCAGCGAGAGCCCCCGGCGTCGTTCGGTCACGTTCATGAGCATCGCGTTGCCGACGATGAACCAGGCCATCGCCACCGTCAGCCCCGTCACGAAGTCGAGACCGAGAAACGAGGAGTGCATGAGGTCTTCGGCCATGCTCGAGCCGCTCGTGGGAATCTCGGCGTCGAGCTCCGGCGGGAGCACGGCGGCGACCCGGTTTCTGGCCTCGCCACGGGACGTGCCTTGTTCGAGCACGACGCGCACGCGATCGACGAAGCCCGTGGCCAGCGACATGCTCGTGAGCGGCTCGATGTCGATGACCACACCGCCTCCCTCGCCGAACCAGCGCAGGGCACGGGACTCCGCGAGACCCGTGATCGTGAGGCGACGGATGCGGCGGCGGGCGAAGAAGAGCACCTCGTCACCGACGCTCTTTCCGAGGCTCGCAGCGAGGCCCGCGTCGAGGATCGTCTCGTCCGGACCCACGCAGGGCTCTCCCGCCGAGAGTTCGAGGAGGCCGGCCGCCACGAGCGCCTCGGCATCGACGCCGACGGCGATCTCGCGCACCCGCTGCTCACCGCTGCGCACGAGCGTCGGGCGGTAGAAGAGCGGTACCGCGGCGCGCACGCCCGGCAGGTCGCCCACGCGAGGCATCGATGCGGCCGGGAAGCGTCCGCCGCCGCGGGCGACGACGTCGATGCAGGGAAGGCCGTCGATCGACTCGGTGATGCGGCGGTAGCCGGCGCGACTCGCCTCGGCCGCCACCCACGTCGCCACGACGGCGCCGACGGCGATCGCCACGCTCGCGGCGGTGACGACGGCGCGACCGGGCCGGGCCAGCCATTGCCTCAGGAGCAGGTGCCGCAGCCTCATGGCCGCGGCCCGTCGGCGGGCGATGCGGCACCGCTGTCGGAGGCGATCACGCCGTCGCGCATGCGGATGAGCCGGCCGGCCGCGGCGGCGATCGCGGGATCATGCGTCACCATGATGAGCGTCTGCCGTCGTTCGACGACGAGCCGGCCGAGGAGGTCGAGCACGCGAGCCGAGTTGGCCGAGTCGAGCGCACCGGTCGGCTCGTCTGCGAGCACGATCGCGGGGGCGGCGACGAGCGCCCGGGCGATCGCGCCCCGCTGCTGCTCGCCGCCCGAGAGCTCATCGGGCCGATGCCCTCGTCGATCGGCCATGCCCACCGCCTCGAGCGCCGCCGCGGCCTTGGTCGAGGCGGCGGCCTCCGGCGCGCCGTCGAGCACGAGCGGCAGGGCGACGTTCTCGACGAGCGAGAGTTCCGGGAGCAGGTTGTACCGCTGGAAGATGAACCCGATCCGTCGCCTCCGCACCGTCGCGAGCCCGTCGTCGTCGAGGGCGGCCAGATCGACCCCCTCCAGCAGGACGCGGCCCTCCGAGGGTCGCGTGATGCCGCCGAGCAGGTGGAGGAGCGTGCTCTTCCCGCAGCCCGAGGGTCCCATGATCGCCACGAACTCGCCCTCGCCCACCGCGAGGTCCACGCCGCGGACGGCGGCCACGCTCGCCGCTCCGGTCGCCCCGGTGCCGAACGTCTTCACAAGTTGTTCGGCGCACAGAATCGACACGGGGACCCGAGAAGGCGTTGGCACGAGCGCGGCAGAGTCGGGCGAAGCCAGGTGGTCCGGCTGGACCCGATCGGATCAGGAGCCTCGCTATCGTATCCGGCTCGGACGTTCCGCATGAAACGAAACGGGGCGGCCAGCATGTGCCGGCCGCCCCGTCCGATGTGCTTGCACGCTCGAGCGACCCGTGGTCGCCGCGCGGCGAATCAGTAGTCGCCGATCGGTTCCTTACCCTCGCGGGTGCTCAGCGAGATGTAGATCGTCGGCGAAATGTCCGACGCGAGGAACTCCGTGTGGCCGTCACCAAACAGGTTTCCAACGACCTTACCGGCGTGGTAGCTGGATGGACCCCAGTTGAGGTTCACCACTCCGGCTGTCGTTGATGGCGGCTTGGCCACGCCCGTAAACACCTGGCCCACATTCACGCCTCCGGGAGGTGTGATGTCATTGAACGTACCGGACAACAGGGCCAACAAGCTCGATCCACTCCAAGTACCCGAGCTCAGCGTTCCACAGCCGGTGGCCACCGATGAGGGGGCTGGAGCAGCTGTGAAGGCGGCTGCGTGCGGATGCCAGAGTTCACCGGATGACCAGCGCGTCGGCTGTCCCCTCACCGACCCAGATACCGAAAACGCCTCCTGTCGGCTCTCCGAGACGAGGATGATGCGGGAGGTTCCGTCCATGCCACTGAGTTCGGCGATGCCGATACCACGCGTGAACGACAGGCCTCCGCCGATCGCGGTGCCGCTTCGCGTGTCCGACATTGTTGCCGAGCTGGATACGCCAGCATTTGCCCGGTAGTTACTGATGCCGAACCAATTCAGCGGAACCTGTGGCGGCTTATTGCCGCTGAAGCTGGGGCAGTTCGCAAAGTTGAGCTTCGTCTGGATCGGCATCGTGCCTGTCGCGGCAAGACCCGTGCTCGCCGCGGCGGGGATCGCATCGAGCTCGACACGGGCCGTGCCCGTGAGGAGCCTCATCAGGCTCGTCTCCTCCATACCAGGCAGGCACATCGTCAACCAACTGAAGCCGGCGGCCGTGCCTTCGCTCGAGATCGTCGGCAGGAAGTTGTCGCCACCGCGGGCGTTCGCATCGGCATAGACCTGCAGACCGAGGCCGATCTGCTTCATGTTGTTCTGGCAACTGCTGCGTCGGGCCGCCTCGCGCGCGGCCTGCACGGCCGGCAGAAGAAGACCGATCAGGACGGCGATGATCGCGATCACCACCAGAAGCTCGACGAGCGTGAAACCACGCTCCCGAGAGGAACGACCGCCGACTGCGTCGACGGCCCGAGGGCGAATGACGTTCATGAGAATCAACCTCCACCCCGAAGGGCTTTTAAGGGATGCGTAACCGAAAAGACAGACAGCGAAACGATGACCGATGAGAAGCCAATGAGAAACAAAGAATGGATGCAACGAGCAAATCAAAGCCCGGGCAGGGAGTCGCAGGAATCCACCGCACGAACCGACCCAGGAAATCCTCCCCGCACGATCCTCAACTTTAGAATTTCCCTTGACACGCGTCAAGCATCCGCGGGAAACCGCGGAGCCCTGCCAGCACTGATGGCACGCCGCGTTGCTCAGGCGCTGCTGCTGGCTCGCAAGGGGGGGTTCGCGTCGTGGTACCAGCGTGAATCTCAGGACCTTTTTCGCCCCTGAGTTCGCCCCTCAGGCTTCCGGTTGCCTTACGCGCCGCGCCGCGACGATCATCCAGTCCATGGACACGCGGCGGCCAAACGGCCACTCCGGCGGGCGGTCGCGGGCGGTGGGAAACGTCTTCCGGCTACCACCCCCCCCTCCCGGCCTGTCCCCACGGCTGCGGTCCGCGTATCTGCTCCTCGCCGCGATCGCGTCGGCCGTGGTGACGATCGTCGTGCCGATGTGTCCCCGGCTTGACGATGCGGGTCGGCCGCTCTGGCGGGTGGAGACGGTCCACGACGGTGACACCGTCACCTGCGTCGATCCCGAGGCGCGGCCGTGGAAGATCCGCCTCGTCGGCATCGACGCCCCGGAGTTCGGGCAGCCGTATGGCGAGCAGGCGGGTCAGGTGCTCGCCCGCAAGCTCCGCGGGGGGCATGTGCGGGTCGAGGGAGATGCCCGCGATCAGCATGGCCGGCTCCTCGGCACGCTCTGGATCGACGATCGCGACATCAACCGGGAACTCGTGGCCGAGGGTTGGGCCTGGGCCTTCGGTGGATTCGCCACGGACGAGGGGCTGCTCGCGGCCGAGGCGGAGGCGCGACGCGAGCGTCGCGGGCTCTGGGCAGGTCCGAACCCCGTGCCACCGCGGGAGTGGCGCGCGCTCCATCCCGCACATCGGTGACCGGTTCCAGCATCGCCGGAGCCTTCCATTCCGGTCGTCTGGCTCTCAGGAACGGGCCGTCCGCATGGCACTTCCGATGATCCGGACCCTCCAGTACCGTCACGGTCATGCAGCACGACACGGACATCGTGATCTCGGGCCTCGGCGTCGTCAGCCCGATCGGCATCGGCGGCGAGGCGTTCTGGCAGTCGCTGCTCGCGGGGGAGAGCGGCATCCGGCCGATGAACCTCTTCGACGCGTCGGCGCTGAGCGTGCGGTTCGGCGGCCAGATTCCCGAGTTCGATCCCAAGCTCTACGTGCGGCCGCGAAAGAGCCTCAAGGTCATGAGCCGCGAGTCGCAGATCGGCTTCACGGCCGCCGACCTCGCGATCCGTGATGCCGGCCTCGGCGACGGGATGGTGGCGCCCGAGCGGTTCGGCGTCGTCTTCGGAGCCGACATGATCTACGCCGGCCTCGAGGATCTCGAACGCGCCTACCGCCGCGCCCGGGCCGACGGCCGCTTCGAATACGAGCGTTGGGCCGCCGCCATCCACGAGGAGGTGCACCCGCTCTGGCTGCTCAAGCACCTGCCGAACATGACCGCCTCGCACGTGGCGATCGCCAACGACGCGCGGGGCCCCAACAACACGATCGTCCTCGGCGACGTCTCGGGCCTGCTCGCGGTGGCCGAGGCCGCCAGCCTCGTCCGCCGGGGCTGGGCCGACGTCATGCTGGCCGGTGGCACCGGGTGCCGCCTGCACCCGACCGCCCTGGTCGCCCACGGTGACGCCCAGCTGTCGCACCGCGGCGACGACTGCCGGCTCGTCTGCCGACCGTTCGACCGTGACCGCGACGGCTTCGTCAACGGCGAGGGCGCCGCGGTGGTGGTCCTCGAATCACGCCGCCATGCGGAGGCACGAGGCGCCCGCGTTCGGTGCAGCATCCGCGCCGCCGCGTCGCGTTGCGAGCCGGCGCTCCGGCAGGGTCGCGTCACCGGCACCGCGCTGCGGCAGGCGATCCGCGCGACATGCGGCGCGGCCGGGCTCGACGCGGCCGGCATCGGGCACGTGAAGGCGCACGGGCTGAGCTCGATCGAGATGGACCGCATCGAGGCGCAGGCGATCCGTGACGAGCTCGGCGACGCGCCCGTGACCGCTCCGAAGAGCCTGTTCGGCAACCTCGGCGCCGCCGGGGGCGTGGTGGAGCTCGTGGCCGCCGTGCTCGCCGTGGAGCACGGGGTGGTGCCGCCGACGCTCAACTACGACACGCCCGACCCGGCGTGTCCGGTGAACGTCGTGCACGGCGGCCCGCTCGCGGGCAGGCCCGCCACCGCGCTGGCCGTCAATTTCTGCTCCACCGGCCAGGCGGTGGCCGTCGCCATCGCCACGGAGCCGGGTGCCGGCTGATTCGGGGTGCGCGGGACCCCTCGGGTCGGCGACGGATTCCCGGGGCGGCATCCCGGGCTTGCAACGGCCGCGTGCCATGGTTCGGGGTCGCTACGGACGGAAGAATCGTTCGATCCGGACGCCAGTGGAGCGGGGCTGGCCGGTCATTCGATGAAAGAGGAGCGGTCGGCGTGCGCCACCGTGGAGTCTCGAATGGTCCCCAAGCGCCACAACCTCCTGCTCGCCGGCCTGCTGGTGTTCCTGATCGGAATCCAGCTGCGCGTGGTCGAGTCGTTCACGCTCAACGAGCGGTCGAGTCGCTTCGTGGCCGCGCAGGTGGGCGACGGCGCGGCGCGGCAGGCGTTTTGGCAGCAGACGCCGATGCGGAAGGTCGTGGAGCCGCCGCGCTGGATCGGGCTGGCGCTCATGTCGGTGGGCGCCGTGCTGACGGTCAAAAGCCTGTCGATGAAGGGCTAGAACGCACTTGGCGTTCGGGTCGCACCGGCTCGGGGGCGGCAAAAGTCTCGTCGCTGTGGCCGGGGCGGCCCCACGCTCCTCGAGCATTCGCCGACCCCCCTCGCCTCGCCGACGATCGACGTGACGAAGAGGCGTTCGAGTTTTGCTTCGACATCCGTAAGAGCACCGGCTCGGGGGCGGCAAAAGTCTCGTCGCGTGGGCCGCGGCGGCCCAATGCTCCTCGAGCGTTCGCCGACCCCCTCGCCTCGCCGACGCGCGACGTGACGAAGGCGCGTTTGCCGACCCCTCGCCTGCCTCGGTCGATCACCGAGGGCGCTTGCGGAGACCGCCTCAGGCTGCCTCGACCCCGGGGCTCTCGCCGAAGTAGTACTTCTTCGCGTCGGGATTCGACAGCACCTCCTGCGCGCTGCCGTGGCAGAGCACGGTGCCGGCACGGATCACGTAGCTGCGGTCGGTGATCTGCAGCGTCTCGCGCTCGCGGTGGTCGGTGATGAGGATCGAGATGCCGTCGTCCCGCAGGCCCATGATGATCTTCTGGATCGAATGGATGGTCACGGGATCGATGCCGGTGAAGGGCTCGTCGAGCAGGATGATGCGCGGCTCCGTGACGAGGCAGCGCGCGATCTCGAGGCGCCGCTTCTCGCCGCCCGAGATGTAGTGGGCCTTCGAGCGGCGGATCTTCACGATGTCGAACTGCTCGAGCAGCTCCTCGCAGCGGCGGCGGCGCTCCTTCGGCGCCATGCCGACGAGCTCCATGATGGCGAGGAGGTTCTGCTCCACGGTGAGCTTGCGGAAGACGCTCTGCTCCTGCGCGAGGTAGCCCATGCCCCCGTCGCGCGCCCGTTTGTACATCGGCCAGTCCGTCACCTCGGCGTCGTCGAGGAGGACGCGGCCCGAGTCGGGCACGACCATGCCGCAGGTCATGCGGAAGCTCGTGGTCTTGCCGGCGCCGTTGGGGCCGAGGAGCCCGACGATCTCGCCGGCATCGACGTGGAAGTCGACGCCGTCGACGACCCGACGCCGTCCGTAGTTCTTCACGAGTCCTTCGACGGACAGGAGTGGCACGCCTCGCCTCCGTGCGGGCTCGGGTGGCGTCGCGGGACCGTCACCTCACGAAGCGCATCCTCGCGAAGTTCGGCCACGAGGGCAATCGCACTTCGAAGCCGCGAAACCGCAGCGGCACGCTCCACCGCGCAGGCACCGCGTGGGGCCAGAAGACCAGGAGCGCCCGCCCGGTGATGAGGTGGCGGTCCACGTAGTGGACGCGGTCCCACGCGCGGCCGTCCTTGCTCGCCGACGAGTTGTCCCCGAGCATGAAGTACTGCCCCTCCTCCAGGCTCGCCGAGAACCGTTCGAGTTCCGGCTTGCCGCCGCGGAAGACCTCGAGCTCACGCGAGGCGATGTAGTAGGTGTCGGCGAACACCCGCAGCCCGCCGATCCGCAGGCTCGCGCCCGAGGCCTTGATCCCGATCGGGGCGAGGTCGCTCGGCTCGTTCGCGCCGGGCTCCGCCCCGCGTGTCACTGGTCGCGCCGCGGTGGCCTCGTCGATGCTCCTCCGCCACGTCACCGGACGATCGAACTCGATCGGCCGGCCGTCGACGAAGAGCGCGAGGGCGTCGTCGACGTTGGCGGCGAGGATCCGCCAGGACCCTGCGCCCCGGACGGCACAGCGGGCGACGGCACGTTCCGCGGCGCCGGGCCAGTTCGCCACGACGCTGCCCTCCTTGAGATCGAACACCAGGGAGTGGCGCTTGCCGGCCTCGACCAGGTCGATCGTGAGCATCCCGCCGGCCGCGCGGCTCTCGAGATCGATCTCCACGCCGAGATCTCCCACCCAGCGATGCCCGCGCCCCTCGGCGCCGGAGTTGTAGGGCTGCACGTCCCGGATCAGTTCGGGCTGCGGCTGCTCGCCGGGGTCGCCGGTGCGCAGCAGGCGCTCCCACGCCTCGGCCGACGGGATGAGGTGACGGAAGCGAAGCATCGCGGTCTCGCCGGCGGCGCACGCGACCTCGAAGGAGCGGCCGTCGTCGCCGGTCGTCCAGCGGCCCTGGCCGGCGCCGCCCCCCGACCAGTCGGTCCAGGCGTGCGGCCACCCCGCGGCCACGAGTTCCGGCGCGACGTGCCGGCTGTCGTGAACGAGCTGGAGCATCGCCCGCATCGTGCGCGGCGGCTTGCGCGCGACGACCGGCTCCTCGTCACCGCGGCTCGTCCAGATGTCGCCGCCCGCGATCGTCACGGTCTCGCCCGGCAGTCCGACGAGCCGCTTGATGTAGTTGGTCTTGGCCTCCTCCGGATACTTGAAGACGACGACGTCCCACCGCGCCGGCGAGGCGACGTCGTAGGCGAACTTGTCGACGAGGATGCGGTCGCCGTTGAACGACGGGTAGTTCGGGTCGGCGATGCGATCGACGCCACGCGGGATCGTGAGGGGCGTGACCCGGCCGCAGTTGGGACAGGTGGCCCGCGACACGAGCTTCGTGCCGAGCTGGCGGCGCACGAGCGCCGCGCGGGCGGGGTCACGGTCGTCGGCCTCGAGGCGTGCGAGCTCGGCCTGCAGCCGGCGCGACTCCTCGTCGTCCTCGCTGCTGCAGCCGACGCGGAAGGGCAGCGCGCATGACGTGCAGGCGAGATCCTTGTGGCGGCCCATGAGCGTGGGTGCCATCGAGCCCGTCGGAATGACGAACGCCTCCGCCTCGAAGGCGCGAAAGAGCAGTGCCAGCGTGAAGGCCACGACGATCGATTCGACCGTCTCGCGTCCCCAGCCACGGGGATCGGGCCTGCCGCCGGCCGGTCCTGGGGTGCCCTTGGCTCCGGCCGTGCCAGCCGCGTCCGGCCGCGTTCCGCCATTCCGATCACCGGCCATGCATCGATCTCACACGGGATGCGAGCCACGGGCGGCGTCGCCGAATCATGCGCCTCGCCGCGCGACAGTCTACCGCGTGCCGTCGCGGGGGCGGCTCACGGCTCGAGCAGGCCGCGGACCGTCTCCGCCACGTCCTCGTAGGTGAAGGGCCGGCCCAGTCGCTTCTTCGCGTCGTCATCGTCGAACCGCTGCGCGAGCGAGCCGTCGCGGGCCCAGACATAGACGGCCGGCACGCTGTCGAGCTCGAGCTTGCGGTACATCGCGTCGGCATCCTCGCGCGTGAGCATGTTGACGACCCGGCCGGCGCCCACGCTCGTGAGAAACGCGCGCACCGGCGGCAGCACCTCCTCCGGCGTGCCGATCCCCTCGTAGTCGAACGACAGCGACAGGCAGGCGACGCCATCGGGGTGCGCCTCGGCGAGCGCCACGAGCCCGGGAAACTCCTTGACGCACGGCGGGCAGGAGGTGCTCCAGCAGTCGAGCACGACCACCTTGCCGCGGCGGGCCTCCACGGCCGCCATGAGCCCGGCGTGGTCCACGAGCGCGACCTCGACGGCCCCGGCCTCGACCGCCGGGGACGGCGCCGGCACCTCGGCGGGCGTGTCTGCGCCTGCGTCGGCCACGGCCACGGCGGCGGCCGGCGGAGCCGGAGGCGTCGCGGGCGACCCGCAGCCGATCAGGGCGACCCCGGCGAGCAGGATCGTCGCCGCCCGGACGAGCGGCAAGAATGCTACGGCATGGGGCAGAGGCCTCGTCCGGTCCGACCGTCGCGCGGATGCCATCGTGGGCCGATTCGAGCACATACGCCACAAGCCTCCCGAGAGCCTTCCGGTGCCGCGCGATCTGGTGGTCGCGTGCGCGGCGATGCGGAGCCATGTCAATCTGTCTCACATCGTACGAACCTGCGGCTGTTTCGGAATCTCCCGGGTCATCGCCTGCGGTGCCGCCGGCCTGCACGGCCGGATCGCCCGGGACGGCGGCCTCTCCGTGGGCCTCGACGTGCACCGCTCCCTGCCGCCGGTGCTCGACCGACTCCGCGCGGAGGGCTTTCAGCTCGTGGGCCTCGAGCAGACCACCCACGCCGAGCGGCTGTTCTCGTTCGCCTTCGTCCCGAAGACCGTGCTCGTGGTCGGGAACGAGCGCACGGGACTCGAGACCGACGTCCTGTCGCGGCTCGACCGCGTGGCGGAGATTCCGATGGCCGGGCTGCCCCACAGCCTCAACGCGGCCACGAGTGCCGCGATCGCGATCTACGAATACTGCCGGCAGCATCCGGCGGAAGGCGGCGGGCCGTGACGCTCGTCATCGGGGCCGACGAGGCCGGCTACGGACCCAACCTCGGCCCGCTCGTGGTGGCGGTCACGGCCTGGGATCTCGCGCAGGAGCCTCATGAGGCGGCGGCCGCACTCGACGCCGCCGTGGCGGCGGCCGTGGATGCGGCGGCGGGCACAGGGGCCGCACCGTCGTGGGCCGATTCGAAGCTCGTGCATCGTGGCGGCGCGGGCTTCGGTGCGCTCGAGCGTGGCGCGCTCGTCGCGCTCGCGGTCGCCCGTGGCACGGTTCCGGAGGCCTGGACGCCGCTCACCGTGGCGGCAGGCGTCACGGGCTCCGGGCAGCGCGGCCCGCCCGAGACAGCGGCGCGGGAGGCCTTGCGGCTCCCGATCGGGAACGACTCCGCCGCCGACGTGGCGACGAGCGCGGCGGCGGTGCGGGCGGCGCTCGTCACGCGCGGCGTGCGCGGCCTGTCAATCGGCTTGGCGATCGTCGACCCCGGGGCGTTCAATGCCCAGCTCGACGCCGGCCTCAACAAGTCCGACGTGCTCTCGAAGGCGACGCTCGACCTCGTCGTGCGGTCGGTGCGATCGGCCGAGCCGGCGGTCATCTGCTGCGACCGTCATGGCGGCCGTAAACGTTACGCGCCGCTCCTGGTGCGCCACTTCGGCTCGCCGCTCGTGCAGGTCGATGAGGAGACCG
>Ga0214923_10004363_pt1 | contig 17128 bp, 13 predicted proteins | sample LL1510_MetaG_FD_177993 | JGI IMG/M metagenome (GOLD analysis project Ga0214923, IMG submission 177993) | Freshwater microbial communities from Lake Lanier, Atlanta, Georgia, United States - LL-1510 | ecosystem: Environmental > Aquatic > Freshwater > Lake | place: USA: Georgia | collected... | reverse complement strand
CAACAATTCAATCGGGCTGCAATTGAATATCCCGATCTTTTCCGGCGGCGGTGTCAACGCGTCAGTGCGCCAGGCCCTGGCCAACGTGGACCGTGCTGAACAGGCCCTGGAGGCGGGTCGGCGTGAATTGGGCGTGAAAGTGCACAAGCACTTTCGAGGCATTACAGAAAATATACCGAAAGTGGCTGCACTGGAACAGGCCTTGCGCTCAGCTGAACAGTTGATTGTTTCGAACAAAAAATCATTTCAGGCTGGAAGCCGGACCATCATCGATATTCTTAACGCAGAGCAGCAGCATATGGTGGTTTCCCGTGATCTTGCGCAGTCTCGCTTTATGTATTTGATTTCCAGGATAAATTTGTTGGCCCTGGTGGGTGGCGCGGACATGCAAATGGTGAACGAAATCAATTTGGCATTTGCGGCCAACTAAATGTGTACTTATTAACGTGAATTCAACTACTGAGTGCAACTTTGATTAATTGAGGATAAGTTGGCTGAAGTTGTATAGCGTGCAAGCTCTTTTAGAACTGCAAGTAGAAGTTACATATGAAATACAAACACCTTAACCATATTGAAAGATGTCAGATTTCCAGCCTTATTAAAGCCAAGCAAACCATCACATAGATTGCACAGCTGTTTGAAGGTGCCCCACAATGCTTTCTTTCTCATGGATACCGACCCAAGCAGGCTTGTGAACTGGCACTTAAGCGCTAAAAGTCGAGTCGCAACGCCAGCACCATTGCACCCTGGAGATCAATAAATATCTAGGGCTTTTTTCGGTAAAAGTTTATTTGTAATATTCGTTATTTGCCCATCCGCTTACAACGAGAGAAACATTGGGGCGGCAGGCTTAAATCCTGCCAATGGCACATTAATTTTGGTTCATATAAATTTGTGTGCCCTCACCAGAAATAAAGCTGCCAATCTTGAGCTGCTTGAGCAGTCATAATATTAAGATCGGGAACTGGAGTATAGGTAAATTGAGATTATGCCACTTATAAACCCTTACCTAAAATACTCTATTAATTGATAAAACTAATCAATATTAGAATTAATCATTATACTCACAACATGCTTGGCAATGAATTTACTGCAATAACAAATTATTCATAAATCAGTTTATTAACTCAATTCCATTCTGTATAACACCAATAACAGCAGCTTTGTTCTCAGTTGATTCAGAGAAGTTGACTAACGTGCTGGTCATGTCGATCTGCTTGTTGTTAAGCAAACCCACCCAATAATTGAAGCCACCCTCATCTGGTGCGCGGCCTAAGACGTCGCTGTACTGAATCGCCCCGGTAATTGAGGAGGCTCCAACCTTTAAGAGAATGGAGCCATGAACAAATCATCAAACAAGTTTTCCCCGGAAGTCCGTGAACGTGCTGTTCGCATGGTGCAGGAGCACCGTGGCGAATATCCATCCCTTTGGGCAGCGATTGAGTCAATAGCACCAAAGATTGGCTGCGTGCCGCAGACACTCAATCAATGGGTTCGGCGCCACGAAGTCGATACCGGTGCCCGGCATGGCGTCACGACCGATGAACGCGAACGCGTTAAAGCCCTGGAACGTGAGGTTAAGGAACTGCGCCGGGCCAATGACATCCTCAAGACGGCGAGTGCTTTTTTCGCCCAGGCGGAGCTCGACCGCCGACTCAAGAGCTGAAGGCGTACATCGATCGTTACCGTGACACCTACGGGGTCGAGCCGATCTGCAAGGTCTTGCAGATTGCCCCATCGTGTTACCGACGCCACGCAGCCCAACTGCGCAACCCAGAATTGCGCTGTGCCCGGGACAAGCAAGACGATCAGCTAATGCCCGATGTTCAAAGGGTCTGGCACGCCAACATGCAGGTCTATGGTGCTGACAAGGACTGGAAGCAGATGAACCGTGAAGGTATTGCGGTGGCCCGCTGCACAGTCGAGCGGCTCATGCGGCGTCTGGGCCTGCGCGGTGTACGCTGCGGTAAAGTGGTTCGCACCACCGTTTCAGACGCCAATGCGCCATGCCCGCTGGATCGGGTCAACCGGCAATTCAAAGCAGACCGGCCCAACCAGTTGTGGGTGTCGGACTTCACGTACGTCTCAACCTGGCAGGGCTGGCAATACGTGGCCTTCGTCATCGATGTCTATGCCCGCCGAATTGTGGGCTGGCGGCAAAGCAGTTCCATGCGAACGGACTTTGTTCTGGATGCTCTGGAGCAAGCCTTGTATGACCGGCAACCGCAACGCGACGATGCTCTGGTTCACCATTCAGACCGTGGGTCGCAATATGTGTCCATCCGGTACAGCAAGCGGCTGGCTGAAGCAGGGATCGAGCCATCTGTGAGTAGCCGGGGCGACAGCTATGACAACGCGCTGGCCGAAACGATTAACGGCTTGTACAAGACAGAACTGATTCACCGCAGAGCGCCCTGGAAAACCAAGGAATCACTGGTACTTGCCACACTGGAATGGGTGTCCTGGTTTAACCACCACAGACTGCTGGAGCCCATCGGATACATTCCTCCTGCCGAAGCTGAAGAAAATTACTATCGACAACTTACCAGTCAAACCGCCACAACGGAATGACTTAACCAAACGGGCCTCCTTGAAACCCGGGGCGATTCAAAGTCTATCTAAATCACCACTTATTCCCCGATATGTTCCCCGTTTGATTTGTGTCTGTCAATGTTCAATCTTGTGCGTCGATGTTTTATAAAAGTATGATTTACCAATGAAAAAGACCGCTAGGTGGTCATTCCTAGCGGTCTTTGTCGTTGCATATGGTGGAGCTGGCGGGATTTGAACCCGCGTCCACAAGCCTTTTTCGTACAGTTCTACATGTGTAGTCGTCTGATTTGTATCTCGTCAGACAAAACGCGCAGCGACACGCTTCCTGTCCAACCAGCATCCTTAGATCTCATCCGCCATCAAGATGCACGATGGTAGACCAGCCCATATGTGTTCCCTTGCAGCCAGGAAGTCTTGCGACCCCCTAACCCAGCCTATCGGCCAACTGTTGCAAGGCTCACCGGATTAAGCGGCGAGTGCGAAACGTTCGTCGTTTGCAGTTAGTTTTTTTCTGCGGTTTTACGAGGTAACAGAACCTCGACATGCCCTGCCACGCGTCCGAACCCATGTCGAAACCAGTGCAGCCCCAAGCAAACCATTTTAGTCCTTATTGAGCAATTGCAAGAGTTGCGTCGGCAAATCGATGTGCGCATGAGCGCCCCAAGCCGAAACCTCGGCCTTTGGGCCCAAATAACCATAGGTGGCCGCCACCGTACCCATACCTGCTGCCAAGCCTGCCACCACGTCACGCTCATCGTCGCCCACGTACACGCAACGCTGGGGATCTACCCCCAAGCGCCGCGCCGCCTCAAACAAGGGTTCTGGGTGAGGCTTTGAATGGGGTGTGGTGTCCCCACTCACCACCGTATGGGCTTGTGCCAGCAAGGGCATGGCTTCTACCAAAGGGTGGGTGAAGCGTTGGGACTTATTGGTCACGATGCCCCAAATGAACTGCTTGGCCCTAAGGGACAGCAGCATTTCGGCCACGCCCGGAAAAGCCTGCGTTCTTTGAGTCAGGCATTTTTGATAGTTTGTCAAAAACTCTTCTTTAGCCGCTTCAAATTCCGGGTGATCCGGCGACATGTCCAGGGCCACTTGCAACATGCCACGCGCTCCGGCACCCGCCATAGGGCGATACAACTCGTAAGGCAACGCGGGCATACCCCTGTCGGTTCGGATTTTGTCAGCGGCAGCGCCCAAGTCAGGTGCGCTGTCTATAAGGGTGCCGTCCAAATCAAACAAAACAGCTTGAACTTGATGAAACATTGCGAAACGGGTATAGCACTAAAAAGATTTACGGGTTGCAAACAAGTAGTTCACGCTGGTGTCGGAGCTCAAGCGATAGCGCTTCGTGATGGGGTTGTATTCCAAGCCTTTGGTGTGCAGCACATCCAATTGCCCTTGACGGCAGAAGCTGGCGAGCTCACTGGGGCGAATGAGTTTGGCGTATTCGTGGGTGCCCTTGGGTAACAGATTGAGTATGTATTCAGCCCCCACTATGGCAAACAGAAAAGATTTGAGATTGCGGTTCAGGGTAGAAAAAAACGCCCAGCCACCGGGCTTGACCAACTGCGCACACGCTTGAACCACACTGGCCGGATCGGGTACGTGTTCCAGCATTTCCATGCAGGTGACCACATCAAAAGTGCCCGCCTCTTGCTCAGCCAACGCCTCTGCGCTGGTTTCCAAATAACGGATAGATGGTGTTTGGGCCTCAAGCGCATGCAATTGGGCTACTCGCAAGGCTTTGGTTGATAAATCAATACCTGTGACTTGCGCACCTTTGCGCGCCATGGCATCAGCCAAGATGCCGCCGCCACAACCCACATCCAATACACGCAGATTCTGGATTGCAGCCAAACCCAAGATCCAATCCAGGCGCAAGGGGTTGATTTGGTGCAGAGGCCTGAATTCGCTCTCGGGGTCCCACCATCTGTGGGCCAATTCTGAAAACTTGGCCAATTCGGCAGGGTCGGCGTTGTGTGGTGTGTTCATGGCTGGATTATCCGTGAGCCCACTTGCAAGCGATTGGTCCAATAAAAAACCCCGCCGAGGCGGGGTTTGAGACTTGGGGTGGAAACCTCAACAATTACTTGTTAGGGCGTGTACCCACCACTTCAATCTCAACGCGGCGGTTTTTAGAACGGCCTTCGCTGGTTTTGTTGTCAGCAACAGGTTGCTTCTCGCCCTTGCCTTCGGTGTAGATGCGGTTCTTTTCGATACCTTTGGTAATCAAATAAGCCTTGACAGCTTCAGAACGGCGAACGGAGAGCTTTTGGTTGTAAGCATCAGAACCCACGGAGTCGGTATGACCCACAGCAATGATGACTTCCAAGTTGATGGCCTTAACTTTTTGAGCCAAATCATCCAACTTAGCTTTGCCTTCAGCCTTAAGCACAGATTTGTCAAAATCAAAGAAAGCATCAGCCGCGTAAGTCACTTTGGTTGCGGCAGCTGGGGCAAGAGCCGGCGCCGCTGGCTTTGGTGCTGGTGCAGGTGCTGGTGCAGGTGCTGGTGTTGCGGCACGGGCAACAGGCGCTGGAGCAACTGGAGCTGGAGCAGGTGCTGGGGCCAAAGCGCCATCACAGTCCTTAGCGGCCGTGGCAGGCGTCCAGCTGGCGTTGCGCCAGCATTGACCGGAAGCGTTTTTCCACACTTCACCGCTGGCATTGCGCCAGTTGTTGACATCTTGTGCTGCAGCAGCAGTAGCTAAAGCGGCGGTGGCAATCAGGATTGCGACTTTTTTCATGATTCTCCTCATAGGAAAAAACTGCAGCACAGCTGCGAAATTCAGAACCCCCAGCCCTAACTAACTTAGGTGGCATGGTTCAACGGCTTGACATGTGAATTCTGCCACACCCTGTAAGCACCCCCTCCTAAGGGTTGGCCCTAGTGTTTGATATGGGTCAAATAAGTGGACCTCATCACTTTAGTTGTTGCACCAGTACCACAGAGCCAACACCTTGGCCGCCCAGTTGAAGTCAAAACCAGGCAGACAAGGACCGATTTAGAATCAGCCCCTTTGCCACGCGACTGACTGCCTGCGCTCCATGACCCAATTTGCCAAAGAAACCCTACCCATCAGCCTGGAAGAGGAGATGCGCCGCAGCTATCTGGATTACGCCATGAGCGTGATCGTGGGGCGCGCACTACCGGACGCGCGTGACGGACTCAAACCCGTGCACCGCCGCGTGTTGTTCGCCATGCACGAGCTCAACAACGACTGGAACCGCCCTTATAAAAAGTCGGCCCGTATCGTAGGTGACGTGATTGGCAAGTACCACCCGCACGGCGACCAGTCGGTGTACGACACCATCGTCCGCATGGCGCAAGACTTTTCCATGCGACATATGCTGGTGGATGGACAAGGCAACTTTGGCTCTGTAGACGGCGACAACGCTGCCGCCATGCGGTACACCGAAATCCGCTTGGCCAAAATTGCCCACGAAATGTTGGGCGACATTGACAAAGAAACCGTTGATTTCGGTCCCAACTACGATGGCTCCGAAAAAGAGCCCTTGGTGCTGCCATCGCGTCTGCCCAATTTGCTCGTGAACGGCTCGGGCGGTATTGCGGTGGGCATGGCCACCAACATCCCACCACACAACCTGAACGAAGTGGTCAACGCCTGCTTGCACCTGCTGCGCAACCCGCAAGCTCCAGTGGAAGAGCTGATGGAAATTGTGCCGGCCCCGGACTTTCCGACCGCTGGCATCATCTACGGCATGCAGGGCGTGCGCGAGGGCTACCGCACCGGCCGCGGACGCGTGGTCATGCGCGCCAAGTGCCACTTTGAAGACATCGACAAAGGCCAGCGCCAATCCATCATCGTGGACGAGCTGCCCTACCAGGTGAATAAAAAGACCTTGTTGGAGCGCATTGCCGAGCTGGTGCACGAGAAAAAAATTGAAGGCATCAGCCACATTCAAGACGAGTCAGACAAATCCGGTATGCGGGTGGTGATAGAGCTCAAGCGGGGCGAAGTCCCAGAGGTCATCCTTAACAACCTGTACAAGCAGACCCAGCTGCAAGACACCTTTGGCATGAACATGGTGGCCCTGATCAACGGGCAGCCCAAGTTGTGCAACCTGAAGGACCTGATTGAATTCTTTTTGGACCACCGCCGAGAAGTGGTGACGCGCCGCACCGTATTTGAGCTGCGCAAAGCCCGAGACCGCGGTCACGTGCTGGAAGGCTTGGCCGTGGCTTTGGCCAATATTGATGAGTTCATTGCCATCATTCGCAACGCACCCACGCCTCCTGTGGCCAAGGCCGAGTTGATGAATCGTTCTTGGGACAGCGCCCTGGTGCGTGAAATGCTCACCCGCACCCGCGCAGACGGCGGCGTGGTGAACGCAGACGACTACCGACCCGAGGGTTTAGACAAAGCCTACGGCATGAGCGCCGAAGGCTTGTACCGCCTGTCTGACACCCAAGCCCAGGAAATTTTGCAAATGCGTTTGCAGCGTTTGACGGGGCTGGAGCAAGACAAAATCGTGGCTGAATACAAAGAGGTGATGGGAGAGATTGAAGACTTACTCGACATTTTGAGCAAGCCTGAGCGGGTATCCACCATCATCAGTGACGAGCTGACGGCCATCCAGCACGAGTTTGGTCAAGGCAAAGTGGGTCAGCGCCGCAGTGAGGTGGAACACAACGCCCAAGACTTGGCCACCGAAGACCTCATCACACCGACCGACATGGTGGTCACGCTCAGCCACTCGGGCTACATCAAAAGCCAACCCCTGGGCGAATACCGCTCCCAGCGGCGTGGGGGACGCGGCAAGCAAGCCACCGCCACCAAAGAAGACGACTGGATTGACCAGCTCTTTATTGCCAACACCCACGATTACATCTTGTGCTTCTCCAACCGCGGACGCTTGTACTGGCTCAAGGTCTGGGAAGTGCCAGCGGGCTCGCGCGGATCACGCGGCCGCCCCATCGTCAACATGTTCCCCTTGGCTGAAGGCGAAAAAATCACCGTGGTGCTGCCCATTACCGGTGAGATGCGCACCTTTCCGGCCGACCGGTATGTGTTTATGGGCACCTCCAAAGGCACCGTTAAAAAGACGGCGCTGGATGAATTCAGCAATCCCCGCAAGGCCGGCATCATTGCCGTGGACTTGGATGAGGGCGACTTTTTAATTGGCGCAGCCCTCACAGACGGCCAGCACGACGTGATGCTGTTTTCCGACGGCGGCAAAGCCGTGCGCTTTGATGAAAACGACGTGCGCCCTATGGGCCGAAATGCCCGTGGGGTTCGCGGCATGATGCTTGAAGAGCACCAAAGCGTCATTGCCATGTTGGTGGCCGAGCAAGACGGCCCTGCACCCCATGAGGCATCAGCTGGCACGACTCGCACCAGCGTTCTCACCGCCACCGAAAACGGCTACGGCAAACGCACGCCCATTGGCGAATACACGCGACACGGCCGCGGCACCAAGGGCATGATTGCCATTCAGCAATCGGAGCGCAACGGCAAGGTGGTGGCTGCAACTTTGGTGCATACGGATGACGACATCATGCTCATCACCGACCGCGGCGTGTTGGTTCGCACCCGTGTTTCTGAAATTCGCGAGTTGGGCCGGGCCACACAAGGCGTGACGCTGATTGGATTGGACGCAGGCTCCAAGCTCAGCGGCTTGCAGCGGATCGTAGAAAACGACGCCACTGACTTAGAACCTGCCGCGGGTGACGCCTCAGATGGCGACACCATGCCAAGCGATGAGCCGCCCGTTTAATTTTTCGGCGGGTCCGGCTGCCCTGCCAGTCGAAGTGCTGGAGCAAGCCGCCCAAGACATGCTCAACTGGCCAAACGCCCAAGGCCAGCCCTCGGGCATGAGCGTCATGGAAATGAGCCACCGCGGCAAAGACTTCATGGCCATTTACGAACAGGTTCATGCCCACCTCAAGCAAGTACTGGCAGTACCCGACCACTTCAAAATCTTGTTTATGCAAGGGGGCGGCATTGGTCAAAACGCCATCGTCCCGCTCAACCTCAGCCGCGCGGGCGTGGTGGACATGGTGGTCACGGGCAGCTGGAGCCAAAAATCCTTTGCTGAAGCGGGCAAATATGCCCAAGTGCACTTGTCTGCGTCAGACGAAGCTCACGGGTTTTGCCATATACCCGCGCCTGGCACATGGAAGCTCAGCCCGCAGGCCAGCTATGTGCACATCTGCTCCAACGAAACCATCCATGGCGTGGAGTTTCATGAGCTGCCCCACCTTGAGACTTTGGGCAGCCCAGCGCCCTTGGTGGTGGATTTTTCCTCGCATGTGGCGTCCAGGTCGGTGGACTGGTCACGCATAGGCCTGGCTTTTGCGGGCGCACAAAAAAACCTTGGGCCCGCTGGCCTCACGCTGGTGGTGGTGCGAGAAGACCTGCTGGGCCATGCCCTCAACATTTGCCCCAGCGCCTTCAATTACGAGTTGGTAGCGCGACACGACTCTGGCTTCAACACCCCCCCCACTTACGCCATTTACATCATGGGATTGGTGTTGGAATGGATTCAGCGCCAAGGAGGCGTAGCCGCCTTGGAAGCCACCAACACGGCCAAGGCACAACTGTTGTACGAAGCGATTGACCAGTCCGAGCTTTACGAAAACCGCGTGCATCCCAGCTGCCGCTCACGCATGAATGTGCCCTTCTACCTGCGCCATGAGTCTTTGAACGCGGCCTTTTTGGCAGGCGCCCGTGATCGGGGGTTGTTACAGCTCAAAGGGCACAAATCGGTGGGCGGTATGCGTGCCAGCCTTTACAACGCCATGCCCATGCAAGGCGTTCAGGCGCTGGTGGCCTACATGCGAGAATTTGAGCAAGCACACGCCTGAAAACCCTTTTCCCTTTTACCCATTCCCTCCCCTTCCGTCCTCTCTCCTTACTGCCCCCAACTCAGCCCTTTGCCCATGGCCCGCACTTTGCCTGAACTTCGCACCTGCATCGATGCGGTGGACCAGCAGCTTTTAGAACTGCTCAACGAACGTGCCCAGTTGGCCCACGAGGTGGGCGAGCTCAAAAAAAACGAAGGCTCTGCCGTCTACCGGCCTGACCGCGAGGCCCAAGTGATTGCGCGCTTGCAGCAACTCAATGCGGGCTTGATAAAACCTGAAGGCATTGCGCATATTTGGCTGGAAATCATGTCCGCTTGCAGAGCGCTTGAAGCGCCGCAACGCGTGGCCTACTTGGGTCCGGCTGGCACCTACAGCGAGCAAGCTGCTGTCGAGTTTTTTGGCGCCAGCATGGAGCATGTGCCCTGCGTCAGTATTGATGAGGTGTTTCGCTCCTCTGTGGCGGGCAGTGCCGAGTTTGGCGTGGTGCCGGTGGAAAATTCCACCGAGGGCGTGATTTCTCGCTCCCTCGACTTGTTTTTAAACACCCCGCTGCACATCGTGGCCGAAACCAGCTTGCTGGTGCGTCACCAGTTGCTGCGCAACAGCCCGAGCTCAGATGGCATTGAAGTGGTATTGGCCCACCCGCAAGCGCTCGCACAGTGCCAACACTGGCTCACCGCCCACCTGCCCCATGCCGAACGCCGCGCTGCATCCAGCAATGCCGAAGGCGCGCGCCTCGCTAAAGACAATCCGAATTGGGCCGCCATTGCCAGCGAACGTGCGGGCGCGCAGTTTGGCTTGCACACCGTGGCACCCGCCATTCAAGATGAACCATACAACCGAACCCGCTTTGTGGTGGTGTGCCTGCCCCAAACCTTGTCCACCCCTGCGCCTACCGAACTTGACTGCACCAGCCTGATCGTGTCGGTGCCCAACCGCCCCGGTGCCGTGCACGACTTGCTCATGCCTCTCAAACAGCATGGTGTGTCCATGACGCGTTTTGAATCTCGGCCCGCCCGCTCGGGTCAGTGGGAATACTTTTTTTACATTGATGTGCAAGGTCACCCCGCCCAAGCGCATGTGTCTGCGGCGCTTAACGAGCTGCGCAGCTTGTGTGCGTTTTACAAGGTGCTGGGCACCTACCCGGTCAAGGCATGAGTTTTCAGCAGCTTGGGTTGATTGGCTGCGGCCTCATGGGCGGCTCTTTTGCGCTGGCGGTCAAGCGTGCGGGACTGGTCCAAAAAGTGCTTGGGTTCAGTCCCTCCCCAGGCAGCGTGCAAAAAGCTTTGGACATGGGCGTCATCGATCAAGCCGCCAAGTCAGCGGCTCAAGCTGTGCAAGGCAGTGATTTGGTGCTGTTGGCGCTGCCCGTAGCCGCGACCCAAGCCACCATGGCCTTGATACGGCCCGCTTTGGACAGCACCACCTTGGTCATGGATGTGGGCTCCAGCAAAACCGATGTGGTGGCGGCTGCTCAGGTTGGCCTGCAAGACCGCATGGGTCAGTTTGTGCCGGCTCACCCCATTGCGGGCAAAGAGGTGTCGGGCGTGCAATTTGCAGACGCCCAGCTTTACGCGCAGCAACAAGTCATCCTCACCCCCATTGAGGCCACGACTGCTTTATTTTTGCAACGCGCGCAAGACCTCTGGCTTGGTTTGGGTTGTCAAGTCAAGCTCATGTCACCACAAGATCACGACGCTGCATTTGCTGCGGTGAGCCATCTGCCCCACTTGTTGGCGTTTGCATTCATGAACAGCTTGAGCGCGCAGGTCAAGGGACCTGATTTTTTAGCCTTGGCGGGACCCGGTTTTAGGGACTTCACCCGCATTGCGGCCAGTGATCCCCATATGTGGCGAGACATTTTGATCGCTAATGCTCAAGAGGTCAGGGCTCAGTCAAAGTATTTTCAACAGCAACTGCAAGCCTTAGAACTGGCCTTGAACCAAGCCCTGTCCACCGGAGAGTCTGAGGGCTTGATGAAGCTCATTGAACAAGCCAGCTCCCAACGCGCCGGTTGGACCATGGGGTCCACGGCCTCCTGACACAAGCTTTTAAAGCGCCATGTATTCCACCGCTTTTTTGGATATTCCGCCGCTGTCTTGTGCACAAGGTGCGGTGGTGCTGCCGGGCTCCAAAAGCATTTCCAACCGGGTCTTGTTGCTCGCCGCCTTGTGCGAAGGCCGCACCACGTTGCACGATGTGCTGGACTCTGACGACACCCGCGTCATGTTGGCGGCGCTCCAACAGTTGGGCTGTGGTTTGGAGCAAGTCGGGCATACGGTTCACATTCAAGGCTTGGGCGGACGCTTCAAGGTCAGCAGCCCTTTGGTAAAGCTGTTTTTGGGCAATGCCGGCACGGCCATGCGGCCTTTGACCGCCGCACTCGCTCTGCTGGGCGTGGGAGAAGATCATCAGGTTGAGCTGTCTGGCGTGCCGCGAATGCATGAGCGCCCCATTGCAGACCTGGTGGACGCGCTGCGCCAACTGGGCTGCCAGATGGAATACCTAGGGCAGCCAGGCTACCCGCCGCTGCGCATTGGCCAACCCCACCTCAACTTACAACGCCCCATTCAGGTGCGAGGCGATGTATCGAGCCAATTTTTAACAGCCTTGCTCATGGCACTGCCCCTAGTAGCCAAGCAAGACATCACTCTAGAAGTGGTGGGCGAACTCATATCCAAACCGTACATCGACATCACCTTGCAGCTGCTCCAACGCTTCGGTGTGAATGTGCAGCGCCATCACAGGGAACGCTTTGTGATTCCTGCGGGCTCGCGTCTCCAGTCTCCTGGCACCTTGCATGTGGAAGCCGATGCCTCTTCAGCCAGTTACTTCATCGCGCTGGGCGGTTTGGCGGCCACTTCAGAGACCCCACTGCGCATTGAAGGCGTGGGGGAACACTCCATTCAGGGTGACATACGGTTTATTGAGGCTGCGAGGCATATGGGGGTGCAGGTGGTCAGCGGGCCCAATTGGCTGGAAGTGTGCCGACCTTCAGCTCTGGCCAAGCAGCCCCTCAAGGCTCTAGATTTGGATTGCAACCACATTCCGGATGCCGCCATGACGCTGGCCGTGATGGCCCTTTATGCCGACGGACCCAGCACCCTTCGCAACATTGCCAGCTGGCGCGTGAAAGAAACCGACCGCATTGCCGCCATGGCCACCGAGTGCCGCAAGTTGGGAGCAACCGTTCAAGAGGGCCCCGACTGGATCGAGGTGCACCCACTGCGCGATGCAGCGCAATGGCAGCGTGCCAGCATCCACACCTACGACGACCACCGCGTCGCCATGTGTTTTTCGCTGGCTGCCTTCAACCCGGCAGGTCTGCCGGTTCGTATAGAAGACCCTAAATGCGTAGCCAAAACCTTTCCCAACTACTTTGAAACCTTGTTTTCAGTGGTTCAACCCCAAGCCGCCCAGGTGCCGGTGATTTGTATTGATGGCCCTACGGCTTCTGGCAAAGGTACCCTGGCCTCGCAAGTGGCCCAGCAACTGGGTTACCACTATCTGGATTCAGGTGCCTTGTACCGTGTGACCGCTTTTGCCGCTCTCCAAGCGGGCATACCGCTTGAAACCGAAAACGAGGCCCGCATCGCCCGACTGGCCGAAACTTTGTCCGTGCGTTTTGTGGGCGAACAGGTGTTGCTCAGCGGGGTGGATGTGACTGAAGCCATTCGAAGCGAAACCGGCGGCATGAACGCCTCCAAGGTTTCAGCATTGCCATCAGTTCGCCAGGCCTTGGTGGCCTTACAGCTCAGTTTTGCCAAGCTGCCTGGCTTGGTGGCAGATGGGCGCGACATGGGCACTGTGATTTTTCCGGCCAGCCCCTTGAAGGTTTATCTGACCGCCAGCGCCGAAAAAAGAGCCCAGCGTCGCCATAAGCAACTGATTTCCAAGGGAAATACCGCTATACTCGCCGATCTTCGTGCCGATCTAGAAGCGCGCGACCTGCGGGACTCCACCCGAGAGGTTGCACCTTTAAAACCTGCGCAAGATGCCTTGCAACTCGACAACTCTGACCTGTCCATCGAAGCTTCGGTGCAGCAAGTGTTGATGTGGTGGCAAAGCAAACAGGCTTTCAAATCCAGTTTGTATGCCTGAAGGGTCCGGTCAGCTCCCCTCGCGCCGCAGGCGCACTGGTTGGCCGGTTTGTCTTTTTAATTCGCGGCTCAGCCGCAACACAACATCGCTTGTTGCCCCTACTAAGCAGAACCTCACTGCTGAAGCGCACTTTGAAGTGGGCTTGGAATCGCGCAAGCGCTCAAGGAAATTGAATGTCTGAATCTTTTGCCGACCTGTTTGAAGAATCCCTAAAACGCTCCGAAATGCGTTCGGGTGAAGTGATCACCGCTGAAGTGGTGCGCATTGAACACAATTTTGTGGTGGTCAATGCGGGTCTCAAATCTGAGGCTTACGTCCCCGTAGAGGAATTCAAAAACGACCAAGGCGAAGTTGAAGTCTCTGTGGGTGACTTTGTGTCCGTGGCCATTGACGCCATCGAAAACGGTTACGGCGACACCATTTTGTCGCGCGACAAAGCCAAGCGTTTGGCTTCTTGGATGAGCCTGGAAAAAGCGCTGGAGTCCGGAGAATTTGTCACCGGCACCACCAGCGGCAAGGTCAAGGGCGGCCTGACCGTGTTGGTCAACGGCATTCGTGCTTTCTTGCCAGGCTCCTTGGTGGACACCCGCCCCACCAAAGACTTGTCTCCCTACGAAAACAAAACCATGGAGTTCAAGGTCATCAAGCTCGACCGCAAGCGCAACAACGTGGTGTTGAGCCGCCGTGCGGTAGTTGAGGCTTCCATGGGTGAGGAACGCGCCAAGATGATGGAAACCCTCAAAGAAGGTTCCATCGTTCACGGTGTGGTGAAGAACATTACCGAATACGGTGCGTTTGTGGACTTGGGCGGCATTGACGGCCTGTTGCACATTACCGACATGGCCTGGCGCCGTGTGCGTCACCCCAGCGAAGTGGTTCAAGCGGGTCAAGAAATCACGGCCAAGATTCTTAAATTTGACACCGAAAAGAACCGCGTGTCGCTGGGTCTGAAGCAAATGGGCGACGACCCTTGGTTTGGTGTTGGTCGCCGCTACCCCACCAGCACCCGCATGTTCGGCAAGATCACCAACATTGCCGACTACGGCGCGTTTGTAGAACTCGAGCCCGGCATTGAAGGTTTGGTGCACGTGTCTGAAATGGACTGGACCAACAAAAACGTGGCCCCAAGCAAACTGGTCGCCTTGGGCGACGAAGTCGAAGTCATGGTGCTGGAGATCGACGAAGACAAGCGCCGCATCAGCTTGGGCATGAAGCAGTGTCGTGCCAACCCTTGGCAAGAATTTGCCATGAACAGCAAGCGCGGCGATCGCGTCAAAGGTCCGATCAAGTCCATCACCGACTTTGGTGTGTTTGTGGGCTTGGCCGCTGGCATTGACGGCTTGGTGCACCTGTCCGACCTGTCTTGGAGCGAGCCTGGCGAAACCGCTGTGCGCAACTTCAAGAAGGGCCAAGACGTGGAGGCCATCATTCTGGCGGTGGACGTGGAGCGCGAGCGCATTTCCTTGGGTATCAAGCAACTCGACTCCGACCCCTTCACCACCTTTGCATCCATGAACGACAAGGGTGCAGTGGTTACAGGCAAGGTCAAAACCGTAGATGCCAAAGGCGCCGAGATTGACTTGGGCGATGACGTTTTGGGTTACCTGCGTGCCTCAGAAATCAGCCGCGACCGTGTGGAAGACGCACGCAACGTGCTCAAAGAAGGCGATGAAGTCACCGCCGTGGTGGTCAACGTGGACCGCAAAACCCGCAACATTCAGTTGTCGATCAAAGCCAAAGACAACGCGGACCAGCAAGAAGCCATGGCCAACCTGAGCCAAAACAACACCGGCGCTGGCACCACCAGCCTGGGCGCTCTGTTGCGCGCCAAGTTGGACAACAATTAAGCTGATTCACTCGAACCCAGCCTCAGAACCCATGCCTGGCCTTATGGCTTAACTTCGGCGCTGGGGCGTCAGTTTCAGTGCAAGACCGTTTTATGTACAACGTAGAACCATAGGGAATTTCATGACGCGTTCCGACCTGGTGGAAGAGTTGGCTGCTCGCTTTGCGCAGTTGACTCAACGTGACGCCGAATTTGCGGTCAAAGCCATTTTGGATGCCATGAACGATGCCTTGGTTCGGGGCCATCGCATTGAAATCCGGGGTTTTGGCAGCTTCACTATCAACCGCCGCCCCCCGCGCATGGGTCGAAACCCTCGCAGCGGTGAGAGCGTGCCCATCCCGGAAAAACGCGTACCCCATTTCAAGCCCGGCAAAGCCCTGCGCGAAGCCGTGGACGAGCGCACAAGCCCTCTGGGCGAATTGCTCCCATTGCCATCAACCAGCTCTGCCCCCGCTTTAGCCTCACCCAAAGTTCGAACACTGGCATCAGCCCGATAAAATGCCTCGACACCGAGGATTTGGATGAAACACATCGTCTGGCTGCTGAAATGGTTTCTCAAAGCAGCCATTTTTTTTACCCTATTTGCCTTCGCCCTGAACAATCAGCAGGACGCCACCGTGCATTTTTTCTTTGGCACCTATTGGCGTGCACCGACCGTGATCATGGTGCTGGTCGTGTTTGTGCTGGGCCTGGGTCTGGGCATTGCCGCCATGCTGCCTAAAGTGTGGCGTTCAAGGCAATTAGGGCGGTCCGGCCCCACTGCGGAAGACTTAAAAGCGGCCTCCCCTGCAAATGCTTTACCGCAAACCCCTCCAGGCACCCCCCATGGAAATTGAACTGAGTTGGATTTTGTTGGGTCTGCCTGTCACCTTTGGTTTGGGATGGATGGCTTCTCGCCTGGACCTCAGGCAATTGCGCATTGAAAACCGCCAATCGCCCAAAGCCTATTTCAAAGGCTTGAATTTTTTGCTCAATGAACAGCAAGACCAAGCCATTGACGCTTTTATTGAAGCTGTTCAGCATGACCCTGACACGTCCGAGCTGCACTTTGCGCTGGGCAATTTGTTTCGACGCCGCGGTGAATTTGAACGCGCGGTTCGGGTGCACGAGCATTTGTTGGCGCGCGGCGACTTGAACAACCACGACCGCCAACGCGCGCAATACGCCTTAGGCATGGACTTTTTAAAAGCGGGCTTGCTCGACCGTGCCGAATCAGCCCTCCAAAAACTCACGGACACCCCGCTAGAACAAGACGCTCTGTTGGCTCTGCTGTCCATTTACGAGCGCACCAGAGACTGGCCCTTGGCAGCCCAAGTGGCCCGCAAACTGGATGCCACCCAAACCGGAAGCTTCACTGGCCGGCTGGCGCACTACCTATGCGAACAGGCCCAAACCTTGGCCAATGCAGAAGAATCGTCCCAGGCACAGGCGCTGTTGCAAGAGGCTATTGAACTGTCACCCCAGTCTCCCCGCCCCCGCATGGAGCTGGCCCAACTTCAACTTGATTTGTCCCATCATGCTGCCGCCTTTGCCACGCTCACAGCCGCTATGGAGCATGTGTCCGCATCCATTCCACTGATTGCAGGTCTGTACCCCAAAGCCTGCATTGGATGCGACCGGGTGGCAGATGGCCTGCAAGCGCTTAAATCCAGTTACGAGCAAACCCCTTCGCTGGACGTGATTGAAGCCATCGTGGAATTGGAAGACCACCTGGCCAAACAAAAAAATACCGCCCGGGGTTGGTATGTGAAGCATTTGGAACGCCTGCCTTCGCTCGTGGCCGCCACTCAATGGACC